>ONZX01000528.1_pt1 | contig 24488 bp, 20 predicted proteins | sample 1671831 | NCBI WGS metagenome assembly ONZX01 (sample SAMN06348197, study PRJEB24527) | human gut metagenome | reverse complement strand
ACAGAACTAAGTCTCAATTAGTAGCTTAATTAATATGTCCAATATTTTGGGTGCACATCACTTAGACTTTTCAGCTTTTATTTTTAGTAATATAATTTTTGCCACAATTGAAGTGAAATGATTTCTCGTTGATACGAAATATTCTGAATTATATAATAGAATCATAACAAAGAGAGAGTTTGAAGAGGAGGACTTTTTGATGAAAAGTTTAAATGATTTAAATGTAAAAATTTATGCAGATGGTGCAGATTTAAAAGAGATGTTAGAAATCTATAAAAATGATTATGTAAAAGGTTTTACAACAAACCCATCATTAATGAAACAAGGTGGCGTAACAGACTATAAAGAATTTGCTAAAAAAGTATTAGCAGAAATCACAGATTGCTCCGTTTCTTTTGAAGTATTTGCAGATGATTTTGAAACAATGGAAAAAGAAGCAGATGTATTAGCAAATTTAGCTCCAAATGTATATGTAAAAATTCCTATTACGAACACCAAAGGTGAGTCTTCTATTCCGTTAATTAAAAAATTAGCAGCTAAAGGTTATCATTTGAATGTTACTGCTATTTTTACTTTAAAACAAGTTCAAGAAGTAGTAGATACCTTAAATCCTGAAGTAAATAGTATTGTTTCTGTATTTGCTGGACGTATTGCTGATACAGGTGTAGATGCAGTAGAACTCATGAAAAAAGCAGCTGAAATTTGTAAACAAAATCCAAATGCTGAATTATTATGGGCTAGTTGTCGTGAATTTTATAATATTATGGAAGCTGAAGAATGCGGTTGTCAGATTATAACTGTACAAAATAGCATTTTAGCAAAAAGTAAAAATTATGGTAAAGACTTAGAAGAGTATTCTTTAGAAACAGTACGTGGTTTCTTTAAAGATGCATCTGGATTAGGTTTTTCCATTCTTTGATAAAGGTAGTTATAGTATGATTAAAAAATTATTTAATGAACAAACAGTAGCTGTTGATGTACAGGTAAAAGATTGGGTAGAAGCTATTAAATTTGGTGGGAATTTATTAGTGGAATCTGACGCTGTTGAAACTGAATATATCGATGCGATGATTGAAAATGTAAAAAAAATGGGTCAGTATATTGTCATTGCACCAGGACTAGCAATGCCTCATGCAAGACCAGAACATGGTGTGAAAAAAATTGCTATGGCTTTAGTAAAACTAAAAACACCTGTAGCTTTTGGTCATGAAGAATATGACCCTGTAGATGTTTTAGTATTTTTATCAGCAACAGACCAAACAGCGCATATTGGAGTATTAGCTGAATTAATGCAGTTATTAGAAGATGATGAGTTTTTAACTCAGGTAAGAAATGGTATGTCTAAGCCTGAAATTATTGAATATATTAGTGAACAAAAATATTTAGCGAAGGAGTAGTTATAATGAAAATTTTAACAGTATGTGGTAATGGTATTGGTAGTAGTTTAATGCTTGCAATGAAAATTGAAGAGATTTGTAAAGAAGAAGGTATTGATGCTCAAGTAGAATCTAGTGATTTTAACTCTGCACAAGGTAAAAATGTAGATTTAATTGTAACTGTAAAAGAATTAGCAGAACAATTTGATCATAAAAAAATAGCAATTATTCGTAGCTATGTTAATAAAAAGAAAATTAGAGAAGACGTTTTAGATATTATAAAAGAAATTGCAGGAAAATAAATTTAGTTGTTTTATTGTGACAGAGATGGGGAGAGATTATGTTAGAAGTTTTAGAGTTTATACGTGATATCTTACAGCAACCAGCATTGTTATTAGGTCTTGTTTCTTGTGTAGGTTTAGTTGCATTAAAGAAACCATTTTATAAAGTTATGACTGGTACATTAAAGCCTATTTTAGGTTATATTATGCTTGGTTGTGGTGCTGGATTTATCGTTACTAATTTAGATCCATTGGGAAAAATGATTCAAGAAGGTTTTCATATTACAGGTGTAGTACCAAATAATGAAGCAATTGTATCTGTAGCTCAGCAATTATTAGGCGTAGAAACAATGTCTATTTTGGTTGTAGGTCTTGTAGTAAATTTATTGATTGCTCGTTTTACAAAATTTAAATATGTATTCCTTACAGGTCATCATAGTTTCTTTATGGCATGTTTACTATCTGCTGTTTTGGGAACTTCTGGTATGATAGGCGTTGAATTAATTTTATGTGGTGGTTTCTTACTTGGTGCATGGAGTGCTATTTCTCCGGCAATTGGGCAGAATTATACAAATAAAGTTACTGATGGCGATGGCGTGGCTATGGGTCATTTTGGTAGTTTAGCATATTATATTTCTGCTTGGGTAGGCTCTAAAGTTGGTTCTCCAGATGATAGCACAGAAAATATTGATATCCCAGAAAAATGGGGCTTTTTAAGAGATACAACTGTATCTACAGGTTTAACAATGATGTTTTTCTACATTGTTGCAGCAGTAGCAGCAGGCCCTGAATATGTAAGTACATTATCTAATGGTATGTCTCCAATTTTATTTGCAATTATGTCTGGTTTACAATTTGCTGTAGGTGTTACAGTTGTATATTCTGGTGTTCGCATGATTTTAGGCGATTTAATTCCTGCATTTGAAGGTATCAGTAATAGAGTTATTCCAAATGCAATTCCAGCTGTTGACTGTGCAGTATTCTTTACTTATGCACCAACTGCAGTAGTATTAGGTTTTGTGTCTTCCTTTATTGGTGGTATAATTGGTATGCTTATTTTAGGCGTATTAGGCGGTGTGCTTATTATTCCTGGTATGGTTCCACATTTCTTCTGTGGTGCAACTGCAGGTATTTATGGTAATGCTACAGGTGGTAAAAAAGGTGCAATGATTGGTGCATTTGTAAATGGTTTATTGATAACTTTTGCTCCAGCATTATTACTTCCAGTACTTGGTTCTTTAGGATTCCAAAATACAACTTTTGGTGATTTTGACTTTGGCGTTTTAGGTATTGCTTTAGGTTTAGTATCTAATACATTAGCACAGGTAGGTATTTTTATTGTAATGGCAATATTCTTACTTGTATTAGTAGTACCAAACTTTATGAAAACAAAAAATAAAGTAATTAATAACACTGAAGAAGAATAATTTTACAATATATAAGATAATATGAAGGAAACATCTTCGGATGTTTCCTTATTGTATATGTATGGGGATGATTAATATATTAAATGAACGTTGCAGTAAAATATTTAATAAAATATTAAATAATAAAAGTCCAATAACAATAGAAGAGTTATCAAATTTATTAGGTGTAAGTTCAAGAACGATTAGATATGATTTAGATAATATTGATAATTATTTAAAAGAACATGATTTAAAAGTATTGACGAGAAAACCAAATAAAGGCATAAGTTTTACTGTACCGAAAGAAGAAAAGCAAAAAATATTAGAAATTTTTAGAGATACAGATAATAATTATTATATAATGTCGCAAACAGAAAGAGTATTAAATATTTTTTATATTCTTTTAGGATTGAATGAATATATCACTATTCAAAAATTGTCTGATTTATTAAAAGTTAGTAAAGCAACTGTCCAAAATGATATGAAATTATTAAAATCATATATCAATACTAAAACCGAGTATATTGAAACGGTAAAAGGTAAAGGGATACGTTTAGTTGGCAATGAGACGAAATTAAGACAAATTGCATCAAAAAAATTATTAGCTCATTTATCACATAATGAAGCAAATGTAGATTTGTTTAGATTATTTAGTGATATATCTGTATTATCTATACAAAATTTTGTTAGAGAAGCAGAAAAACAAATGAATACTGTTTTTTCTGAAGATAAGTTTAATAACTTAGTGATTCATTTAATTATTGCAATAAAACGAATAAAAACAGGTAAAGATATTTTGATGGATAGCATGGAGCTAAAACATTTATCAAATACACCTGAATTTGCGATAGCTTCGAGTATAACAAATAGTCTAGAAAAACAATTTAATATAGAAATTCCGAAAAGTGAAATTGGATATATAACTATACATTTGTTAGGAAATAATTTTTTTAATGAAAATGTAAAAAATGAATTATATTTGCAAAAGATAGTTATTATCTTGATTGAAAAAATATCAAAGTTATATGAGTTTCCGTTTGAATATGATAATGGATTATATGATAATTTGCTCCAACATATGCAATCGTTCATTTATCGTGTGCAACATAATATATTAATAAAAAATCCATTATTAGCAGAAATAAAAAATAAATATAGTGATTTATTTTTATGTATAAAACAAGTAGTACAATTTTTAGATGATGAATATAAAATTACTGTAAATGATGAAGAATGTGGATATTTGTGTATTCATTTTATGACATCGTATGAACGTATGAAACACTGTAAAGAACATAAGGCTCGGGTATTATTGGTATGTGCTACGGGAATAGGTACATCAAAATATGTATTGAATAAATTGCAATCTATGTTTGATTTTGAAACAGTAGGAACGACTTCATTACATAATGCTTATGAATATATTGTAAATGAAAGTTTAGATTTAGTAATTACTACAGTGCCATTACAATCAGTTCCGGTAAAATCTATTTTAGTACAGCCGTTTTTAACAGAAAAAAATATTAGTGAATTAAGTGCTTTTTTTGCAAAATATAACTATAATAAACCGATAAAAAATAAAAAAAGTTTACCAATAAACGACATAATGAATTTGGTAGAAAAATATTATCGTATAGATAATAAAAATATGTTAAAGCAGAATTTAATGAATTTGTTACAAGAATATAGCATACAAAAATTGTCTTTTATGGATTTATTGGGAAAAGATAGAATTGTAGTACAAGCAGATATTGCTAGTTGGCAAGAGGCAATATCTTTAGGTGGTAAGTTATTAAAAGATGAAGGTTATATAGAAGAAAATTATATTAAAGATATGATTGATAATGTAAATAATTTTGGTGAATATATGATTTTAGCACCTAAAATAGTGATGCCACATGCTAGTATGAAGGATAATGTAAATAAAACAGGATTTAGTTTAGTAATTACAAAAGAACCTGTTGAATTTGGAAAAAGTAAAAATAAAGCACAGATTTTTATTACTTTGGCAGCTGTAGATAAAGAGCAACATACACAAGCTTTAAAAGAAATTATGTATTTGTTAGATGATGATGAAATAATTTATTCAATATTACAATCGACGACAAAAGAAGAAATAGAATATATTTTAAAAACTAATATAAAAAAATATTTGGATAATCAATGATAATAGCTATAACTGTGTAAATAAAAAAATAAGCAGTTATAGCTATTATTTTATTATTTAGTAAGCTGACAAAGTGCTATAACTATTGCTAGGGACTTCTACTAAATGATATAATTATAACAATAAAATAATTAATGGAGGAACAACGTTGGACGCAAAACATATTAGAAATTTTTCGATTATTGCTCATATCGACCATGGTAAATCTACTTTGGCAGATAGATTAATTGAATATACAGGTACGCTCACTGAACGTGAAATGGAATCTCAAGTTTTAGATAGCATGGATTTAGAGCGTGAACGTGGAATTACAATTAAAGCACAGACTGTGCGTTTACACTATAAAGCAAAAGATGGCGAAATCTATGAATTAAACTTAATTGACACACCAGGCCACGTTGACTTTAACTATGAAGTATCTCGTAGCTTAGCAGCTTGTGAAGGTGCGTTATTAGTTGTAGATGCTACTCAAGGTGTAGAAGCACAGACTTTGGCAAATGTTTATTTAGCTTTAGAACATGATTTAGAAATCATTCCTGTAATCAATAAAATCGATTTACCAAGTGCTGAACCTGAAATGGTAAAACAGGAAATTGAAGATATCATTGGTTTAGATACTTCTGATGCAGTACTTGCAAGTGCAAAAGCTGGAATTGGTATTGAAGATATCTTAGAACAGATTGTACAAAAAATTCCTGCTCCACCAGATGATAGTGATAAACCATTAAAAGCACTTATTTTTGACTCTTATTTTGATGCTTATAAAGGTGTAATCGCTCATATTCGCGTAATTGATGGTTCTATTAAACCTGGCATGAAATTAAAAATGATGGCAACAGGTAAAGAATTTGAAGTTACAGATATCGGTTGCTTTAGACCACAGCCAGTTAATATCAATATGTTAGAAACTGGTGAGGTAGGATTTGTCGCTGGTAGCCTTAAAAATGTGCGTGATGTTCGCGTTGGTGATACTATTACTGATGCTAATAATCCGGCTAGTGAAGCATTACCAGGTTATCGTGGTGTAACACCAATGGTATATTGTGGTTTATATCCAGTTGATAGCTCTGATTATGAAAATTTAAAAGATGCTTTAGAAAAATTACAATTAAATGATGCTGCACTTACTTTTGAACCAGAAACTTCTATTGCTTTAGGCTTTGGTTATCGTTGTGGTTTCTTAGGTCTTTTACACATGGACGTTATTCAAGAACGTTTAGAACGTGAATATAAATTAAAACTCATAACTACAGCACCAAGTGTTATTTACCATGTATATAAAACTAATAAAGAAATGGTAAAAATTGATAACCCAGCTTCTATGCCATCTCCTACAGAGATTGAACATATTGAAGAACCTTATGTAAAAGCTACTGTAATCGTACCTAATGATTATGTGGGGCCTGTAATGGAGATTTCTCAAGAAAAACGTGGCGTATTCAAAACTATGGATTATCTTGATGTAAATCGTGTAATGGTAATTTATCACATTCCACTTAGTGAAATTATCTATGATTATTTTGATAAATTAAAATCTGCTACTCGTGGATATGCTTCACTTGATTATGAAATGACAGATTATCAGACATCTAAATTAGTAAAACTTGATATCTTGTTAAATGGAGACACTGTAGATGCTCTATCCACTATTGTTCATGTAGATAAAGCAGCAGCTCGTGGTCGTCAATTAGCGGAAAAATTAAAAACTATAATTCCACGTCAAATGTTTGAAATTCCTATTCAGGCAGCAGTAGGTAATAAAATTATTGCTCGTGAAAATGTACGTGCTATGCGTAAAGACGTACTTGCAAAATGTTATGGTGGGGATATCACACGTAAACGTAAATTATTAGAAAAACAGAAAGAAGGTAAAAAACGTATGAAGGCTGTAGGTTCTGTAGAAGTTCCACAAGAAGCTTTCATGGCGATTTTAAAAATAGACTAATGGGATTTGGCATATATATTCATATTCCATTTTGTAAACAAAAATGTTTTTACTGCGATTTTGCTTCAACTGCAAAAAAAGTAGATGAAACTTTATATGAACAGTATATAAATGCACTTTGTCAGGAAATAACCATGTATCAGTCGTTATTTCCTGATATTTGTATTGATACGATTTATTTTGGTGGCGGAACTCCTTCGATTTTGCCACCAGATTTAATTATACGAGCATTAAATACTGTAAAGGCAAATTTTGTTTTAAATTCTGATATAGAAATAACTTTGGAAGCAAATCCAGGAACTGTAGATGAACAAAAATTACAGTATCTTTATCAAAATGGAATTAATAGATTGAGTTTTGGTGTACAAGCAGTACAAGATAATTTATTGCAAAAAATAGGACGAATTCACACGATTAAAGAAGCTGATATGGCTATAGAAATGGCTCAGAAAATAGGTTTTAAAAATATAAGTGTGGATTTGATGTATGGATTACCTGGGCAAACTTTAGAAATGCTCAAAGAAGCTGTGTCTTGGGCAGTGAATAAAAATATACAACATATTTCTATTTATGGTTTACAAATAGAAGAAAATACCGTTTTGGGCAGATTATATGACCAAGGGAAATTGATATTGCCACCGGAAGACGAAAGTGAAATGATGTATGATTATTTGACAGAGCAATTGCCTAAATATAATTATAATCGTTATGAAATATCTAATTTTGCGAAGATTGGTTATGAAAGTAGACATAATTTAGCTTATTGGCAAGATAAATTTTATCTAGGATTAGGGGCAGGTGCTCATGGATATTATAATCAAAAACGTGTGCAAAATCCTTTTGACATAGATGAATATATAAAAAAATGCAATCAAAAAATATTGCCGTTTATCAATGAGGAAATAGTAGATGAAAAAGCACATATTGAAGAATTTTGTTTTTTAGGTCTGCGTATGGCTAAAGGCATAGATAAAGAAATTTTTAAGCAAAAATTTAATACAGATATAGAAAGTTTATACGGTGAAATTTTGCCAAATCTAGAAAAAGATGGGTTGATAATCAATACTCAAAAGTATATTTATTTAACCTCCAAAGGCATGAAATTTGGCAATCAAGTATTTAGTGAATTTCTTTTAGATTAATAAAAATACGAATTGATATGTAGTTATGATTTATAACCAAAAGACATTGATAATGCAGGGGCTTCTTTACAAAGAATGAATTTAGTTATATAATTAATTCGAGTATTAAATGTTTCGGTGTATATATATTATTTATCAAAGGTCATCTGTACGGGACGGATTTACGTTTAAATTTACAACAATAATGAATACTAAAAAATAAATATATATATAAATATAAATTTGGAGGTGCTTTTTTTTTGGCAAAGGAAGCTCAAAAATTGCAAATAATTCCTTTGGGTGGACTTGGCGAAATTGGTAAAAATATGACCGTTGTACGTTACGGTGATGATATTATCGTTATTGATGCTGGGTTGATGTTCCCTGAGGAAGAAATGCTAGGTATAGATTTAGTTATTCCTGACATTACGTATTTATTAGAAAATAAAGATAAGATAAAGGCTATTGTGCTCACACATGGTCATGAAGACCATATCGGAGCATTACCTTATGTCTTACGTCAAATTCCTAATATACCAGTTTATGGTACACGTTTAACTTTAGGAATTTTAGAAGGTCGTTTAAAAGAAAATGGAGTGGATTCTAGTAATCTTCATCCTGTATATCATGGAGATATAATAAGTGCAGGTTGCTTTACTGTTGGCTTTATACGTGTAAATCATAGTATTGCTGATGCATGTGGTTTATCCATTAAAACTCCTATGGGTATGATTGTACACACAGGAGATTTTAAATTTGATTATACGCCCGTAGATGGTAAAATGACTGATTTTAGAGCTTTTTCTGATTTAGGAAATAGAGGCGTTTTAGTATTATTAGCTGACAGCACAAATGCAGAACGCGAAGGGCATACACCAAGTGAACGTACAGTAGGTATTGCCTTTGAAAAAGCTTTCCGTAAAGCTAAAAATCGCATAATTATCGCGACTTTTTCTTCAAATGTACATCGCATACAACAAGTAGTAGATACAGCTATTAAATATAATCGTAAAGTAGCTATTTTAGGCCGTAGCATGATAAATGTAGTAAATATATCTATTAAATTAGGTTATTTAAATATGCCTGAAGATATGTTAATCGACATTGATGAAATCAATAATTATCCAATGAACCAAGTGGTAATAATCACTACAGGTAGCCAAGGTGAACCAATGTCAGCGCTCACTCGTATGTCTACAGCAAATCATCGCAAAGTAGGCATTGTGCCAGGTGATACAATTATTATTTCAGCTACACCTATTCCAGGAAATGAAAAATTAGTATCAAGAACAATAGATAATTTATTAAAACAAGGCGCTGATGTTATCTATGGACGTGATGAAGGAATTCACGTTTCAGGTCATGCTAGTAGAGAAGAATTAAAATTAATGCATAATTTAGTTCGTCCTAAATTTTTCATACCTGTACATGGTGAATATCATCATATCGTAAAGCATGCTAAATTAGCTGAAAGTATTGGTATGCCGAAAGAAAATATTTTCATCAGTGAAATTGGACAAGTTTTAGAATTTACACGTGATAAAGGTCAAGTAGTAGGTAAAGTAACTTCTGGTAAAGTATTAATCGATGGTCTTGGCGTTGGTGATGTAGGCAATATCGTACTTCGTGACCGCCGTCAATTATCTCAAGATGGTATCTTAATCGTAGTTGTTACTATGGATAAAGAAGGTCGCTTTATCGCAGCTGGCCCAGATATCGTATCTCGTGGTTTTGTCTATGTTAGAGAATCAGAAGCTTTGATGGAAGAAGCAAAAGAAAGAGTAACTTCTGCCATTGAACATTGCTTAGATAATGATATTACAGAATGGTCTGTAATAAAAAATGACATTCGCGAAGCTATTGGTAGATATCTTTATGAAAAAACACGTCGTCGTCCAATGATTTTACCAATCATCATGGAAGTTTAAAAATAATAGCTAAATTTAAAGAGAAGAATGTATATTCTTCTCTTTTTTGTTATGAAAATAAATAGGGATAATTATATATTATTATGCAAAAAAAATGCACTTTAATTGTTAGATTAATATCCAACTTTTAAAGTGCATTTTGTTTATTTTATAAGACAAACATTTTTAATTTATTAGAAACTGTATGAATTTCTAGTGGTAATATAGGGCCAAGTTCACCATCTAAATCGCTTTCTACGCGGTCTGGACAAGAGAATTTGAAATAAGATGCTTGTTTATAGATGATATTTTTATTATCAAAAGATGTTTTTCCTGCCACTGTATCAGCTACGATTTTCATCAATTCAGGAATATTACATTGTTTTAATAATATCATATCTAATTTGCCATCATTGATTTTAGCGTCCATAGATATATTTTTGAAGCTAGCTACAACAGGTGAATTAACGACTAATACAAAGAAGATTTTTTCTTTGATGATTTCACCATCAGCTTCAATTGTGAAATCTAAACCGCGAAATCTAGGAAGTTCACCGAGTCCACGGAAATAATAAGCTAATTTACCAAAAGTATTTTTAAGACGAGTATCAACTTCATGAGCAACGCCTGTCATCATACCAGCACTGATTACATTAATAAAGTATTCATCACCGATAGAGCCAACATCTACATATTGAGTTTTTCCAGTGATGATACTATTGATATATTCATCAAATTTGGCATCAATACCAAGATGAGAAGCAAAATCGTTAGATGTACCACTAGGAATAATACCTACAGGTACGTCAAGATTTTCTTTTAAGGTCATATTGATTATTTTATGCAAAGTACCATCGCCACCAGCTGCAATGATACCATCGGCATTTACATTGCGTACGCAATTAGCGAAAAATTGATCAAAACTTTCTTTTTTAGTGCGGTAAGGCATGATGATACAGTCACGACTTTGAAATTGATTGATAATATCGTCTAATTTTTTCTTAAACATGGCATCACCAGAAACTGGATTATATGCCAATAGAAATTTTTTCATTTTATAATCTCTCCATTAATTTTTTAAAACACCAATTTTTTTGAAGAAACGAATACTAGGGGCACCAATCATAGGAATGCGTTCGATATCTGATTCCATGATACCACCGATTAAAATTAAGACAATAATATAGAAGAACATACCAACGAATAAAGATGCAAAAGTAGCTAAAGCATTGCTTGCTGTTTCATATAATAAGAATTCATAGCCAAAATGAATAATACCAGCCATGATAGCAGCAGAAACAATAGTTTTCAATAATTGCATGATTTCAATTTTATAATTGATATATTTATATAAGAAATATAGATTGATTAAAGCTGCAATACCGATATCAGCAACAGTAGCCCATGCAGCACCCATGATACCGAGTGAAGGCTGTGCTGTTAATACCCAGTTTAAAATAACTTTAGCAATGGCAGCGATAACCATATTAATCATTGGAATAGTAGGGTGTCCAAGTCCTTGAAGAACACCAGTAGTAACTTGATGAAGACCAAGTAATACTATACTAAAAGACGAAACCCAAACAGCAGGGCCTGCTCCAGGTGCATTGTAGATTAAAGTTGAGATAGGCACAGCCAACATCATAACTGTTACAAATGCAGGGAAACAGATAAAGTTTGAAATACGCATAGCAGCTGCTGTTTGATTGAAACAACGTGTTTTATCTTTTAACGTACGAGCTTCAGAGATAGCAGGTACGATACTTACAGCAAGAGAAGCTGTTAAAATAGTGGAAAGATTGACAAGTGGTACAGCCATACCAGTCAAATAACCGAATAATTCTGTAGCTTCATTTACGCTATAACCAGCTACTTCCAAACGAGCTGGTACGATTAATAAATCAAGATTAGATACAATCGGAAGCATGATACTAGCAGCAGAAACTGGAAGTGCCAATACAAAGATACGTTTAATAATCTTCCAGACAGAAGCTGTTTGAGCATCATTTACAGGTTTTAATTCATTACCATAGTTTTTGACAATATCTTTTTCTAATTTTATGTGGAAATAAACTAAAACCATGACACCAGTAATAGCACCAGCTAAGGCACCTAAGGAAGCACCAGCTGAAGCATATTCAAGTCCATAAGGTAAGAGGAGTTGAGCAAATAAAATCATGGTTACAACGCGGAATATCTGTTCAACAATCTGTGATACAGCAGTTGGTGTCATGCGTTGCCAACCTTGGAGATATCCTCGAGAACTAGCTAAGATAGTAACAAAGAATACAGCTGGAGCAAGTGCAATAATGGAATAATATGCACGAGGGTCACGCACAAATTGCCAATCTATGAGCCATTGAGCACCGAAATAGGTCAGTAAACTAAAAAATAAACCAGTGCAGAACATAAAGCACATGGAAATGCGAAAAATGCGTTTTGCCCCAAAAATATCATTTAAGGCAACTCTTTCAGCTGTTATAATAGAAATAGCTACAGGAACACCTGCAGAAGAAACGGTCAAGGCTAAAAAATAAATAGGAAAAGCCATTTGATAAAGACCGATACCTTCACCGCCTAAAACGCGGGAAACAAAAATCCAGTTTAATGAGCCGATAACTTTAACTACCAAGCTAGCGACTGTTAATATAAAAGTTCCTTTTAAAAAGCTTTCAGCTTTATGAGATTTTTTTGAAGTATTATCTTGTTCGTTAATGGAAAACACCTGCTTTAAAACATCATTTTCTTTTAATTGAAAAGACTGTATAATAGTAAATACAGCTTAAAAAAGTAATTATACTAGAAAATTATAGCATTTATCGTAAAACTATGCTAGTATATTTTACTTTTATAGCTATAAAGCTAGGATTAAGTAAGCATTGAATGAGTTTAAGTAAAGTAAAAAAAGAAAGGAAAATTTTTATGGAGTATAATTATCTAGGATTTGATATAAATATTGGTAAATCAAAACCTGAAAATATTGTACATAGAGAAGTTGCTTGTCCATTTTGTGATGTGAAAAGTTTAAAAAATATCATAGAAATAAAAAATGATATGATATTATTAGAAAATAAATATCAAGTTTTACAAGAAGCTTATCAATTATTAATTATTGAAGGCAGTGAATGTAATGCAGATATTCCAGATTATACTTTAGAGTATATGCAAGAACTCATGCATTTTAGTATAAATCACTGGCTCAATATCATTAATAGTAAAAAATATAAAACAGTACTTTTCTTCAAAAATCATGGGCCTTTATCTGGTGGAACTATGCGTCATCCACATATGCAAATTGTGGGCATTAAAAATTTAGAGTTTAAAAATATGTGTGATAAGCGCCAATTTGAAGGCATTAAAATTGCAGAAAAAAATAATGTAATTATGAACTTGTCTACAAAGCCACGTGTGGGATTTACAGAAATCAATGTAATTATGAAAGGTTTAAATGATATCGATACCTTAGCTGAATTTGTGCAAATAGGCGTCGATTATATCATGAATCATTTCAGTGTAAATTGTAGCAGTTATAATTTATTCTTCTATTTAATTGAAGGCAATATACATGTAAAAATAATGCCTAGATTTGCGACATCTCCATTATTCATTGGCTATAATATCGAACTTGTACCAAATAATTTACAAGAGATTGCAAAACATATAAAACAATTATATTTTGACAAAAAAAACGACTAAGCATTTAAGCGTAGTCGTTTTTTTATTTATTAAATTATTTCATATCGTCTTCAGCATCTTGTTTTTCTGGTGGTACAGGGAACATTTCTAAATCTGGATTATTATCTTGAATCCAGCCTAATGCCCATTCGTTGTTTACAAGAAGTACAGGACGATCTTTCATATCATATACGAACATTCCACGGTCAGCACCACGGAGAGATTCTGGAGTTACAGGACGATTATCTTTGAAACGAAGCCAACGAGCAACTTCAAATGGTTGCATATTCATGACTATTTCTGTATTATATTCGCTTTTTAAGCGGTATTCTAATACATCAAACTGCAATTGTCCTACAGTACCAACAATATAAGATTCCATACCAGCACCTGCTTGTTGGAATAATTGTACAGCACCTTCTTGTGTAAGCTGCATGATACCTTTTACGAATTGTTTGCGTTTCATAGTATCTTTAGCAGAAACACGAGCAAATCTTTCTGGTGGGAATACAGGAAAATCTGCAAATTTGAATTTGTGAGAAGGCATACAAAGTGTATCGCCGATACCGAAGATACCAGGGTCAAATAAACCAACAATATCTCCAGGGTATGCAGTATCAATGATTTGACGGTCTTGAGCTAAGAATTGTTGTGGCTGAGAAAGTTTTACAGCTTTGCCACCTTGCATATGATAAACGCTCATACCACGTTCGAATTTACCAGAGCAAATGCGAATGAAGGATAATCTATCATGATGAGCAGGGTTCATATTAGCCTGAATTTTAAAGATGAAGCCAGAGAATTTTTCATCATCAGGGCTGATAAGACCATCGGAGCTCATACGAGGTTGAGGAGCTGGTGCAAGACGAAGATATTCTTCTAAGAAACCACGTACACCGAAGTTAGTCATGGCACTACCAAAGAACATAGGTGTCAATTCACCTTTATTTACTTTGTCCATAGACCACTGTTCACCAGCAACATCAAGTAAATCAATATCATCTAATAAAGCTTGATAATCAGTGTCGCCAATGATTTCTTTAGCTTTTGGATCTTTTAAATCAAAAATTACAGACTCACGTTCTTCTTGACCATGAGATGTATCTTCACTGAATAATTCTACTTTTTCAGTTTCGCGGTGATAAATACCTTTATAATGACCATCTGTACCGATAGGCCAATTCATTGGATAAGAGCGAATACCTAAAACATCTTCGATTTCTTCCATTAATTCAAGTGGAGCTTTACCAAAACGGTCAAGTTTATTAACAAATGTAAAAATTGGAATATGACGTTGTTTACAAACTTTGAATAATTTTTTTGTCTGTGCTTCGACACCTTTGGCTACGTCGATAATCATGACAGCACTATCTACAGCCATGAGTGTACGATAAGTATCTTCACTGAAGTCTTGGTGACCTGGAGTATCAAGGATATTGATACGGCAACCAGCATAATCGAATTGAAGCACACTAGAAGTTACAGAAATACCACGCTGTTTTTCAATTTCCATCCAGTCAGAAACAGCATGACGTTGAGTTTTACGGGATTTTATAGAACCTGCTAAATGGATTGCACCTCCATAGAGCAATAATTTTTCAGTTAAAGTAGTTTTACCAGCATCTGGGTGAGAGATAATCGCAAAAGTACGTCGTTTTTGAATTTCAGTTTGTAATTCCGACAATTTAAATCCTCCTATAAAAAAATAGTACTATCTTTTTATTCTATCATAAGTAATGATAGAGTGGTAGAAGTTTATTAAAATAAGCATCATAATTGAGCATTATAATTAAATGTCCTGTAATAATATACATAAATATATATATTTAAAGGTAACAGATTTAAATATATAATTAAGAAATAGGGAATTTATTGTAAATAAATTATTTTTAGTGTAAAAAATAAGGATATATTTATTAGATAGTACATATTATTTATTGCTTATTAAAAGATAAAAAATATAAAATTTTTAAATTAAGTACTTGACTGTTGTAAACTTGTAAAGTATAATAAACAACATCAAGACTAAGACCTACATAAAGGAATTATAATAATTATATTTTAGGCCTATGCTGGGAGGAATCATAATGAATTTTTCTAAAAAACGTTTGCGCATAGCAGGATTACTTCTTGGTATGACAATGTTCGGTAGCATTTTCGCTGGTTGTGGCGGTGAAGAAGCAGCAAATAGTGATGAAATTAAAATCGGTGCCAATTTTGAAATGACTGGTAATGTTGCTAACTATGGTACAACAACATTAGAAGGTTTGAAATTAGCTATCAAAGAAGCTAATGACGCCGGTGGAATTAATGGTAAAAAAATTACTCTAGTTGAAGCTGATAATAAATCAGACCCTGCTGAAGCAGCTAACGCAGCTACAAAACTTATTTCTGATGATAAAGTTGTAGCTATCGTAGGACCTGCAACTTCTGGTGCAGTACAAGCTGAATCTCAGGTAGCAACTGAAAATAAAGTGCCAATTATCGCACCTGATGCAACAAGCCCTGATATTACAGTAGAAAATGGTCAAGTTAAACCATTTGTATTCCGTGGTTGCTTCATTGACCCATTACAAAGTAATACAATGGCAGCTTTTGCAGCTAACGAATTAAAAGCTAAAACAGCTGTTATTTATTTAGACTCTAGTACAGATTATTCTAAGAGCTTAGCTGAAGTATTTAAAAATAAATTTGAAGCTTTAGGCGGTAAAGTGGTAATGGAAGAAGCTTTCGTAGCTAAAGACCAAGACTTTAAAGCAACTCTTACAAATATTAAAACAGCAAATGCAGATATAATTTATATTCCTGCTTACTATGAAGAAGTTGGTAAAATTGTAAAACAAGCACGTGAACTTGGTATTACACAACCAATTTTAGGTACAGATGGTTGGGATGATACAAAAGTAGTAGATATCGCTGGTGCAGATGCACTTAATAATACTTACTTCATCACTCACTATACTGAAACAGATCCAGATGCTAAAGCTTTTGTAGATGCATTCACAAAAGAATATGGTCATGCTCCAGGTGTATTTGCTGCTCTTGGTTATGATGCAGGTAAAATGCTCGTTGATGCTATAAAACGTGCAGGTAGCACAGATCCAGAAGCAATTCAGAAAGCATTAGCAGAAACTAAAGATTTACAAGTTGGTACAGGTAAACTTACTGTTGATGAAAATCACAACTTGATCAAAAATGCTTTCATTATTGAAATGAAAGATGGTAATAAAGTTCTTAAACAAAGAGTTACACCAACAACAGCAGAAGGCTGATTATACTAGGTGAAAGGGCCGCAATTTTGCGGCCTTTCTTTGTGAAGGAGGAAAGTAAGATGGATTTTTTTGAGCAATTAATACAGCAATTAATCAATGGTATTTCCTTAGGTAGTATTTATGCATTGATTGCTTTAGGTTATACCATGGTATACGGTATTATTAAGTTGATAAACTTTGCCCATGGTGATGTTTATATGGTTGGTGCGTATGTAGGATTTTATGCTGTAACAATGACTAAGATGTCGATTATTCCAGCACTTATCATCTCTATGGTTGTTACTGGTCTTTTAGGAATTTTAGTAGAAAAAATAGCATATAAACCATTGCGTAAAGCTCCACGTATATCACTGTTAATAACAGCGATTGGGGTTTCATTTTTCCTTGAATATACAAGTATGTATTTTGTTTCACCAACACCAAGAACTTTTCCAAATGTTATTGATTCCTTATCTTTAAATATTGGTTCATTTGTAATTAATGGACAGCAATTATTAATTTTTATTATTACTGTAATTTTGATGGTATTACTCACTTACATTGTACAGAAAACTAAAATGGGTAAAGCTATGCGTGCTGTATCTTTTGATACAGAAACAGCTCAACTCATGGGTATAAATGCAGATAGAGTAATTTCTTTTACTTTTGGTATTGGTTCAGCATTAGCAGCCGCTGGTGGTGTTTTAGTAGGTGTATATTATAACTCTATTGACCCACTTATGGGGATTATGCCAGGGCTTAAAGCTTTCGTTGCCGCTGTATTAGGTGGTATCGGTAGTATCCCAGGAGCTATGACTGGTGGTATTGTTTTAGGTGTAATTGAAGCTTTAGTATCCGGTTTTATATCTTCTACATTCCGTGATGCAGCAGCTTTTGCGATATTAATATTAGTATTGTTATTCAAACCATCTGGTATTTTTGGTAAGAATACTAATGAGAAAGTGTAGGTGTTAAAAGTGAATTCTCTTAGAAAAAAAGATATAATAACTTTAATACTTGCGATTGTTTTATTTGGCGTTTTGCAATTTTTGATGGCTGAAAGAATTATTGGCTCATTCTGGGAATTAAATATTTTCCTTGTATGTGTCAATATTATCATGGCAGCAAGTTTAAATTTGATAAATGGTTATACAGGTCAATTTTCTTTAGGTCATGCTGGCTTTATGGCAGTAGGCGCCTATGTTGGCGTAATTTTAACAGTTAATTTTCATTCTCCATTTATTGTGGCTTTATTAATTGGCGGTTTTGCAGCTGGTATTTTGGGATTTTTGATTGGTTTGCCAACATTGCGTCTAAAAGGCGATTATTTGGCTATCGCTACATTAGGCTTAGGGGAAATCATTCGTATTGTTATCATGAATATAGAGTATGTAGGTGGTGCAGCTGGTTTTAAAGGTATACCACATAATACGACTTTTCCATGGGTATTTTTTATAATGTTATTTACATTGTTCTTCATTAAGAACTTTGTTAATTCTAAATATGGTCGTTCTTGTATTGCTGTACGTGAAAATGAGATTGCAGCAGAAGCTATGGGTGTTAATACTACAAAATATAAAGTAATGGCATTTACTATTGGTGCTATTTTTGCTGGTATTGGCGGTGGATTATTCGCTCATTGTTTCTATATTATCAATCCATCTTCATTTACTTTTATGGCATCATTTAATTTCTTAATCATGGTAGTACTTGGCGGATTAGGTTCAATTACAGGTTCAATCGCTGGTGCATTTGTAGTAACTTTCGTATCAGCAGCACTTGCTAGCTGGCCTGAATTCCGTATGATTGCATATGCATTAGTATTGATTTTATTAATGTTTTATCGTCCACAAGGTCTTTTTGGTTATACAGAAATTACAAGCCTTAAGATTTTCCAACGTTTTAAGGGAGGTCGTGGATAATTATGGAATTATTAAAAACAGATGGTGTATCAAAAGTATTTGGCGGATTAAAAGCAGTATCTAATTTTGATATAGAGATAAATGAGGGCGAACTCATAGGTCTTATTGGGCCAAATGGTGCAGGGAAAACAACTGCATTTAATTTATTGACAGGTGTATATCAACCAACTACAGGTACTATTGATTTTGCTGGTAAAAGTTTAGTTGGATTAAAACCTTATCAGATAACTTCTCGAGGAATTGCACGTACTTTCCAGAATATAAGATTGTTCTCGGAATTAACTGTTTTAGATAATGTAAAAATAGCATATGATTCTCATGCAAAATATAGTTTAGTGGAGTCTGTACTTCGTTTGGGTAGATATTTCAAAGAAGAAGATGAAATCACTAAAAAAAGTCTAGAATTATTAAAGATTTTTAAATTAGAAGATAAAGCTTATGAAGTGGCAAAAAATTTACCATATGGGGCACAACGTCGCTTAGAAATTGCCAGAGCTTTGGCTACTAAACCAAAATTATTATTATTAGATGAACCGGCAGCAGGTATGAATCCACAAGAAACACAAGAATTGATGGAAATGATACGCTGGATACGTAAAGAATTTGGTTTATCTATTTTACTTATTGAACATGATATGAGCTTAGTAATGGGAATTTGTGAACGCATCTATGTTTTGGAATATGGTTGTATTATTGCCAGTGGAACTCCAGAAGAAATTCAGAAAAATCCTGAAGTTATTAAAGCTTATTTAGGTGGGGAGGTGTAGAATTTATGTTAAAAATAAATGATATGAATGTTTATTATGGTGCAATTCATGCTTTAAAAGGAATTAGCTTAGAAATCAATGAAGGTGAAATAGTTACTTTGATTGGGGCTAATGGGGCAGGAAAATCTACAACTCTACGCACTATTTCAGGGCTTTTAAAACCAAAGACTGGTACAATTGAGTTTGAAGGTAAAAATATTGCCGGAATGCCAGCACAAAATATCGTAAAAGCAGGTATTTCTCAAGTACCAGAAGGTAGACGTGTTTTTGCAGAAATGACTGTTATGGAAAACTTGGAATTAGGTGCATTTATTCGTAAGGATAAAGCTGGGATTGCCAAGGATTTGAAAATGGTATTTGAACGTTTCCCAAGACTTGAAGAAAGGGTAAATCAACAAGCAGGAACTTTATCTGGTGGGGAACAGCAGATGCTTGCTATGGGACGAGCTTTGATGAGTAGACCTCGTTTACTACTTTTAGATGAGCCTTCCATGGGTCTTGCACCATTATTGATAAGAGAAATTTTTTCAATAATACAAGATATCAATAAAGCAGGCACTACAGTTTTATTAGTAGAACAAAATGCAAATATGGCACTTTCTATTGCTAATCGTGCATATGTTTTGGAAACAGGACGAATTACACTTTCTGGTGATGCCAAAGAACTTGCTGCTAGTGAAGAAGTAAGAAAAGCATATCTTGGTGGCTGATTTTATATAGATAATTATTGTATGCAGGGATTCGTTAGATTTATAGCGAATCCTTTCTTATAGGATAATAAAATAAATTTATATGAGGTGAAAAAAATGTTTGTTATTAATAGAATGACGAAAAATCCTATGACAGTAACAGCTGATACTAAAGTTGATGAAGTAGCTCATTTAATGAAAAAACATAATTTTCGTCGCTTACCTGTTGTAGATGATGGAAAATTAGTAGGATTTTTAAGCGATAGTGATTTAATGCGTGTAGCACCATCGCCTGCAACAACCTTATCAAGATATGAGATAAATTCGTTACTTGCAAAAATTTGCGTTCGAGATATCATGAAAAAAGATGTTGTTTCTGTAAATGTAGGTGCAACTATTGAAGAAGCCGCACTTATTATGTATAAAAATAAAATTGGTGGTATGCCAGTTGTAAGTAATATGGGTGCTGTAGTAGGCGTTATCACAGAAACAGATATTTTCAAAACATTTGTAGATGTAATGGGCTTAGCTGATGGAAAAACTCGTATTACTTTGGAAGTTACAGATAAAATTGGTGTAGTTAAAGATATCGCAGAAATCTTTGGACAAGCAGGTGTTAGCATTGATAGCTTGATAACTTGCAAAAAAGAAGATAATAAATACGAAATCGTTATTCGTGGCGATATTACTAATATTGATGATATCAAAGCAAAATTAGAAGCTAAAGGTTATAAAGTTATTCATACAGTAAAAATTGGCTGATTTATAAAAATAAAAATGCACTGCTAAATTTATATTTAGTAGTGCATTTTTTGTTTAAAGATTATTATTCAAGATATTAGGAAATAGTAGTCCACCATTTGTTGAATTTTTGATTGTTTTGGTCAAGAAATACAGTTTCCCCTAATAGTGGAGTGAATAGTTTATATGATTTATTTTGACTAGCTGTATAAATACGTTCAAAAGGATCTTGCCAATGGTGTGGGCTTAGAGCAAATTTTCCACAAAAAAGTATTTTAGCTTGTAAATCCATAGTAGCTTGAGCTACTTCTTCTGGCATCATGTGAATTTGTGCCCAAGATGTATTATATTGACCATTTTCCATGATAGCTAAATCAAAGCCTTGGAAATAATCACCAATTTCTTGGAATTGAGGGCTATATCCTCCATCACCACTATAAAAAATTTTTTTGGTAGGTGTAATGATGGCAAAAGAAGCCCAAAGAGTTTTATTATTATCTAAAAATCTTCCTGAAAAATGGCGAGAAGGTAAAATATGAATTTTTAAATTATCACTAAGTTTTATTTCACGATACCAATCTTCATCATGAATTATATCAGGATTAAATCCCCAATGATAAAAATGACTACTAACACCTAGAGGGCAAACAATATGCTTGATTTTATGCTTTAGGCTCATAATAGTAGCATAATCTAAATGGTCCCAATGGTCATGAGAGATGATTAGAACATCAATATCAGGCATATCATTAGCTGTATATATATTTGTACCAGCAAAGGCTTTATTGATGAAAAATAAAGGAGAGGCATAATCACTGAATACAGGATCAACTAATATCTTGATACCATCAATTTGTAAATAAAAACTAGAATGACCAAACCAAACAAGTAAATTTTCTTTAGGATTTAAAGCGTTTAAATCTGTTTTTTGCGTAGGAATATTTTCCTTAGGTACAGTTACACCCTTAGTAGGAAATAGAATTTCTTTGATACCATTATAATAATTATCTTTATTGACTAAAACAGATGTAGACTCAAGATTTTGAAATTCCCCATTTACATAATGAGGAGATTTTAAAATCTTAGCTAATTTATCACCCTTAGGTGAGCGACCAATTTTAGGCTGATTAATAAAACCAATACCACCCATAGCTAATAAAGCTGTAGTAATACCGGCTAATTTAAAGAAATTGCGACGAGAAATAGACATAAAAATTACTCCAATATATAATAATTAATTTAATTATACATATTGGAGTAAACTTAAAGTCAACATTAAACTTACTTTTCTTTGGTGGGCAAAGAAAAGTAACAAAAGAATACCCACCACAGATAAAATTTTATAATTAAATGTTAAAAATATAATGTATTCAATTTTTATTCATAATTAATATAGTATGATAACATAAACCATCTTTTTCAATTAAATTAAGTTTATATAATTTATCTATATATTTTTGAGCATATTTTTTCTGTAAATGAATTTTTTTTGCAACTTGGGATAATGTATTTTTATTTAATAAAAAAAGTAAAATATTATCATATTTTTTTACTGTTCTTTTAGCTGATTGAGGATTAATATTTAATAATTTACATTTTTGTATATGTGATAAAGATAAATATCCTTTGAAATTTTTATCAGTATTTACTAACATTATAATACTACAATCATCTGTAGTTGCTTTAGATATTACATTTTCAAAACTTTGCTGGAGTTGATATTCTATTTTATTAGTAGGAATGATAGTAGAAATTTGCATTATTTTTTTTAAAATATTAGCTAATTTTTGTTCTTTTTTATTATATAAACTCATTTCAGTACCATCTGACATTAAGACAAATCCTGTTATTTGTTTTAGATATCCTTTGAATAATTTCATATTTGTGATGGAATTTTTAGATGTTACAAATGTTGTTGAATTTATAAATTCTCCGTTTTCTGGATAAGAAGCAACTTTTAATTCATTGTCTTTTAAATAGCCAATTACTCCATCTCCTATATGTGCTATTATAAATTGTTGTTTTTTTATAGCTACAAATAATAAAGTAGAAGCTAGATCTTTTAAATCACATTGTAATATTTGGGCCTGGTTTTTTAAATGTTCTATTATTTTTTTTACAAGTTGAAGTTTTACTTCTACACCATTATTATTAGAAAAATAATTATCAAAATTTATTGTTAATTCAAGACAAATAAATTTTGTTGCAATATCTGCTCCATAATGTGATAGTTTAGCCGATCCAGCACCATCAGCTAATGCAATTACTTGAGTATTATTTGCTATCATAGAATATGTTTTATCTTGGCAGGGAATATTTGATTTTAAATGACTACGACCTTGTACTGCACATTGAATTATTTTCCACATTTAAATATACCTCCAAATAAAAGTATCTGACAAATTGTATATTTGTCAGATACTTTATTTTTATAATTCAGCCCAACCTTTTATTCCTTCTATATCTAATTTTACATTTTCGCCTGGTGTAGATTGAGATGTTTTTGATACACTTTTGCTTAACCATGCAAAAAATTCTTGGAATTTTAATCCTTGTAATTTTAAAGCAGGACGTTTTGGAGAAAAACTATTGAGAGTTAACATATCACTTTCATTTCCTATTCCTATAGGAAAAACAGTTAATTTTTTTTGATTTACCATTTCTGTTGTACGATTAATTGCACGTTGTAATTCAGAAGGATTTCCATTAGGTATGCCATCTGTCATTAAAACAAGCCAAGGTTGATAATAATCTACGCCTTTATCTTTATATTCTTGTTTTCTGCGTTCTAGTAAGTCTAATGCAAGATTAACTCCTTCTCCCATAGCAGTATTACCAACAGGATTTAATTTAGGAATAGTTTCTTGCCTTTCAATGTTTGCAAAATCTAGAATGCATGTTGCTTTGTTATCAAAGGTAACAATACATATTTCTGCTGAATATATGGCAATTTCATCTTCACGGATAGCATTAAAAAATAATTCAACACCTTCTTGAAGTTCATCTATTCTGCTGGTTCCGCCAGTTACTAAGTTCCAAGTGCGACCATCTTCATAAACAGTTTCACCTGTTGATATACAGTCCCCCTCTACTGCTCCCATTGAACCGCTAGTATCTAGACATAAACATATTGGAACTCTAGGTGTAGGGTTATTTACTAAATCTTCTATTCTTAAAAGCATATTATTATCCATAATTTCCTCCTTATAGTTTCTTATAATACTATATTTTTATTAAATT
>ONZX01000526.1_pt1 | contig 24550 bp, 10 predicted proteins | sample 1671831 | NCBI WGS metagenome assembly ONZX01 (sample SAMN06348197, study PRJEB24527) | human gut metagenome | reverse complement strand
CATCACTTCCTGCTCACGCCCTTTCTCGCATTTAGCAATACTCCCTTCTGAACCAAAGCTCGAATATAGGGTCGGAGAAAGCATACTTGTTTCCTTCTTTCTCAATGAAATCACGTTCTGTCAGCATACGCTTGTTGCGTGTGATGGTCTGTGCACTGCCCAATTCATATTTCCGCACTACGGGGATGGAGTTGAAGCGGTATTCACCGTCGGCTACAGCACGAAGCATGGCAGTTTGGGCAGCAGTCAGGTTCTCGGTGTCGTTCATGAACATAGGCATGTTGGTGTCTATCAGTTGGCGGGTACGGATTTCGATAATCTCATCTGTCACTTTTTCAGACGTACCGCTCCAGATGAAATAGCACAACTGTTGCAAATACCACGAATGGCATTTCACGATGTCGCACAGTTGTTCTGCTTGCTGTTCGCTGATTTCTTTGTTCGTCCGGTGGAAGGCATTGACGATGAAGGGCACCCATTCCTCTTTCTTTATCTTTTGCAGGAACAGTACTTGTCCGAAGCGGTAGAAGGGGTTAGAAGAATTGTTGAAGATATCCATCATCATATGCCGCTTGCTTCCGTAAAAGCAATAGGAGACTTGTTGCTGCTTCTGCCAGGCAGAGCGCATTTTTCCCTCCATACTTTTGTAGCCGGGTAGTAGTGCCAGTTGTTGGAACTCGTCGATGCAGACAATCAGGTGTATGCCTTTGGCAGCTGCTATCTTTTCGGGTAGTTCCAGTATCTCCATGACACTTTTTTCTTCCAGTTCCAATTTCAGGTCAAAGGAGAGGGTATCGGTTGGGTCGCTCTTCAATGTGATACTGGGAGAAACGGCTTTAAGAAACTGTTTCACATCTTCAAGCCTCTTTTCAAGGGTGGAGGCGGTGCAAGAAATGACTTCTCGCGCAAAGATGCGGTAGAATTCAGCTTCCGTCTTGATGCTGAATGCATCAATGAAGCAGACACGGATATGCTTGTCTTCTTGTGTCAGTTCGTCCATAGCTACTTTTACAAGCGACGATTTTCCCCATCGGCGCGGTGAAATAAGCATTACGTTGATGCCCGATCCAAGTAATTCTTTCAGTTGCTTTCGTTCTTCTACCCGATTGACGAAACTTTCTTTATCAACCAGTGTGCCGTATTGAAAAGGTGATTTCATAAACTTTCTGTTCTTGATTTAATGACAAATATACAAATTATACATCAATGTATAATACATCAATGTATAATTTTGTTTGAGCACATGTGCAAAAACACCCACTTTTTGCACATGAAACGGAGAACGTGAGCAAAAAAGCCTTATTTTTGCTCGCGTTATTGATTCCGAATATAATGTTAAATACAAATATACTATGAAAAGTAAGGTTCTTGCATTGATTCTATTATGCGGTGCCGCCTCGTTGGGCGCCAAAGTAAAACTGCCTGCACTGGTGGGCGACAACATGATACTCCAGCAGCAGACTGAAGTGAAACTGTGGGGAACGGCTGCTCCGGAAGCCGAAGTACGCGTTACGCCTTCGTGGAACGGACAGACAATGACTTGCCGTGCCGATAAGGATGGCGGTTGGACGCTTGCCGTGGAGACTCCGGCAGCAGGATACACGCCTTATGAGATAACTTTTGATGACGGAGAAAAAACTACGTTGAAGAATATCCTAATCGGTGAAGTATGGCTTGCTTCCGGCCAGAGCAATATGGAAATGCCCCTGAAAGGTTTTGCTGGCTGTTGCATCATGAACGGAGCGGATGACATCATAGTTTCTGCCGAGAATAAGGGGGTGCGTATGTTCACCGTTCCCAAGCACCAGACTTATGAACTGCAAACCGACTGCAAAGGTAGCTGGAACATATCTTCCATAGAAACCGCACCCGATTTCAGTGCGACGGCCTACTATTTTGCCACTTCGTTGAGCCGTGCCCTCCGGATTCCGGTCGGCATCATCTGTAGCGCTTACGGTGGATCCACTGTAGAAGGTTGGATAAGCCGTGAACTGCTGGAAAACTATCCAGACATATCTCTCAACCCCGATTCCATCGAACGCCTGCATCCCATGCTCCGCCCCATGCTGATGTACAATGCCATGCTGAAGCCGCTTCAGAACTATACCATCAAAGGGTTCATCTGGTATCAGGGAGAGTCGAACGTAGGTCGCCATGAAACATATGCCGAACGCTTGGCCGACATGGTGCAGCTGTGGCGCAAGGAATGGGGGCTGGGCGAATTGCCTTTCTACTTTGCCGAAATAGCGCCGTACGCCTATGGAGGTACCCAGCAAGAGAAAGCTGCTTACCTACGTGAAGCGCAATTCCGTGCCCAAAGCCTGATTCCGAACAGTGGTATGATTTCGACAAACGACCTTGTAGAGCCTTATGAGATGTACAATATCCATCCCCGCAACAAGACAAAGGTAGGTCAACGCTTGAGCTATCTGGCATTGAACCTTACCTATGGATTGAAGCAGATACACTGTTTCGGCCCACAATATAAGTCATGGACTGCTAAAGGCAGTGAAGCATGGGTTTCCTTCGACCATTTGGAAATGGGTATCTGTCGCAACTATGACCTTCGCGGTTTCGAAGTGGCGGGTGAGGACCGTGTGTTCCATCCTGCCGACAAAGTATGGCTGCACTGGCAGACGAATGAAGTGGTAATCTCTTCAGAAAAGGTATCCCATCCCGTCAGCGTGCGCTATTGTTTCCATGATTTCCAGATTGGTACGATGATCGGTGGGAATGAACTGCCTACCATTCCGTTCCGTACGGATAATTGGTGAAAGAGTGAAAAGTATATAAACACTTTCATTATACTATAATATTGGGCGCGGGTTACGCGGAATCCACGGATGCAGTAAACTAAATCCGTGTAATCCGCGCCTAAAAGAAAATATCCAGAGGGTTTTGTTCCCCCTCTGTCTTTTATTGTTTCAGCAACTGTTCTGCTGCAAGTACCAGGAACATATAGTGGGACGAACCTCCTCCCAACACATACTCAGTCTGTTGCCAGAGGAACGGGAACGTCAGGAGTTCCGGGAAGTCGGGACGGATAAGCGCCGTACCGGAAATGACTCCACCGGGAATGTACGACCAGTCTGCGCGGTTCAGTCCGTAGCCTACAGTGGCTGATTGTGCGCCGACACCCGAGGCGAAGGAAGCCTGGTTGGAGCCCGGGTGGCATCCGAGAATGAAGTTGAGGGCATTGAATACCGGTGCTTTCGGGAATATTTCCGGATAGGCGGTTGTCAGGAAGTAGTGCTGGAAGCCGAAACGCTGTATATCCCAGCCTGCACCCCAGATGTTCGGACGGTAGGGAACGCCATAGGGAGTCTCCTGCACTTGTTTGTTCAGTTCTTGTTCATATCCGGTCAAAGCTTTGCGGAAAGCTGCTGAAAAGGCTTTGGCTTTCTTGTTCTTCATCTGTGCGAACAGTTTTTCCACACGTGCCGTGTACCAGCCGATGCGGCCTATCTGCTTGATGATGAGCTCCTGGTTGTCCAGAATGAAGTCCATATAGGGTTGTTCGCCGGTGGTGAGGTACAGCTCTACGGCTGCCTGCACTTTGGGGAACAAGGCTCTGTTGTTGCCGCTTCCGGTAGAAGCATATACTTTGCGAGCAATGTCGAGGCAATGCACACTCAATGTATCATTGAAACCTTTCAATACACGTGATACGGCAGCCAGCTGGGCAGCTGTCGACAGTTCCCGTCCGGGGTTATCCTCCGTAAATATCCAGCGGTCGTCTTCATTACCGATTTTCCCGTCGGTCATGGCGGCGGCATCACCCAGAAGTACGTACTGGCGCAGGTCGTTGCAGATGATTCCCCGGTAGAGACGTCCCAGTGCCAGGTAGCCGTTGACTACCGTAAGGGCGCCGTTCTCTACTTGTTGCAGCAAGTCATTCTTACCGTCGGGCTGGTGGATTTCCGTCACACGGTTTATCTGGTCGATGGAAGTCACGTCGAGATTCGGGTGGAAAGCTTCGTAGGCCAGTGCCAGGATATAGGATTCTCCGGCTTGGGATTCGATGCGGAGGTCAAAGTCTCCGGCATCGTGCCAGCCGCCTATGTTCACTCCGGGAACCACTTCACCCGGTTTGAACTTGGACAGGCCCTCTTTCTGGTCGTAGCCGTCGATATGATTGTGTGCCGGTGCCATCTGGGCATCGTCCATGTGGCAGCAGTCGTGCCATACGCGGTATTTTTCGTTGACGCGCATGTGGCACATCTGTACGGGAAGGAAGTATTCCAGTACGGGTTGCCATACGCCACGGGCATATACGTCATTGTCGATGCGGAAGATGGGAGACACGGAGGTATTGTATTTAATCTTATAAAGCCCCGGTTCCTTTACATCTGTGAAGTTTACTTTCAGATAGTTATACCTCAAGAATTTACCCCAGTTGGCAGGAGTGACGTTCTTGACAACCTTTTCGCCGTCGGCATCAATGCGGATGATTTGTGCCGTTTCCTTTCTGTTGTCACGTATATCCATTTCGATGACGGCTTCCTTGTCCTGAGTGGGATGATAACCTATCTGTGAAGTCTGGATAACCGGCTGATACATCCAGTCGGCCACTACGTTCGGAGTGATAATCCATTTGACGGCACCTTTGGTGACACCCGGTTTTATGTTGCTGCGCAGTACGAACCAGCCGTTGTTGTGGTTCATACGCCCGTCAAACAGTTGCAGGTCACCGCTCAATGATTCGATGGTAACTTTGTTGTAAGGGTCATCGGGCCGGGAGGTGAACTTGGTTCCTTTGGCATAAGGTTCGCTGATGATGTCGTCTGCCACAATCGGGCTGTAACCTTTTCCTATCAGTTTGTCCATGTCTGCCAGCGATTTTTTGCCGTCATGGTAGTTTCCTGTATGCAGATAGTTGGGCTGGGTTGTCATCAGGGGGGAGTTGGGCTGTTGCGGGAAGATGCCGCTCTGACCGTCCATAATCCAGGGCTTGCCGAAGAGGGAACCCGGGAAGAATTCAAGGTTGAAGCCCACTTTTCCGATGAATTCCTGGGGAATGGGGCGGTCAAGATCTACGGTCACCTCTATGTTTTTACCTTTGCTTTCCACGTTTACCGTATATATAAGGTGGAGGTCCGGGTAAATCATCGGGTTGAATCCGGTGAGATGGCGTGAGGAGTCGGGATAGCACAGCGTGGCGGTGATGCTGTTGTCACCAAGCTTCCGGTCGAGCTGTTTCGGTACGGGTTGCCATTGTCCGGGCGTGGCTTCCAGGCGGATGTCTCCGTTTGTTGCCACACGGTGTCCGTTCATGATGATGCATACCCCTCCCTGGTGTCCTTCGGGATAGATGTCATCAAAAGCCATGACGTCGACTCCCTGGTTCTTGAAATAACCGGAGGATGTCAGCTTGAAGTCTTGCGCATGCAGCGTACTGCTGCCGCAAAGCAGTGCCAAGACTGATGCAAATAGGAAATGTTTCTTTCTCATAGTATCTATTTTTGAGTTACGAAATTTTCTACTAATATACGGACTAAAAAGGAAACGGATGGCTTTTGTTTGTAGCCAATAACGTTATGAAATGTGTCTTTTTCCTCTATTTTTATGATATTCATTGTTATATTTGTCATACAATGGTGTTTGAACTGCCAGATACCAACGTTTGAGCTAATAAAAGCTGATGTCTGGTAAAACAAGGACTCAGTACCCAAAAACAGCCTTTATCGGAACCAATTGTATCCATTGAAAAAGGATGGTAGTGAGTAGTGGCAACTTGTTTTTTTGTACATTTGCAATGTAACTATGATTAATTCCTTAAATCGCTATATTATGAAACGTATGTTTTCCGTTTTTTTGCTGATTACAGTATGGTTGCTGGTTACACCTTTCCTGCAAGCACAGTCACACGTAGACAAGGTTTTAAAAGATGAAATAACCTCGGACTTGAAAGAGAATATCCTCTCTTTTTGGGAAAGATACAGCGTAGACCCTTCCGGAGGCTTTTATGGTTCATTGGGACGTGACGGTGCCCCGATAGCGGATACTCCCAAAGGTGGTGTACTGAATGCCCGCATCCTTTGGACTTTTTCAACCGCCTACCGGATGTATGGCGATACTGCCTACCGTAAATTGGCTGACAGGGCGCAACGGTATTTCATAGACCACTTCATTGATTCGCAGTATGGAGGCGTATATTGGCTGATAAAAGCGGACGGTCCCCCATTGGATACGAACAAGCAGACTTACGGCTGCTCTTATGCTATCTACGGTTTGTCCGAACATTTTAGAGCAACGGGCAACAATGAAAGCCTGCAAAAAGCCATAGAACTTTACCGGACCATGGAGAGCAGAATCAAAGACCCCGTAAACGATGGTTATATAGAATCTTTCACCCGCGAATGGGGAGTTCCCCAAAAGCTGGGATATGATGGAGATGGCGTTGCCACCAAAACAATGAATACCCATATCCACGTATTGGAGGCATACACAGCTTTATATAAAGTATGGAAGGATAATGGCCTACGCGAACGTCTTACAAAAGTAATAGATTTGATAATAACCAAGCTCTACAATCCACAAACACATCACCTGATATTGTACTGTGATTCGAATTGGAACAATCTGGATGACATCGACTCTTACGGGCATGACATCGAAACTTCCTGGTTGCTGACGGAAGCTGCAGAGGCTCTGGGTGACCCGGAGGTTATCGGGAGGTGCAGGAAGGTAGCATTGGAACTTGCAGACGCCTCCTTGAAAGAGGGCATCAACCCGATGGGCGCCATGATGTACGAACGGCATAAGGACAAAATCAGGAAGGATGCTTCCTGGTGGTGCCAGGCGGAAACTGTGGTCGGTTGTATCAATGCCTGGCAACTGACTGGTGAACAATCTTATTTGGACAGTGCCGTCCGCACTTGGAACTTCATCAAATCACGGATGATAGACAAGGAGTATGGTGAATGGTTCAGAACGGTGCTGGAAGATGGAACTCCCCGCTACAAGGAGCCTAAAGCAAGTATGTGGAATTGTCCCTATCATAACAGCCGTATGGGGTTTGAGATTGATACCAGACTGAAATGACAACCTTTTATAGATTTGATATTATGAAGAATTTACGAATTTTCCAGTTTGGAATAGTTGTATTGCTGTGTGGTATATTATCTCTGCCGCTTTCTGCCCAGACGGAAGTGATGGCATGGAGCAATATCACGGGTGTCCGTGTAGACGGTGAATTGATAGACTTTGAGTCATCCCTGCGTGTCGGAACCTTGAAAGGAGATATGGAGATTACTGGAAAGGAGAAGCAGGTCCGTCCCGTTTTCCATCGTGAGGGGGATATGCAGGAAGTGACGACTACTCTACGAGGTGTAAAGTTCCATCAGAAAGTGACTGATAAGGGAAAAGGCTTGGTGGAGATTTCTATTGATGCGCTGTCGGACACTACTTTGAACCAGACAGCCTATTACTGTATTGCTTTAAGTCCGGAAAACTACGTTGATGCCAAAGTAAGGACAAGTGGCAGGAAGCTGACCGTTACTTCGGCCAATAGGAAGTTGGAATTCAAGTTCAATAAGTCTGTAAAGGCCACGGTTGAAAAAGAGTCTACCGGTACTGTTGTGTATATCTCGCTAATGCCGATTCTGAAAAAGGCTGGGAGAACAGCATTGTCTATGGAACTGCATGCTTCCGGAGTGATAGATCACAGTGACGCGGAAATTACATTGGATATGCAGAATCCGGGAAGTTTGTTTGCAGGCTTTGGAGGGAATTTCCGCCTGCAGAATCCTGCTGCCGACCCTAAAGTGATAGATTACTGTCTGGAAAACTTGCGCGTAGCTTATGGCCGTGTGGAATTTCCGTGGAGATTGTGGCAACCCGAAGAAGAATCCGATCCTATTGCCGTGGCACAGAATGGGGGACTGAACAAGCGGGTGGAGGAAAGTCTCCTCATGGCAAAGCGCTTGAAGGCGATGGGAATGCCGGTAATACTAAGCTGTTGGTTTCCGCCTGCATGGGCCATTGACGGAGGTCCTGCAAGTTATGCCCGTCAAGGTGGTGTCATTGCTTATCGACTGGATAACCGGAAAAAGGAGAAGATTTATAAATCCATGGCAGATTATCTGTTGTATGCCAAACGGTATTATGGTATTGAGTTCTCCATGTTCTCGTTCAATGAATCGGATTTGGGTATTGATGTCCTCCACACTCCGCAGGAGCATGCAGATTTCATTAAGGAGTTCGGTGCTTATCTGGCAGGGTTGAATCTTCCTACCCGCATGCTGCTTGGCGACAATTCGGATGCCACTACTTTCGATTTTATCCTTCCTGCTTTGAACAATCCTGAGACTCATAAGTATATTGGTGCAGTTTCTTTCCATTCATGGCGTGGTTGTGATGATGTTACGTTAAGGAAGTGGGCGGGTGCTGCCAAAGAGATTAATGTACTACTCTTGGTTGGTGAGGGTAGTACGGATGCCGCTGCTCATGGTTATGCCGAGATATTCAATGAGTCGACGTTTGCACTTTATGAAATCAATCTGTATACACGTATTTGTGCGATTTGCCAACCATTGTCCATCTTGCAGTGGCAGCTCACTTCAGACTATTCGTTGTTGTGGGGAGACGGCATTTATGGCTCCAAAGGTCCTTTGCGTCCTACACAACGTTTCTGGAACATTAAGCAGCTGGCCTCCACTCCGGCCGATGCCTTGGCTATTCCAGTCAGTAGCAGCAAGAAAAATGTAAACTGTGCGGCTTTCGGAAATATGGTGCGCGGAGAATATGCCGTCCATATGGTCAATAATGGGGCGGATTGCGAGGCTGTCATCTCCGGTATCCCTGCAGAAGTGAAGGAACTGAAAGTCTATGTGACCAATACAAAGGACTGCATGAAGGAAACTGCAGTGAAGGTGGAGAATGGACTGGTACGGGTACACTTGCCGGCTATCAGTTTCATTACCTTATTGTCGGATAAATAATTTTGAAATGGAATAATATTAATATATAAAGAATAGTGATATGAATATAACTACATGTCTGTTTACAGTTCTGGGAGGAATGGCCACTTTAGGGCATCCTTCAGAAACTGTACGTTTGAATCAGTTAGGGTATTATCCCCAGCAGGAAAAAGTAGCTGTGGTGAATGCCGGTGAGGTACGTGAATTTACCATAGTAGATGCAGCCACGGGCAATCGGCTACTTTCCGGCAAACCCGGATATACCGCTTCATCCGCTTGGTCGGATAGGAGCAGGACAATATTGGATTTCAGTGACATCACGGTACCGGGAAGATATCTTCTGTTGGTTAACGGCGATTCAGTGGCATTCGAAGTAAAGGAAAAGGTGCTGTCCCCTTTGGCCGATGCCGCTTTGAAATCTTTCTATTACCAACGTACGGGTATGCCCATCGAAGCGACTTATGCGGGTCGGTGGAGCCGTCCGGCAGGCCATCCAGATGACAAGGTGCTGGTACATCCCAATGCTGCCGGGCCGGAACGTAAGGCGGGAGCGGTGATTTCTTCTCCGGGAGGATGGTATGATGCCGGAGATTATAACAAGTACATTGTGAACTCCGCTTATTCCATCGGATTGATGCAGGCGATTTATGCCCGCTTTCCTGACTATTTTATCCGTCAACGGGTGAACATCCCGGAAAGCGGAAACCACACGCCCGATTTGCTGGACGAGATGTACTATAACCTGAAATGGATGCTGACCATGCAAGACCCTGCCGACGGAGGAGTCTACCACAAGCTGACTACCCCTTCGTTCGAGGGATTTATCAAGCCTACGGAGTGTAAGCAGCCCCGTTATGTAGTTCAGAAATCAGTAACGGCGGCATTGGACTATGCTGCGGCTTTAGCGCAAGCTTCCGTGTTGTTTGCTCCTTACGAAGAGGATTATCCTGGCTTTTCGGAAGTGGCTTTGCAGGCTGCCGAACGTGCTTACGCCTGGGCAGAAGCGCATCCGCAAGCGCTCTATCATCAGGACCTCCTCAACAAGCAATATCAACCTGCCGTGGTTACGGGAGCTTACGGTGATCGTAGTGCCGATGACGAATTCTTCTGGGCGGCTTCCGAGCTCTATCTTGCTACGGGAAAGCCCGTTTACCGGGAACAAGTGAAGAAGCATCTGCCCACTGCATATAAGACTCCTTCTTGGGGCAATACCACTGCGTTGGGCGTGTTTGCCTGGCTGCAACCGGGCAGGGAATATCAGGGTGAAGACGTGGAGTTGGCAAATGCCATGAAAGACCTGCTACTGGACTATGCTGCCGAGGCTGTGCGGGGTGCTGACCGCTCTCCTTTCCACGCTCCTTACGGCAACGATGCCAAAGATTTCTTTTGGGGATGCCTTGCCGAAGGGTGTGCTAACCAAGCCACTTCACTGGTTTGCGCCTATTTGCTTACGGGTGAGAAGTCGTACCTGACGAACGCCTACCGCAATATGGACTACATTTTAGGAAAGAATGCCACGGGATATTGTTATGTCACCGGTTTCGGGATGAAAAGTCCTCTGTATCCGCACCATCGTCTTTCTGCATCGGATGATATAGAGGCACCTCTTCCCGGTTTCCTTGTTGGCGGTCCCAATCCTGGCCAACAAGACGGTGTACCCTATCCTTCCAATCTGCCGGATGAGTCTTATGCAGATGTGGAAGGTTCGTATGCTTCCAATGAAATAGCCATTAATTGGAGTGCTGCTTTGGTGGCGTTGGTGTCTTCGTTGGATGCTTTGATGTCAAAATAATGTTTCTATTCAGCCTGCTGCCTTATAAATTCGGATGGGCTGATGTTGAACTCTTCTTTAAAATGTTTGGAGAATATCTTGGGGGAGTTATACCCCAAGGTATATGCAATTTCCGAAACTTGCATCTGGCTTTCTGTCAAGAGTTGTTGTGCACGTTTCATACGGATGGTCCTGATGAATTCGATGGGTTTCTTTCCCGTTATCTTAATCATTTTCTTGTAGAAATAGCTGCGTGATATATTCAGGCTGCTGGCAAGCTCCTCGACGGAAAACTCGGTTTCGCTGATATTGTCCTCTACAATCTGGATGGCTTTTTCCACCAGCTGCTGGTCAAGGGGAGTGATGGTGATACGGCTTGGCTCGATTTTAATGTCCTGATTGAATATTTCCTGACGTTTGACGTTCATCTCGATAATCTTGTTGATGCGCAGCTTGAGGACTTCCATATTGAAAGGCTTGGTGATATAGTCGTCTGCGCCAACGCTAAGCCCTTCCAATTGGTGTTCTTCACTTGCCTTAGCTGTCAGGAGGATAATGGGGATATGGGAGTAGCGTATGTCATTCTTGATGGTTGAACATAGTTCCAGACCATCCATCTCGGGCATCATGATGTCACTGACCACTAAATCAATATCTTCCTTTTCCAGTACATTCAGTGCATGTTTTCCGTTTGTGGCTTTTAATACATGATACTGCCTGGCAAGACTTTCAGAGAGAAATTTCAAGAAGTCGTAGTTGTCATCTACGAGTAGTATGGTGAATGGATGGGATTCTTCTTTTATTTCCGGTCCTTCGACCGGTTCTCCGTTTTTGGTTTCATTACTGTTCTGGTGTAGGGGTAGGGCAATCAGGAATACAGAACCACAAGGCTGGTTATCCCTGACACAGACAGTACCCTGATGCATCTTTACGTATTCGGAAACAATGTGCAGTCCAATGCCGCTGCCTCCGTTGTTCGACTGGTTTTTGCCCGACTGATAGAATCTTTGGAATATTTTCTCCTTGGCTTCATCCTCTATGCCGCAACCGGTGTCGGTAAAGGTCAGTTCCAGATTTGTGCCTCTTACGGCAATATCCAGTGAGATGCTTCCTTTATTGGGAGTGAACTTGAATGCATTTGACAGGATATTTGTGCATATCTTGCGTATCTTGTCATAGTCGAAATCCATGAATACAGAATGTTGTGGAGCGGTAAGGCTATAGCTGATGTTCCGTTTCTGTGCTATCGGATCGAAAGAGTGGAATATTTCACTCAGAATGATAAGGATGTTGTCATGTTTGCATTTCAGGGTTTCAGCCTTGGCATCCAGCTTTCTGAAATCCAGCAGTTGGTTAATCAGTTCCAGCAGATAGTCGGCATTTTGTTTGACCATATCCAGAATGCCTTTACGATATTCGGGATGGTCTACGAAAAACTCTTCAAGCGGATTGATGATAAGTGACAAGGGGGTCCGCAGTTCGTGACTTATGTTGGCAAAGAACTGCAGTTTCATATTGTTGATTTTCTGCTGCCTTTCATTTTCCACCTCGATGGCCTGCATGATTTGTTTCTGCTTTTGGCGTAAGCGCAGATTGCGGATAATGGACAGAAGGATGCACAAAACGATACCGCTATATATGGTATAAGCCCACCAAGTGCGCCACCAAGGAGGGAGTATCTTTATTTTCAGTTCCTTGACGTTGGGGCTCCATATGCCTTGTGAGTTGCATGCCTTGACGGATAAAGTATAGTTTCCGGCAGTCAGCATGGATAGGTTTACTTTGTTGTTTTCAGCATAAATCCAGTTGGAATGAATCTTATAGGCATATTTTATCTTATCCGTTTCCACCAGGTCGAGGGCAGAGAAGGACAGAGTGAATGAATTTTCCTTTTCAGTGAAGGAAAGATGTTGTGCACATTCAAGTGAGCTGCCGTTCAGGATGTCCGGATGGGTCATTCCGGATTTGAGCTCAATACCGGTAAGGTAAATATTGGCATCATAACTTGTGGTCAGGATGTCTTGTGGAATGATAGTCTGGTAACCTTGTGGCGTGCCTATCAGTATATTGCCGTTCTGTAGCTTGAGGATGGCGTGGACATTGGTATCGTTGCATATCAGTCCGTCGCTTACGGAGTAGTTCACGATGGCGTATGTACCGTTTGTTATTTTGATTCGTGAGATGCCGTTGCCGGTACCAATCCACATCTGGTTGTTGTTGTCTTCCGTGACGGCTCTGACGAGGTTGGCGGCAAGTCCGTTTTTCTGGTCAAGGAAGTAGATGGAGTCGTTCTTCTGGTTCCATATACTCAGTCCGTGTGGATGTCCTATCCAAAGAAGGTCCCGGCTGTCCTTATAGACAGTGAGCATATTGTTCTCCTTGAAGCGGCCGGCTTCGGCGTAGATATTATAGGCTTGGGTTTCCGTATCGATGATAATGAGTCCTCCTTTGGTCGCTACGTAAAGGGTACTGTCTTTATCATAGTACATATCTCGGACAAAGAATTCTCCCGGACGGTACAAGATGGTGTCAAACTGCTCGGTTTCCGGATTTAACCTCTGTATGTATCCTTTCATGGTACCTATCCAGATGTATCCGTGTTTGTCTACCTTTACTGTATACACATTGTTCTCGAGAAGCTGGCTGTTACTTACTGTGTATTGTTTGATTTGCCCTTTCGAGTAGCATAGCAGTCCTTTCTGGAAGGTGCCTATCCATAGGCGGTTTTTGGAGTCGATGGATAAGTCGACTACAATATTGGCGGGAGTTGCTATCTTTTCGTATGAATCGGTCACTAGTGAACGTCGGATTAGTCCCGTACCGTCTGTTCCGTAGTAAATGTATTCCTGGCTGGTGTCTTCGCAGAAGGTCAGGATATCATCATATTCCAGGGATTTGTTGCATAGTATGATTTGGGACATGGGGCTATAATAGGAAATACCGTGTTTGAAATTCCCTATGTATATGGTTCCGTCTTTGTCCCGGTAAATGGTATTCAGATTGTTGCTGGCAATGGTGTGCGGTTTCAATGGATTGTGCACCAAGTTGGTAAGCGATTTGGTCAGGGTGTTGTAAACGAACAGCCCCATATGGCTGGTAAGTATCCATACGTTGCCGTCTCCCAGGTCGAGGATGCGTTGCACGCGATTGTACTGTATGTGAGTGTTATTGTTCAGGCTGATGTCCTCCCATTGCTGTGTAAAACTGTTCTTGTGCAAAAGTAGGCTGTTTTGGAAGGTGTATACCCATAGGCTTTCGTTTTGGTCTATGTAAATGTGTGGCTCATGATTCTCCAGCAAAGGTCTATAGATGGTGGGAATGGCTATTTCCTTGACTTCGGAAGTCTGCTTGCTGATACTGTATAGGGTACCGTTGGAGTACATTATATAAATGAACTGGACACCTATATAGAGGTTTGAAATCTTTTCAACTGCCAGTGGATAGGCTTTGATGGAGCTGTTGTCCATGCTTCGTATGTAAAGTTTGGAATAGTCGTAGGCCCAAAACTCATTCTTGGATGTTTTTCCCATCCTCAGAATGTATTTACTGGGGATTTGCAGCCCATCGAGTATGGGTTTATAGTCATTGTCGAATTTACCGGTCTTATAATTATAGATACTGTAGCCGCTGGAAGTCCTTATCCATACATTGTCGTCCGGTCCTTCGAAAATTTCGCTGATGGCATCGTCCGGCAGGTCGGAGTTGTTCTGGTAATACTGCTGGAAGGAGTAGCCGTCGTATTTGTTGAGTCCTGATTCTGTCCCCACCCAGAGGAATCCCCTATTGTCTCTGTAGATGCTTCGGACACTGTTGTTGGAGAGTCCTTCTGTTGTAGAGAGCTGCTTGAACATGACAGCCGGCGGGATTTCCGCTGAGTTACCTTGAACAGTAAGGAGGAAGGCCAGGTTGCATATAAGGAATAGGAGCAGTTGTTTCATGTATTTTCTTTATTAGAAGGATTAACAATATTGTAACTGCAAACTTAAATATAATCCTTCGAACGAGCAAGGAAAGATTTGCGTATTCGTGTGGGATGATATCCTCCGTTTGGTGAAAAATAGTATGCATTTTGTTTCCAATGGCCCTATATGGGTTCTATGAAACAAAACCGGATATTAAAAGACATTTTTAAGGCATCTGTGTTTCCTTTAAGAAAAATACATTTGCAGGCGAGATCATTTAAATCCTAATAGTATGAAGAAAGAACTTTTAGCAGTGGCGATGCTGTTGTTTGCCGGTGGCAATCTGTTGGCACAGCCACATGTCAATGACGGTACTTCGTATTTGATGAACCAACCTCTGGACATGAGTACCGATTTCCGTGACTTGAGTAATACCTTGTTTTTTGCAGATCACCTGGAGTCATTCGATGCCAAGTCGGGTGAAGGGCTGGTGAATTGGAAACGCGGGCATCTGATGCCCCGCCAAGCCTTCAATACCAACGGTGCACAGCCCCGTAAAATGAGAATGCTCGATTTCCCCTTCACTGCCTATGAAAATGACCCTAACCTCAAATTCAAGATTGACTTTGTAACTCCGCGTACGGTACGTATCCGTATGCTAACGACCCCGGTGGAACCCAAACCTGCCGCTTCCATCATGTTGGCAAAGGAACCGGGCAGGGATGGAAGCTGGAAAGTTACCGAGACGAATGACAAGATTATCTATTCCAGCGACTATGGAACCATTCAGATTAACAAGAATCCTTGGAGAATCGTCTTGAAGGATAAAGCCGGACGTATCTTGAGCCAGACTGCCGCTTTGAGCGACGCGGACTCTACGCAGGTAAAATATACGCCGTTCTGTTTTGTGAAGCGGGGAAGCGACAATGCTCGCCGCATCAATCCGGTATTTACCTTGACTGCAGATGAAATGATTTTTGGTTGCGGAGAGTCTGCCACTGGGCTGAACAAGGCCGGACAGAAGGTGAACTTGTTCGTTACAGACCCACAAGGGCCTGAGACGGACCAGATGTACAAACCGATTCCTTTCTTTATGAGTAACCGGGGATATGGTATGTTTATGCATACATCCGCTCCCGTGACTTGTGATTTTGGTGCTACCTATATTGGGCTGAACAAAATGTTCATGGGTGACGAGAACCTGGATTTGTTCGTTTTCTTCGGCGAGCCGAAAGATATTCTGGACGAGTACACCGATTTGGTAGGAAAGCCGGGCATGCCCCCCTTGTGGTCTTTCGGTACGTGGATGAGCCGTATTACCTATTTCAGTGAAAAGGAAGGTTATGATGTAGCGGCCAATATCCGTAAGAACAAGTATCCGTGCGATGTTATCCATTTCGATACCGGCTGGTTTGATGTGGACTGGCAGTGTGACTATAAATTCTCCGAGAACCGTTTCCAGAATCCACAGCAGATGTTGAAGGATTTGAGGTCTCAAGGTTTCCATGTATGTTTGTGGCAGTTGCCTTATTTCACTCCTAAAAACCGTTATTTCTCTGAACTGATAGAGAAAGACATGTATGTGAAAAATGGAAATGGTGAACTTCCCTACGAAGATGTGGTGCTTGATTTTTCCAATCCGGAAACAGTAAAGTGGTATCAGGACAAACTGGCGGGATTGCTGAATATCGGTGTCAGTGCCATTAAAGTAGACTTTGGCGAGGCTGCTCCACTGAATGGTATTTACGCTTCCGGCAAGAGCGGATGGTATGAGCATAACCTCTATCCGGTGCGTTATGATATGGCAGTGTCCGAGATAACCAAGAAGTTGCACAACGAGAATATAATGTGGGCACGTGCCGCATGGGCTGGTTCCCAGCGTTATCCATTGCATTGGGGCGGTGATGCTGCAACTACGAACACGGGTCTGCTGGGTACGCTTCGTGCAGGCTTGTCCTTCGGCTTGTCCGGTTTCTCCTTCTGGAGCCATGATATGGGCGGCTTTGTAAAATCCACTCCGGAGGACTTGTATTGCCGCTGGATACCGTTCGGTTTTCTTACTTCCCATACCCGCGCGCATGGGGCACCTCCGACAGAGCCGTGGTTGTACGACAGCAAGCGTGTGCAGGATGTCTTCCGCAAGAGTGCGGAGATGAAGTACCGTCTGATGCCTTATGTGTATGCTCAGGCTAAGGAATGTACAGAAAAGGGCTTACCGATGCTAAGAGCCTTGTTTGTAGAATTCCCCGATGATCCGGGAGCATGGAAAGTGGATGACGAGTATCTCTTCGGTTCGCAGATTCTGGTTGCCCCCTTGCTTGAATCCGGTATGACGGGCCGCACAGTTTACCTTCCCGAAGGAAAATGGATAGACTACCAGACAGAGAAAGTCTACGAAGGCGGATGGCACCGGATTGAAGCAGGCAGTCTGCCGATAATCATGCTGGTACGTGACGGTTCGGTACTTCCTCATCTGAAGTTGGCGCAGTCCACTGCTGAGATGGATTGGAGCAAAATGAGCCTGAAGGTATACAGTGCTGACAAGAAGCAGGCAGAAGGATTGGTTTGTCTACCTGCCGACAACCGTATTCAGGTTGTGAAAGTGGATTGTGGAAAGGCCAAACCGCAACTGTTGAACCAGATTGAAGGCACTTCCCTGAGTTTCTGAACTTAATCTTTGAAAATCTATATTGAATTCACCCCTGTCGGTATGGAAGAGAAAGGGATATAGTTACCGAAATCTGTGCCACTATGGTGGCACAGATGTGCCTTCCCAATGGCACGGCAGTGCCTCTATAGTGGCACAAAATTGTGTCGCATATCTTTTTCCCGATGTGCTTATGACCGGGGTATTTGTTAAACCTAAGTATTTAGTATTTATGAGAAATGTGATGAAGTATTTGGGTATCATGTCAGTATCGCTGGCATGTGCCGGACCTCTCTTTGCAACAAGCGTACAGCCGTTTGCAGGTGTCACTGTCGTACAGCAGAGTGTAGTTACTGTGAAGGGCCAAGTGGTGGATGAGAAAGGCGAGCCCATCATCGGTGCCAATGTCATTGTGGAAGGTACGACAAACGGTATGATTACCGATTTGGACGGTAACTTCTCCTTGCAGTGTCCCGTAGGTTCTACGCTGAAGACCAGTTACATCGGTTATCTGGCGCGAACGGTCAAAGTAACCGGGAATATGAATGCTCTGAAAATTACTTTAAAGGAGGATACCGAAACCTTGGATGAGGTAGTTGTTGTGGGCTACGGTACGATGAAGAAATCCGACCTCACCGGTTCTGTGGCTTCCGTGAATGCGGAGGAAATGATGAAGCGGAATCCGGTGAACTTGGGACAAGGTTTGCAGGGAGCTGCGGCAGGTGTATCTGTCATCCGTTCTTCCGGTGACCCGGAAGGAGGTTTCTCCATCCGTATCCGCGGTGTGGCAACCGTGAATGGTTCTGCCGACCCACTCTATGTAGTGGACGGTGTGCAGGTAGGAACTTCCATCGATTTCTTGAATCCTAATGATGTAGAGTCCATCGAAATTCTGAAGGATGCTTCGGCTACGGCAATCTATGGTACTCGCGGTGCCAATGGCGTCATTATGATTACTACCAAGAACGGTGGTAAGGGGAAGGCAAAGGTGAACTTTTCGGCCAACTATGCCCTCCAGTTCAATTCGAATAAGATTGATGTGGCTGATGCGGGCTTGTTTGCAAGTGCTGTACGTTCCGCCGTCAAGAATGACGGTATTGCCATGACCAATCTGGCATATGGCGAGGATTACATAGGCAGACTGAACAGCATTGACTGGCAGGATGAAATGTCACGCACGGCATTACAGCAGAACTATAACCTTTCTGCTTCGGGAGGCAGCGAAAATACCCAAGCCAACTTATCTCTGGGTTATTTGAACAACCAGGGTATCGTGATTGAGTCGAATTTTAAACGCTTGACGGCACGCGCTAATATCACTCACAAAGTGAAAGACTTTCTGCATGTAGGCTTGAACTTGAACTATGCACATTCGGAAAAGATGGGAGGAGGCAACCTGAGAAACTATGCACAAGCCATTCCAACCATGGATTATGTAGAGGACGGTGTTTTCTATTCCATGCCTATTGTGTTGCCCGACGGTACTTGGGGACATTACAAGAAAGAAGGCAATGGAGACGTGAACAAGGGAGCTGACAATCTGGTTGCTGCTGCCAAGACTGCCGACAGTATTAATAAATGGGACCGTATGCTTGCTAGTGCTTTCCTACAACTCGATTTGTACAAAGGGTTGACTTTCAAGACTATTGCCAGTTATAATTATTATACAAAAGGTTATAATGGCTATACAGCCTATAATGATAGAACCTTTGGAACTCAAGACCGTAAGGACTCGTTCTCGCTGAACCAGAGCCAGTCCACTTCACTCGGTCTGGAAGCGTTCTTGAACTATGACTGGTCCAATGAGCATCACCGCGTAAGTGCAATGGCCGGTTTCTCTACCAGCGATACGAACGGTGCCTGGCTGAATTCCAGTGCCAACGATTTCCCGGCAGACAACATCCGCAAAATTTCATTGACCAATGACCCATCGTCTAAGCAAACGGATGGTGGGCTGGATTTGAAGACAAGATTCCTTTCTTACTTCGGCCGTCTGACTTATACTTTGAACGACCGCTATATTGTGACTGCAACGGTACGCCGCGACGGTTCTTCGAACTTTGGTGCCGGCAATCGTTATGGTACATTCCCTTCCGCTTCTGTAGCTTGGCGTCTTTCCGAGGAAAAGTTCATTAAGGATTTAGAACTGTTCAGTAACTTGAAGTTGCGTGCCGGATGGGGACAGACCGGTAATGCGGGCAATGGTACCAACTTGTCCATAGCACAGTTGTCTTCGGCAAATGCAATGTACTGGTTCTTTAATGGTTCGAGTGTGATTAACGGTGCCGGTATTGCCCAGCAGAAAGAAATTGATACCAACCTGAAATGGGAAACCAATGAGCAGACAAATATCGGTATTGACTTTGCCTTTATGAACAATGAGCTTTCTTTCTCTGCCGATTACTTTATCCGTGACGCAAAGGATCTGCTTCTGTATCGCCAGATTCGTCCTTCCACCGGTTTCTCCAATGTCTATACTAATGCGGGACATATCCGTAACTCAGGTTTCGAGTTTACTGCTGCGTGGAACAAGAGCTTCAGCGATTGGAATATCGGCATAAGACTAAATGGGTCTACCCTGAAGAACGAGGCTATTGAAGTCGGCGATCCGATATTCAGCAAGTCAGGTTCAGCACAAGATGGCGACAACTGGGACAACCACTCCATTACACAGAACGGCTATCCTGTAGGTTCCTACTATGGCTGGAAGGTAGAAGGCATTTTCAGAACCCAGGCCGAAATTGATGAAATGAATAGGCTGGCGGTTGAAAAGGGAGTTGAAAGTGGTGTATATCAGGACAAGACTACCCAGCCCGGCGACTATAAGTTTGTTGATTTGAATGGTGACGGGCAGATTACCGATGCCGACCGTACTGTTATAGGCAATGGATATCCCAAGTTCACTTACGGAATGAACCTTACCGCTTCCTGGAAAAACTTTGATTTCTCGATGAACTTGTACGGTGTAGCCGGTATGGATATCCTTTCTTATTCTTCGGCCCGCTTGACCTCAGTCTATGCACCCGACGGCGGTTATCAGAATGTACTGAAGGAATATATCAATAATGCATGGTCATCTTCGAATACCGGCGCCAAATATCCGCGTATCACCAAGACAGACTATAATAAGAACATGCGTGTGTCCGACGCCTACATCCAGAAGGGGGATTATCTGAAGATTTCAAATATTCAGATAGGATATACATTCCCGAAGAATGTGCTGAAACCGGTGAAAATGGAAAATGCACGCGTATTTGCCAGTGTCGACAATGTATGTACCATCTCTTCGTACAATAAGTTCGGCGATCCGGAAGTTGGTGACTCCAATGTATTGTATTCGGGATTTGACGGAGGACGTTATCCGTTCCCGATGTCGGTTACTTTCGGTCTGAGTGTACAGTTCTAATACTAACGGATAAAAAATATGATTATGAAAAACTTATATAAACTGTTGATCGGTGTGCTGGCCTTAAGCACCGTAACGTCTTGTGACGATTATTTGGAAGTGGATCATTACGATATTCTTCCGGCAGATTTCATGTTTAAAACGGAGGAGAATGTCCTTTCCGGATTGAACGGACTTTATGATACCTTTTATACGGACCAGCACGGTTCCGGTGATGACGAAACATGGGGATTCAAGCCTCAGGTATTTGCTGCCAACCATTCTACGATGGACTGTCAGGCTTCCGGTTGGGATGCGGAATGGCAGCGTCATGCCTGGAAACCCGATAAGGGTTCCCTGGAGACTGCATGGCGGATGAGTTATCGTGCAGTGGACCGTGCAAACCGTTTCCTGGCTGGCCTGGAGACGGCGGATGCCTCTATATTTGCGGACAGCAATTCCAAGACCGTTTATGAAGCGCAAGCACGTGCCATCCGCGGTTATAACTACCTTTACCTGACGAAACTTTTCGGAAGGGTACCGATGTTGCTTACCGGTGAAACCTATACTACTTCGGTAGGAAAGGCACGTCCGGAATCCGTGGATGAGACTTATGCGGCTATCGAGGAAGATTTGTCTTTTGGACGCGACCATCTGGACTGGTTACCCATGAATGGTGAATACGGACGTATAACCAAGGGGTTCTGCAAAGCTTATTTGGCCGAGCTGTATATGTTGAAGAAAGACTTTACGAAAGCCAAGACGGAACTAAAGGATATAGTGGACAGTGGAACCTATTCATTGGAGCCCTGCTTCGGTAACCTGCATGCCTGGGATACACATTGGACCAAAGAATCTGTATTTGAGGTGATGTATCATGAACAAGGATATATGGGCTGGGGAGCCGATTCGTCTTCAGATGCCATGATGTGGTACGGATATATGTGTGCGGCACCCGAATGGGGAGGCTGGGGGTCTCTCTGTCTTTCTTGGGAGTTTGTACGTTCCTTTGAACCGGGTGACAAACGCCGCCAATACTCTGCTGTTGCCAAAGGGGATACGCATCCCATTACCGGGCAGACTGTAGGGGTGACAAGTGGTTTTGACGGTCTTTTCCAAGGTTCCGAAAATATGCCTACTGTTTATTCCTTGAAATACTGGAGATGCAAGCCAGGTGAGAACAACAAAGTATTCAATCCTATTTCGTTGACTTTGAAGCGTTATGCAGGCATCATGCTCGACTATGCAGAATGTTGTTTCGAGACAGGTGACAACGCTACCGGATGGAACATGATACGTCAGATACGTAACCGTGCTTGGGGTAATTTGGAGATGGGAGCGACGATGATTGACCTACCCGCCGACATGTTGAATACCCAGACGGTGGAAGTGCCGGATGCAGAGACCTATTATACAAGCTATAAAGCAGCCAAAGGCTATACTTCTCCGGTATGGAAGGTGGCGCTGATTATAGAGCGTCGCCATGAATTCAATGCCGAGTTCTCGCTTTACCATGATTTGTGCCGTATGGGTATGTGCAAAGAATGGTTTGCCGCCGAATATCCGAAAACAGTAGCCAACTCTTCACAAGAGGCTTGTCTGCAGACTGGTGACTCATTCCGTTTCTTTGAGCACGAGGCTTATCAGGAAATCTTCCCGATTCCGACGAATGAGATTCTGACCAACCCGCTCATCAATCAGGCTGACCAGAATCCGGGATATTGATAAATTATAAATAAACACTTAATAATAAAATATTTGTGAGTGAAATGTCAGGCACCAGTAGTTGTTGTGATAGACGTCAGGGTCTGTCGTGATGAAAGCCGGTGTCTGACATGACAAACACCAGTACTTGAGACGACGAACACCAGTTTCTGATAAACGGGGAATTATACAAGGAAAAGTTTGATGGTTTTAGAGAATAATTATGGAAAGGAAGATGTTTTATTGGATAGCACTGCTGGTTGCGTCTTGTCTGGCAGGCTGCCGGTCGCATTCAGGGGAGACAGATATGCAGACACGCATGCGTACAGAGATTGTCACGAATGTCAGAGACAGCGTGTTGCCGTTTTGGATGGATTATGCAGTGGCTCCCGACGGCGGTTTTTATGGAACTGTATTGCGGAATGGTACTCCGGTAGTGGATGCTCCGAGAGGAGGGGTTCTGAATGCCCGGATTCTGTGGAGTTTTTCTGCCGCATACCGTACGTTTAAGGATGAGGCTTATCTGAAGCTTGCGGATAAATCGCAACGCTACTTCATTGATACATTTATAGACAAGGAACATGGTGGGGTATATTGGCTGGTCAATCCTGACGGTGAGGTGCTGAATGCTTCCAAATATACGTATGCCATGACCTACGCCATCTATGGGCTGGCTGAACACTATCTGGCAACAGGTAACAGCGAGAGTCTGGATATGGCTGTCGGTTTATATCATACCTTGGAGGAGAAAGGCCGCGAACCGCAATATGACGGTTATGTGGAATCTTTTACTGAAGATTGGAAACAACTGGATAATTATGATAACAATGCACCCAAGACTATGAATGCGCATTTGCACGTGCTGGAGGCTTATACCCTTTTATATCAGTGCTGGAAAGACGACGGACTGAGGAAAAGACTCGAATTCTGCACCGAGTTGTTTATGGACCGCATTTATGACTCTTCAAAGAGACATTTTAATTTGTTCTTTGATAATGCATGGAACAGTCTGGTTGAGATGGACTCTTATGGACATGATGTAGAGGCGGGATGGCTGCTTTGTGAGGCTGCCCGTGTGTTAGAAGACCGGCAACTGATGGATAGGGCGAATCGGCTTGCGCTGGATGTGACGGATGCTTGCTTGGCGGAAGGACTGAGTGACAAAGGGTATATGATGTATGAAAAGAAGGGCGGAAGAACAACCGGGCATGCCTCATGGTGGGGCCAGATTGAAACGATGATAGCTTGTGTCAATGCCTGGCAAATCAGCGGGAATGACGTTTATCTGCAATCGGCCGATACGGTTTGGACTTTCGTAAAGGACTGTATGATAGACCGGGAATACGGTGAATGGTACAGTGATTGTTTTGATGGAGAACCCAAGAAGGATACTCCCAAAGTGAGTATGTGGCGTTGCCCATATCATACGGTACGCTTGGGAGTAGAAATACATAATCGTTTAAAATAGTATTTATGAAGAAATTTATAGCAGGTGCAGCATCACTGATGCTTTGTATGGGGCTGCACGCCCAGGATTTCAGAATCAATCCATCGGGATATTTTGAGAATGGCGGGGCCAATGTGATGGTGTTCAGTGACGTCTACCCTGAAGGACACCAGGGAGGACTGACCCTTGTTTTGAATGGAGACCGCAGGGCTGCCAATGGAGATGTGCGCTTTGAAATCTCGCAAGGGCAGTGGCAGGGATTGCCCAAGATGAGAAGCCGGGTGGTGGATGAGGCTGACAATGAAATCCGTGTCACATTGAGTTATCCGGATTCGGCCAAACACATGGCAGGCTTTAATCCGATGCTTTATCCGGATTTTGTTTTTGGCTATACCATTAAGGTCAAAGGCGAGAAGGATTATCTGGTATTGACCGTTGATTTGGACCAACCAGTGCCCGAGCGGTTTGCCGGCAAGTTGGGCTTTAATCTGGAATTGGTACCTTCCACTTTGCTGGGCAAGCCGTGGATTATGGACAACCGGACGGGAGTCTTTCCCCACCAGGCGATGGGGCCCACCATGAAACAGTCTTCCAATATGGAGCATATCGGAGATTTCAACCCTGACGGGAAAGCTGATTTGGACCAGTTGCTGTTGGATAGAAAGACTTATAACCCGATGATTGCCGATGATATCGTCTCTGCTCCTTTGGCCGCAGGGAAAAAGTTTGTACTCAATCCTCAGAGATCGGAAGAGCGTCGTGTAGGGAAAGAG
>ONZX01000508.1_pt1 | contig 25475 bp, 20 predicted proteins | sample 1671831 | NCBI WGS metagenome assembly ONZX01 (sample SAMN06348197, study PRJEB24527) | human gut metagenome | reverse complement strand
ATCTCTATTTAGAATACAAATTTGATTGAAATATTCTGCCTGGATTCCATTTAATGACTTAAACAGTTTCCAACCATACTTCTCCTCCCATTTAGCGACAAAGGTTTTATACAAATCTCGAAAGACAAAGTCTATAGACTGTGCAACACCATTCCATTTGCCTTCAATTATCGTTTTTTGAAAAAGTTTGCTAAATGTTCTGCCGTCAGGAGTAATATTAAAACCTTTCCATATACATTGTTCGCGATAAGGAAGGTCTTGAATATCACGTAAAAACACCACCACATAATCATTATGGTCATTATCGCACCTTAAGGTGAAGTTAGGACTTATGATACGTAATTCTTCTATACGGCATCCTTGATAATTATAATACGCTTGTACTTTTTTATCAAAAAAAACAGGAGTATAAGGATCTGTTGCAACCGTAGAAGCTATCGGAGCACCATTAACATCTGTTCCTATAATATAGTTGACACTTGTCTTCATCCGTTCAATAATACTTTTCAATGATTCATGGTTAAATATGATCTTACCATTAAACCAGCTTTGAATTTTAGCAAAGTGTGGTGATATACAGATTTGATAGTTAGATTTAGCATTTGGGCTGATATCCTTAAATTTACCATTTGTACATTCTATTTCGAATGGCAAATCAATAGCTCCTAAATCAAATTCAATTTCTGACTGGCAACAACATATCAAATCCATTCTTTTAGCGGCCATAAATTCTACAAGATATTGATTCAATATTTTTACAGAATCTTTGTTAATCTGATTCTCCGCAAACACACCTAATATTTTTAGTATATTAGCGCTCAAAAAGCAGGGATTATGAACATATTCAGTTTTACGGCTCATTTCGGTTCGGAGGAAGATTGTCGTTTGCATTTCAAGGAGCAGCGTGATAAGGAAGGGGTTGTCTGCAAGCGATGCGGGGGCACTTCCCATTATTGGTTACAGGGTAAATGGAGTTATGAATGCAAAGGTTGCCGTTTCCGCACCTCGTTGCGCAGCGGTACGATCATGGAGAGCTCCAAGCTGCCGTTTCTGGTGTGGTACAAAACGATGTTCCTGATGAGTTGCACAAAAAAGGGATTCTCCACCAACGAACTCCAGAAGCAATTAGGATTGAAGCGTTACGAACCGGTATGGGCGATGGTACACAAACTCCGCAGGGCGATGGGCAACCGGGATGCAAGGTATACACTGGAAGGGATGATAGAACTGGATGAGGGTTACTTTTCGGTGGCCAGTAAGGAAATCGAGCGAGGCAAGGGTACACGTGGCCGGGGAGCCGAGGGAAAGCAGAACGTTGCGGTGATGGCCGAAAGCACCCCGTTGGAAGATATCGAAACGGGCAAAAAGGAGAAGCATGTGCGTTATTTCAAGGCCAGGGTACTGGATAGCCATCAAAGTGAAGGAATCAACGGCGTGGTCAGGGACTGCATGGAGGATGATGCCATCGTATTTTCGGACAAAAGCACTTCTTACGTTGACATCTCCGATCTGGTGGAATTGCACGTCACCGAGAAATCAGACGCCAAAACCACCAAGGAAACACTCAAATGGGTGCATATCGCAATCAGTAATGCAAAACGGACATTGCTGGGCAACTACCATAAAATCAAAAGGAAATACTTACAGTTGTATCTCAACGAGTTTATTTACAAATTAAACAGACGGTATTTTGGAGACAAACTCTTTGACAGACTAGTAATTGCGAATATAACAGGTGCATAAACGGATAATCAGAAATGTTTATTAATAAATATCAAGTTCAAGGCATTTCTATGTACTTATTCCTTTTTTTGATTAAAATTTAACTATACACCTTTTAAATTTTCCCAGTATGGTTTTAGCCAGTTCTGTATCTGAACCATTACTTCAGCAAAAGACACTCTTGGCTCGTATTTGATTTTTTTCAGAAATGCATCCCAACGCTGATTAAGGTCTGGATCAGAAGCAAACTTATCGGAAAACAGAATGTGATTTTCTGAATAGATTGTCCCTCTATTTGCAAACGTTGCTCGAATAGCCTCCTGAAGCATTTCTGTATCAAGAGTCTGCGTTAGGCCTATTCTATATAGGTCATAGAAGTCTTTCATGCGACTGTTAAATGTCGTTCTCTCAATCATCGTCTGAAATTTCTCTGCAACTACTGTTTCAAGAGAATAGGCCAAAATATTAGTAGAAGGAAGATCAGCCAACAATACGGGATAATCCAGTTCCTCTGGTTTAGGAATTACAATATCTCCAAAACCTGTATCCATTGATATTGTTTGACGTATTGTATCAAGTGTCGCAACAAGTGATATACGGATTCCTGGATATTCTTTCTCAACGGTGATAGATTCAGCCTTTAGTGTGTCAGCTAGAAAATGTACTCCATCTTCTTCACATTGAATGTTGCAAATAGAAGAGAAAGCCTTCTTTATATTTTCTGCATCATTGTCAATTCTGTCGCCCATAAAATCAATGTCCAAGGTTGGACGAGCGGCAAAGTGGTCATACGCATACAACAAAGCTCCACCTTTAAGAACAAAATGTTCTCTATATTCACTTTGAGACAGACGAAACAACAGTCTCTCTTGAAAATAGCGTGTAAGCAACTGTTGATAAGGGATATTTTCTTTTTTTGCAAGATTGAGCAAGCGAGACTTTACTGATTGCCCATAATTAGAAGTATGTGTCATAATTGTATTTCTAGATAACGGCGCAATGAAGACAGAACACGTAGCTGGTCTGCGTAAGTGCGCAACAATTCAATATTTCTATTTGATGATTTCAGATAAGATGAAAGAATTTCTGCCATCACATCAATACCTATTTTATTACGGTATTTAATGGCATCGCATACGCATCTTTCTCGATTGTAAATTGAGACCTTATAGTTCTGTATCTCAATCTGAGTAGAACCCAGAGTAAGAATCTTGGGATTCTGATAAATGAGTTGTATCTCAGGAAAATCAGGTACAACAACTTTTCTATCTCTGTTAATTGCTATGAAGAATGCAGATGGAATCTGTGTTGTCATCTCATAATAGCTCCAGGCCGAATAAAGACATAGAATTCCTCCGGGAACAATCTTCTCGATATCAATCATGGTATCTGCCAAAGCATCATCAGTGGCGTAAACGCCACGTTTCAATCGTGTCACTTCACCTTCTTTTGTGGCATGAAGCAACCTGCGATATGACTTGCTATCAGTATCGCTAGATTTCAAGAAACCGTCTTTTATCATATCTTTATCTGTATCCATCGTTTATATCAGGCACAAAGATACCGCTTTTTTTTGGATATGCGGTAGTTTAATGCTAAGATATTAATATTCAGAATATAGAATTATCTAAAAATATACATATTAATGGTATTAGTAAGTTTCCTATACTATATAAAAAAAGCAAGAGCCTACCTTCACAGGCAAGCTCTCACTCAAAAAAAAATAAAAAAAACGTGTTAGTTGTCCGGCTCAAAGAATAGTTCCACTTTCGTAAATCTATTGCCCTCGATTGGCTTGAAATCATTGATTCCGCCAACGGATATTTGCGCAATGTAATCGGCATTCAGACCTTTTAAAACAAGCTGCTTGTAAATGTACTGAGCACGAATACCACTCAATTCATTGTTTCGGGTTTCGGTACCAGTTGCATCATCGGCTGCACCAGTGATACGAATACGCAAGTCGTATTTCTTGGCAACACGAGCAATCTCATCCAGATTTATTAGCTGACTGCGGTCTGTAAGTTCACTGGTATCTATCTTGAAAAAGAAGTAGATTGGTGAACCGATACATTCTCGATTGTTGCTCATCGCAAGCTGGTATTCATTCCATGACTCACCATCGGAAGGCTTGGTTGAACTGCCATCACCAAGGTTCTGTTTCTTGTGGTCAGTAGCACCATGAGACTTTGATAAAGTGTCCTTGCCCTTACCAATTCGTGCCATCAATGAATTAAGGCCATTGTAGTCGTTCTTTGGATAAGTGCGAGCCTGTTTATGTTTGCCATCATTACCACTGTAATAATCCAACAGACCTTCAATTTCCAAAATCTTTCGCATCTCTGCCAGTGACTTTGCATCCTGCTTGTGGCGAGCATCCATAGAATGCGAATAAGCCATCGACCAATCATTCTGCTTCATATAAGGCTTGGCATCCACAACCTTTTTCCAACCATTCTTACCAAGGGTCACTGATAGACCTGCTGTAATGCTCATCAAATTATCACCAAATTCTCGGGAAGCGCCGCGGCCGTCAAAATCTTTAAATGTGGTGGTGCCGCCAAGTTCCATGGATAGGTGTAATCTCTGAGTAAGACGATAACGTCCCATTAAGCCGTAAGAAAAGCAGAAAGGACTGTTCCCATTATCCTCGTTGTGGATAAGCCCTAAGCCAACGTAGGGAACAACTCCCCAGCGTGGTTCATCTCTTGCCTTATTGAAGTAACTGGCAACATCAAACATCAAGTCAGCGTGTGCCAACTTATAGCCTGTGTTCTGTAATTCTGAGTTCTTGAAATCGAATCCCTGAAAAGATACACGGGCACCGATGGCAGGTGTAAACCATTTGCCAACCTGTACATTCAAAGTTGGTTTGATGCGTCCAAATAAATCCTCACATCCGAGTGTACTGCCGGCAAAAGCCGACACACCACCACCGATTGTAACAAACCAATTGTCACGGAATCCGGATGCAAGAGTTACGTTTCTCAGATATGTTGGCTCCAATCTATGAAGCCATTGCTCACTTTTTGTTGTTCCAGAAATGGAAATTGTATCAACCATTTCACGGTCCAAATTAGCAGCCTGCGCTGTGAGCGAGAAGCAGACTGTAGATATCAATAGTAGTCGTTTTATCATGTGTCGTTTTGTGTTTGTTCTTAAAACTGATGCAAAGGAACAGCACATTTTGCCGGCAGAAGAATATATCAGCATATAAGCCCCTGCTTTTAACCGTAATTCAAATATTTCGGCAAACTGAACTCTGAAACTAAACTCTGCCTATCCTGTGGCGTTCCAGAACACTTACCGTCTCATACGTCGAGAGCCTGATGGTTTCATCATTCGGTGAGCCATGCGCATACAACGCATTGCCCACGCACGGTCATCTTCATCTTCCTTGCGACCCCAAGGCAAGTCGCTACCGCCACCTCCACCACCATGACCCTCGGCAAATGTGGTAGCATCGTCCATCATTCCACCATATAGATACATGGCACACGTAAGAATTTCTTCGCCACGAGTAGCCATGTCTGCCAACAGCGAACCGTCGAAAACATCCAAGTCACGGAACGTCATTTGTGGTAAGGCATCTTGGAAATGAGATACCACATCGCTCATGACAGCATCCTTCAAGCGATAGCGTATCTGTTCCTCCATTTGGTCAGCAACATCATAGAGCTGCTTCTTAATCTGGTCACGCTGTGTACGCATCTCCTGAATATCCTCCGCTATCTTGTCTCGTTGCTGAACAGCTACGTCAAGTTTAGCATTCTTGTCTGCCAGTGAGGTGATGACTGATTGAAGCTGAATGTCGAGCTTCTTAATCTGGTCACGAATGGCATCTGCATTACCTCTGCCATTGGACAATTCATCAGCAAGACGCTTCTGTTCCGCCTCGATGGTAGCTTTTTTATCTTTGAGATTGGCAATCATAGTAGTAAGACCTTTCACCCTGCGTTCCGCCAGATGAATCTCCATGTAAAGTGCATGAAGCTTTGCCTTGTTGCTCTCGATGTCTTTCTCCAGTGCCGAGCATTCATGAGTGAGTTGTCTCCTGTATTCTTCGGTACTGCGATGCCGGGCACCTGTCTCAGCAATCCTGTCACCACGTTCAAGTCCCCATTTGGCATTTACCTTAGCTAGTTCATCATGAATCTCTGATGTGATACGAGAATACTCATACTTGTCGCTCCCGGCAAACATTCGCTTGTAGGCGAACTTCTGGTTCTCATCCAGTGGCAATAGCGTACAGTGACAATGTGGATTGGTTTCATCCAAATGCACATAAAATCCGATGATGTTATCCTCACCATATTTATCAGCAACGAACTTATACATATCCTTAGCCCACTGCTCAATATACTTTGTGCGAACAACATCACTATTATCCGCACCAACATTATAATCCACCTGCTGGTCACCAAAAGCAATCTCACGCATACGCTCACGACTTCCTCCCAAGATGATGTTCACTGTGGTTCTGTAATACGGCTCTTCCCTACCTTCATTCGGATCCTTTATGCCACGAGCGGCCAGATTCTCCTTCATTCTCTCAGGAATACTTTGAGACTTATCAATCGCTTGTATCCTGCCACCTTTTCGTATCTCAAAATTCAGATGCTCCCGTGTTCTGTCATAGTTACCTTTGCTGAGTGCAAAGCCCCAACCTTTCTCTGTCCAACGGCGTTGGTGTTCATTGCTTTGTGCCGTTGTAAAGCCCTTTCCCGGGCGACAATCAAATACCTGTTTTGCCATTAATATCAGCATTTTAAGTAAATTCCCAGCTTGCTGTCTACTGGTAAACCTCCTTTGTGGCTCTGCCATCAAAGGGGATTAGGCTACCCATCCCTTACTTTATCTGAGCAATCGGGCGAGCCCGTGCTCTATCGACGACTGTCTTTCCTCCATACCGATATAAGGGAATTAACCAGCATGGTATAAGGGTGCGGATTGGAGACAGCGAAGCGTATAAGGGTGAAGCGTGGAAACCTACAATGGGTTACTCGTGGTCAGACACGGTTTTATCAGATGGATTAAGGCAGGTGCCGAAGCGGATAAAAAAGGACTCCAGTCTGTCGGCGGAAGAACGCATGGCTTCATTACTATAGATGGTAAGCGACAGCGTATCGTCTTCGGGGATTCTGGAGATGTATTCCTGCCAGCGTTCACGATTGCCACCACAGACGTTGTAGTAAGCTCTGTAAAGCGCATGTTCTACCTTTGGGGTGTATGTCCATTCTCTGATTAACTCGCTCATATCGGCGAAAATCTCATCGAATAGCACACGGCAGTACTTACGTTGTGAGCTGTCCATTTCAGATTCTCTGGCATCAACCATGAGTGAGGTCTCCTTATGGACACCTGCCTTACCAACAGAATTGCCGGAAGTCTTTGCTGATGAACCGACAGCTGATTCTTGTGGTGACTCTGCCACATTCAAAGATGTGTCACCGCCATTCTCCTGAATAGAAGGGACTGATGTAGCATTCACCGTCTGCTGCTTCCAATCAAATTTGAGCGCACCGAATGTGATGGTCATGTTCTTGTAGGAGTCTTCACGTTCAATCTGCCCAATTGCCGACAGTTCACTCAGGAAGTCACGGACAGTAGAACGCTGCCAACTCCATTTCTCGGCAAGGTCGGTAATGGTGGTATCGAACTCTGCAAGCAATTCGGCAGATGCTGTTTTGGGAAGTACCGAAAACGGCTTCTTCACCATGGCTCTACCCAGCAGGTCGAAGTAAGCATCTGAACGTGAATATCTGCCTTTAGGTCTTTGATTTAATAGTTTCATCAATCGTGGAGTCACCACGACATGACTGATTTCGTAGGAAAGATCATTATTCATCTTTTTTTGTTTTTGTTGTTGGTTTATGATATGAAAAGCCTATCCAATATGCCATGAGGTTGTGGCAATATCAGATAGGCTCGTCTGTTGTTTTTGTGTTGTTTTGTCCTGGTCAATAGTAGTTCTGTGTTATCTCTGATTTATCGAACATAAGCATTCGGAAAGCCTGTGGACTTGCCACCATATTCCGTAACTGTTTGGACGGATAGAAAATTGCAGCCGTCAGCAGAATGGCGAGTGTTACAGCCATCGGATATAAATGCGGAGTGAATATAGCTGCCAGTGCCAAGGTATTGGTAGTAATCATCACCTTTCGCTTCTTCAAGAAGTAGAACAGCAACTCGGCCAACTGGTGTCTGATCAGGACGGCTGAAAGTGTTAGTGGCAAAAATGTCTCGATGACATTGACTCTGCATCTTGTCTGAATAAACAGATATACCAGTAGCAACATCATCACAGCAAGCACGTAGAACCGGCGAGCTACATCATGATACGCCATGCGTACATAAAAGGCTTTCATCAGCCTTCCGTCCTTCTTATAACAGCACATGGCAACTGTAAGAATAAGGATAGGGTAAATTAAAGAGACGATACTCCAAATCATAATTACAACGTTTATTTGATGAATAATTTAAGATGACGATTAATCAGTAAACTTCGAGGTTGAGCTTTATGTGACCCAATGAAGCTTTGTGAATTATCAGTTCTATGTCCTGCGGTGTGGGCTTGCAATTAAGCATTCTTGTCGTGAAATGTTTGTTGTGCCTTTCATGACGAATGGCTTTGTCAAGTTCGTATTCGGGGATGGTGAACACATGACCACGGGGATATTTTTTGAAAGGCCATTTGGTAACAAGTCGAAGAACTCTCTGGTGGCAAATCCGTATAGTACCACTGACCACGAAATAGAAGTCTTCACCCTTGTCTGTATCGAGCACATCTATCCATGTTCGATACTTGCTGATGAGATTCTGAATCTCGTTCCAGTTCTCACTTTTCATACTTACAGGAAGTCGCTCATAACATCACACTCTTCCTTATGATAAAGGAAACAGCCTCGTTCACTCTTCAAGCGTAGTTCCTCCAGAACCTCTTGGCACATAAAGTCCAGCGAATCGTAGAGCGTCACATCAATACTATCACACATACCATTGGCATTGGTACAGGCATTGATCTTAATCATGTGGCCATACTTGGGGTTGGAATAAGCACAGCAGCTCTGACCGAATACGATTCCGTTTACAGCCTGATGATAGTAAAGCAGGATGAACTCCATCTGATCCTCCAACGCATTGAGAACTTCCTCAAAGTCTAAGGGTTTGGGTATAGAGTATGACAACAAAGCATCATCCTCACGTATTTCTACATCCTTGATGTTGTTTATGCTGAACATCTCTGGCACCAACATTGGAGCCACTATCTTAAAACTTTCAATAGCTTCTTCTATCATACTGCTGTATTTATTGGTTCACTTATTGCCTTTGTAAATATCGTGAATTACTGAACTCTGAACACTTGTTGCATACAGTCTGCCGACTAGTGTGTCTGGCATGTTCTAAATGGTCTGCCACCATGATTCCATCTATCACGATTATCACATGGGGCAAAGTTACATACAAAACCACAAATACGTATAGCTAACTATCTGTATTACAAAATATTTAACCATTGAACTCTGCGGTTCATAAATTGGTATTTTCGACATAAGTAACTGACATAAAAACAGAAGAGAGACACCCATTTAATAGTTGTTGCAAGCCGTATAGCAACTACAATTACCGAAATGTTGCAAATTATGATGTAGTTGAATAGGAAAAGTCTCATGAATGCCGTTTAAATCGCCATCAGAACGTGGTTGTTTTGCTCAATTATGTTCAAATTATCAAGAAATAGCCTCATTCACAACAAGTTTATAAATATGATAAAACTGAACTCAGAAAATTATTGTACCTTTGTAGCACTTAAACGAACTATCATGGCAAAAATAGGATATGTGTGGCTTGCTCCACAATTTGATACTCTGAGTGAGGATAAGAAATGGATGGCTGATTATGGATGCTTTCGTATAGCAGAAGAACAGGCTACCCATGAGAAACTGCGTCCTGAATGGAAGCATATCATTGATAACATGTGTAGAGGTGATGAACTTGTCGTAAGCAAATTCAGCAATGCTCTTCGTGGTCCTCGTGAACTGGCTATCTTCTTTGAGATATGCCGTATAAAGGGCGTGCGTATCATATCCATCCATGATAGAATTGATTCTCTGAACATTCTATTCCCAGAAACAAGAACATCTGATATACTCAACATGCTCGGTGCATTATCAGCAGAGGTTGCAGCAGTAAGACGTTCAGCAAGCCATCTGAATAAGCTTAAACACAAACCTCTTGTACAATCCGCTAAAGGAATTTCACGACTGGAGCGTAACAAGACAATTATCAATATGTATAAGAGTGGATGTTCATTATCCAAGATTATTGCCGCCAGTGGCCTCAGGAGTAAGACCTCAATCTTCACCATCCTGAACAACGCCGGTGTAAATCTTGATAGAGGTCGTACCAGAGGACCAATTAAGAAAAGAACATCAGAAAACGAGAAAATATAGTAATTCGGGCAAAGCGTACATTGTATTAGCTATATATTCCACTTAGAAATTAATAAAATAATTTTTAAACAAGTATACTCGAATTTTTAAATAGAAGATTAACGTAAATAATTATCGCTCAAACAAAAATATGGAATTAAATAATTTAGGAAACAAATATGATAGGAATAACTCAATTAAGCAAATTGCAATAAGTGAGTTGTTCAATGGTAGATATTTCTTTATACCATCATATCAGAGAGGCTATAGATGGGAAAAAAAACAAATTATAGACCTATGCAACGACCTCTTGGAATACGCACTGAAAAATAAGTCGACTGAAGGCACCAAGCCTTTCTATAGTTTGCAACCACTTATTGTTCGAAAAGGCACCTTCCCTATCAATGGTGAAAAGAAAATGGCTTATGAAGTAATTGATGGTCAGCAAAGATTAACGTCAATTATCATTCTATATCGTTATCTTCTCAAGGAGAATAACATTAAAAGTACCGAAGAATATACTAGGAAGATGGATGGCAATGAAATATATCATATCTATTACGAGACCCGTCCTGGTGATTTTCAATCTATAGAAAAATTAGGGTTCAACGATCTTACAAATGACGATATCAAGGATATTGATATTGCTCATGTATACAATGCCTACAAATATATAGATAATTGGCTCTTTCCTTCTGATGGTGAAAAGATGACTGCAAAGGATACATTCCAGCTATTAAATGTTAAGGACAAATATAATGCAATTACTGTAACCACAAAACTTTTTCAACTTCTTAACAACACTAAGGAAACAGAGGATCCTACTGGTAATGTTCAGTTTATATGGTATGAACTTAATGATTCGAAAGATGCAATAGCAGAATTCTTGAGTGAGAACAAAGGAAAAATCAAATTAACAGAGACTGAAATGATCAGAGCTCTGTTTATGCAACGTAAAGAGAAAAATGAAAGCAGTAGTCAAAAACAGTTAAGTATAGCCAAAGACTGGGAGATGATTGAAAACACACTCCATCGTAATGATTTTTGGGGATTTATTGGTAATGATTTCTTTCAAGAAGATGGACGAATAAAAATTTTATTTGACTATCTATATGAAACAGACAATGGATCGACAGTATCAAATAGAGGACCTGAGAATGACGATTTATATCGTTACTATTACAACAAGTTAAATCGCACTTCTACAGATGAAGAAAGTGCTAAAGCAATCCATGACCTTTGGGAAAGAGTAATGGAATGTTTTAGAATGATCACTAACTGGTACAACAATCCAAGAATCTACAATCTAGTAGGTATTCTTACAAATTCCAAGACAACATCTCTATCTATTCGTCAGATTCAGAATATATTTGACAAGAAAGATGTTACAACAATTGATAACTTTATAGATGAGCTTAACAGAGAAATAAGGCGTAAAGTTGTTGATGGCTTTAGAATTGCCAAACCTGAACCCAATAAGGATGAAGACCTTGGCATGACATCAGAATATTTGCGATTGTTCTATGGTAGTGATAATGGTACAATCTATAACTTACTTCTATTTATCAATGTCCTTCAACTAAATAAAACCATAGACTCTGCATTGACAGAGATTGACCGTCCTAATGATGAAAAGAAAACGTCTGACCAAAATCGTTCTGCACGTGACATTATGAGTAGCATATACCGTTTCCCATTCGATGCATTAGACATCTATGGGTGGGATATTGAACATATTGATTCTGCAACTACTAACTCGCTGAAAGATCCAGCACAAATGTATCGTTGGATTAAAGAAGCCTTAAGTATTGATAAAGTGAAGGAATTATTGCTGAAGGTAGATAGTTTCAAAAAACTATATAGTATCTACAAAGTTATTGATCCGAAAAACAAAGATGATATCAATAATAAGCAGGATACTCTTCATGAAATCGTCAAGAGTGTATATAGGTTAGTGGAAGAAGATGACAGCGAACTTTGTAAAAACTGGATTGGAAATCTAACTCTTCTAGACTCTGGTACAAATAGAGGGTATAAGAATATGATCTTTGCTTGGAAAAATACATTTCTAACAAAGCGTATTAGGCATGGCGTCTTCGTTCCTGTCTGTACTCAGAACGTATTCCGTAAGGAATTTGCCAACACTAGTGAAGCTAAATGGAAATGGAATTTGGAAGACAAGAAAGCCTACCATAATTTTCTTTTGCAAGAAATTAAGGATTTCAAAGAGAAATATAAAGATATGGAATCAGAATCAGAAAATGACAATAAAGAGCAATAAAGATGAAAACATCAAAATTAAATACATTAGAAAGTTTGCTTAGCAAAGGCGTATGCATTGAGAATGATGGAAAGGATGAATTCATTCCTATTTCAATGATCTTTATCCCAAAAATTCAGAGAGCTTATGCACAGGGTAGATTGTCAGAGAATGAAGTTAGAAGTGAATTCTTGGACGATATCTTTGATACTTTAACACACGAAGATAATGCTCCGCTTGAGCTAAGTTTTCTGTTTGGCTCAAAGCAAAGCACGTCAGACATCCATGATGGCTTTGAACTTTTGGATGGTCAGCAGCGTACAACAACACTATTCTTGCTATATTGGTATATGTTTACTAGAGAGGAAAAATCAATACCTGATTTTCTCCATAAGTTTACATATGAAACTCGAGATACATCAAAAGCTTTTATTGAGCATATCACCGCAAACCTAATAAATATTGACCTTGAATCTCCTTCACGTGTCATAAAGGGATTAAAATGGTTTACAGATGATTACAACTGTGATCCTACTATTGTAGCTATGCTTAACATGATGGATTCCATCCATGACAAATACAATGCGACACAGTGTACTAAATTATCTACTCAACTTAATAAACTTTGTTTTTATGTTCTTATGCTTGAACAATTTGATATGAATGACGAACTTTATATCAAAATGAATTCACGTGGACTTTCATTAACAGCATTCGAGAACTTCAAAGCTTCAATCGTAAAGTACATGAAAGACGAAAAACATGGTAAAAAATATACAACCAACTATGGACAAACAAATCAGCCATTTTGGTTGTATTTTACAACAAAGATTGATGCACGTTGGGTTGATATGTTTTGGAGAAAAGAAATAGATGATACTGGCTTAATTAAAACCAATGATAACGCTATTGGATTCAGGTTTTTCCGCTTTTTCAACAGATATTTATTTTCAAAAGCAGCGCAACAATTTGCATATTCACAAAATAACAGGGACTCTACCGTTGATTTCTTTTATGCCATTACACCACAAAAGGATAATGGTCAGACAAAATTAGCAAGTTGGAAAAATTGCTATGTCAAATTGTTTGATTCTTATCAGGATGACGACTCTGACTGCTTTAAAGAGATTACAAGAATTTTTGAAATACTACGTATCAATCAGAGCTCGATTGAATATTTAATGAATCAAGACCCATATGGCAATCTGAAAGATTTCAGTATAGACACGGACAATTATACTTTGCACAAAAGAGTTGCCTTTTCAGCTGTCATGATGTTTCTTGCAGCAATTCCAGAAAAAAGTTCTTTCACAGATGTAAATGTGCAAACTTGTTTCAAGCAAATGCTTCGAGTCCTTTATAATATAATAGAGAACACGCAGATTGAAGACATTCTACCGGCAATTGGTGTCATTAAAAATATGTCTAAACTGATTTCAAGTGATGGTGCTGTTACAGAAAACTTCTATAAGCCTATGATAACATTTGATTTCAAAACTGGACAATTGGCGGAAGAAGTGATGAAGGCTAAAGAAATGTTTATTTCTGGAACGTTTGATGAATCATGGGAAAAGGCTTTCATTACTGCAGAACAACATTCCTTTTTCAAAGGTAGTATTCGTTTCTTCTTTACCTCAGGCATAGGTTCCAGTTCAGATTTTGAAAGTCGTTTTAATGTTATAAAAACACTCTTCGATGGACAAGGTATTAGTCCTGAATATAAAAAAGAGCATATTCTTATCCGTGCAATTTTGGCCCAAATCAATGATTGGAACGGACTAAGTGATATGTATATAACAGAAAATTCAGAAAAAAATAAGTTCCTAAAAAATACTATTCGCAGATTTGAGAGACTTCGAACGATGTTCTGCAATTACTTTGACCAGAATAAAGACATGAGAGGCTATCTGCAGGAACTTATAAATAATGCAAAGCCTGAGCAAGGTCAAGACGAACGATTTGGAATGATGTATCATCGTTTAGTCAATGATAAAAGGTCTATTGCCTTATTTGACTGGATTGCAGAAAGAGAAGCTGCAAAAGATGTTTTCAGAATCTCTGCACGCTATCAATTCGGTATCTGCATCCCTTATAAAAGGTGGGACAAAATGCTTTTGGACACAGAACGAAACATTATCATTAAGAACCTTTACGATCAAAAAGGAATGCTTTTTGAAGATGAAAACGAACGTAAGTTATTGGAAAGTCCAGTTTTTGATGTTTGGAATTGGGAAATTCCGATGTATAAGGAGTTAGTTGATAAGCAAGGCTCACCATATAAACTCAGAATTGTTTTCAGATTATGGGAATATGAATTTCCTACAAGATGTGTTGAATTCCAAATTATTGGTTCAAATATTGACTCGGTAATAAAAATGCTTCAATTGAATGAAAACGAGTATTCAATCATAGATGGAGGAATAAGTTTACACAGCATTCCCTATTTCAAGCAAGATACGTATGAACCTATATCCCAAAAAATAGATACCATCGAAAAGAGCCTTTCATATTAACCGCAAACAGAAGAATTACAAGAGGAATGCAGCTGTACTTGCGGTGGCGAGTGTCAACACGATCACTGCCAGTGCGAACATTGTAACTGTGAGAAAGAGGATGATACTGTCCAAAATAAAAAAGATTATTATCCGGACCTTCCAAGGATGGTTTGGGATGCAGACGACTTTGCTGATTGGGATTAATGATTTCAATCAAACAATCGATACAAAAGGATTTCCGCAGTTAACTGCCATAGCATAAACATAGATAATCGCCACCAGAACAACTCTGATGGCGATTTTTCTTGATAGGCATTGGACTTAGATACTTATTACTTGCTGACCACAGAACTTGTTGTATTCTTCAATATCCGTTCCTCTTTCTACGGCTTCATCTATGATGCTTACAATTTCATCGAAGCACGCCTCTTCACAAATACATCTACTGCCATTTTCATCAATAAGATAGATTTCATAGTAGTCACTGCCATTAAGTGCGATAAGCACAATTCCATTGAATAATCTGCCGTTTACCTTGAATTTCAGTGACGGCATATCCTTATACTCGGTTGCAATAAACTTTTCAATGCCCCATGACATTAGTACATTGATTTCTGCTGTTCCAAACAATTGGCTCTTGATAGTCTGAGCCACGTCCATAATATAATCTTTTTCCATGTTGAGAAATTATTTAGTGATGTGATTATTATTTATTTTAAATTGTTGTTCCAAAAAGAAATTTACAACAGAAATTCGCCTATCTTCAGCTTTTTTGCATGTGTAGTATGTTCCACCTCTGTCTGTCCTCGATAGATAGGCAAACACACAACTGGCATGGTTCAACATATAATCGTTGCGCTGAAGGAAACACTTTGGAGTGTAATTTTCGCTGAGTATAATTACCTTTTCAGCCTTGCATAATGCGTTGTTGTAACGTTGCTTGTCACGCTGAGAAAATTTTTCGCTTTGGTTTCTGTACGGCACTACTGCAATCAATTTTAGATTTGGATATCCTTGCTCTTTCATTGATAAAATGAGTTCTGCTGCTAGTAGGTCAAAGCCTATAGCCATGCCACAATAATAGGTGTAATAGCCTTGCTTGTAAATATTCTCAATACTCCGTTTGAGCAAATTTTTCAACATGGGCTGTCTCTCAAATGGGATAAAACGATGTCCCGTAAAAGCAATTGTTTTTGAATTTAAACTGTTCATTGTCTTATTGAATTTTATAAGTTGTCTTTGATAAGAAGTAACCCGCTAGTATCTCTGCGCCAAACTCTTCCAATTTGCTACCTAGTGCAGTCCATGACTTACCTGATGTCAAACAATCGTCCATTGTTACGACTGAGCGGTTACGAAACCATTCTCCGTCAATATCAATATTCTGCATTATATCAGTCTATTTTGAGCGTTTCTTTCGGCTTTCATGGATAGACTTTTTGTCTGCAATTACTTTCAGATGCTCATAGCCATTGACTGCGCCACTGAGTTCGCAAACTCTCTCACTGAATTTCTTGTATCTCAGTTCATTCTTCTCCACTGATGATGCCGGAATACAAGTAAACACTATCTCTGTGACCTTGTCGCCAAACTCTTCCTTGAGCTTGTGGGCGGTGAGCTGAGCCACTTCCTCGTATCGTTCACCCGATTTGAAGGAATAAACCAACTCCCTATATTGCCTGATATCCTCGCTCACATTCTTGAAACGTGCAGGAACGTATGGATAGAAAGCAACGATGTGCTTGTTCCAAAATCTTTTGATTGTCTCATTAACTTGTGCCATAGTCTTGAAAATTTATTTTCCCTTTCTTTCAAATCTTTCTGACCTGACAAGGGCGATTTTTCTGCATCACAAAGGAGTGGCACCAATAAGGCAAATCTGGATATGGAAATACGCTCGCATTCATACGAGGAAGATTTCCAAAGGCACTGGTCTCAAGATTTGATGTTTGGGCAATGCCACTTAATACCTTTGTAGAAAAATCCGCTTTGTTAGGTGTGATATGATGATGAGATCAGAATTTTAGAACTGAATTATAAACAAAGACATATATGAGTGGTGCATATAAAAGTAAATGTGGGTAGGCGTAGCGAGATAGCGATACTGACAGCTCAAACAAACAGCAATGTGGCGATAATGCATACACGTTGAAAAAGAGTGATGAGCTGGCATTAGCCAGGAACGTCCAACGTGCATAAATGAAAGCCTCTTTGCGTTTGAGCTTTGGATAGATTCTCCGACTGCAAGAAGGTGTATATAGCCAAACAGTTCCGCCATCTCGCCACGAGGTGGGACGTGTCTATAACGAAAGAATGGATAATGATTATAAAAGGGAATGGATCTGACTTCCATTCATAGAAGTCAATCCAACCAGAATTTCTATAGCTATATTAAAGGAAACGACCATACATGCCACCGGCAGTTATAAAAGAAATACTCAATGTGATAGTTGATAGTTGATTTATCACATCCAACTATCAACTCAAAAATTTGCTCATTTCAAAAACACCATAGAGCTCCTGCCTACTATTGGCAATTCGTATTAAGAAAACAACATCTAAAAAAGAAAATCCCGGCCACATTGAAGTAATCGGGATAAGCTCTCAAGAGAAAATGTTTTCTACCAATGAAAATCCAGCACGCCACCAATATAGAGTTTCGCTCCAGGGCTTAAACTGCAAATCATCTTCATAAAATCGCCTGATTGCTGGGCATCGGTTGAAGGGAAGGTGTCAGTAACAAATCGAGAACCCACATCCAAAGGATTAACCAGTTCTTTTTCCAGTGAGTAAGCCTCTCCAATCCAATCTGTAACATTCTGCGGTGTGATGGCAAGTGATTTAACTTGAATTTGCTTTACCCAATTTTCCTTCCATTCATCAGCACCACCATTGTAAATAAGGGTGTCATTTTCGTTATCAACTAAGGAAAACATACCTGTGGGCAATAAGTTCTTCACCAAAGAGTCAATCGCATGACTCCTCTCTTCATCCGTAATCTCGGCGCAATAATCATAGAAGTCATAATGACCATCATCAAAAGTACGCTCGGTAATGAAATTATCATTTTCAATTCTCTCTTCTGTAATCTGATAAATCTTTGAGTGCATAATATTTAGCATTAATCATTAATAATCATTTTTAGAAATCCGATAGTGAAGTGTATTCAACTTCATGTGCAAAAATGTGCTCGTCAAGGTCATACTTACTAAGAATACCCTCTGCATCCTCGAATTTCTCAGGCTTTTCGCCACACAACTCTTCAATTGCTTCTGCCATTTGTTCAAAAGTCTCATAGTAGTCCATATCAACCTCTGTGTCATCAAGCAGATAACATTCAGGAAACCATCTATCACTACCATCGGTTTTCTGCCAAATGCCACAACCAAATTCCTCTGTAATAAAATGTACTTCCACATCGAATTTTTCAGAAAGCAGATAGAACATCTTGCGTTGGTCGCACCAAGCTGTCTCAGTCTCCAAACGAAAATATGCAGAATTATCCCCATCAATGGTGATTTTATCATCAAGGTAACAAATACTACCACGACAACAAACATTGTCTTTGTCTGGCTCTAATAGCAAGATGTCCTTAACAACATAGCCAAGCCATGAACTCTGAGGCAAATATGTACCTCGTCGGTCTGCGAACTCACTACGGTCAGTAGCAAGAACTTTTCTGAACTGATTGTGTAAAGCTTCGATTGAAGATTTACTTCCCTCTATTACATATGAGGTCATACACAAATTGGACATATCATATAATATTTAAAGATTTATACTATGAGGTTTGTTAAGCCTCCTTATTTACGATGCCCAATAAGGTTCGCTGAAAATTTCTCAAGCCAAGGGCTCTTGCGTGTTTTTGTCCGTAGGAAAAACAAAAACTTCCAAGGTTCATTGGTGGAAATGTAGCGTACATACCTTTGCAGCGGGAAATGAGAGGCACAAAGACTAATAGTATGCTGATGAAATATGATATGCCAATATATATGCCTAACCCTTATTCTATAATTGGAACGACAATGTGTATAAATGGGTATTGACCGACCAAAAGAGAAAGCGATCAAATGACCGCTTTCTCTAGTCGAAGTATAGCAGGCATTATCCTGCTTTAGCTGTATCTTCCTTTTTAGGGATTTCAGCTACTTCGGTAGCAATCAGGACAACTCTGTTGTGCTTGACACCATTCTTATCAGTCCAAGTCTGAGGCTGGAAGTAACCAGATACCTGAAGGTGTGCGCCTTTTACAAGAAGGTTGAAAGAATCTGATTCAGCATTCTTACGCCACATTTCGCATCCGATTAGTGCGCTAACACGTGATGTACTGTCACAGATCTTTTCTTCTCGTGATACAGCGATAGGAAACTTAGCAAGTGAACTGTTGGTAAACGTTCTTACTTCAGCTGTAGAAGCTACAAAACCATTGATTTCGAAAGAATTTTTCATCTCAACAAATATTTAAAAGTTATACAATTAATTTTTATGATGCACCAAAAGAGTGTAGAGAGAGGGACAAACAAGAGAAACGGCTGAATACTCTTTATATCCATATAAAGGAAGATTCTGCCAAAGAGCCTATTGTGCAAGATTGTCAAATCGACCCGTAGCCACAATAACAGTGGCGCTGCACTCCAAATTTGCATCGAGAAAAAGGATTGTAACTTTGTCCGGAATATTTGGGTGAAAAATTTCGAGGATGGTATTGCTCGCTCAGCATAAGACAAGACTACCTAACACTGGCATACCTATTGCTGCCGAAAAGAAAAGATGTAGCACTTCTGTACAACTATACAAACGACGGTATGCTGAAATGTAAGAATGGTACTCATCGGATTAAGGTAAAAGGCATTGCACACAGATGAATGGTTACAGAAAGCGAAGGTTGCTAGAGAATGATAAGAATTGACGGACAATTGTTCATAAACAATGAGAAATCCAATGAGGAAGATACGGCAAGGATAATGCCACTCCTTCTATAAAAAGTGTTTCTTTAATTATAATGATAGTCACTCTATAATAGTCACTAGGTAATCAACAATGCGAATTTTACTTATTAAATCAAAGAAATATGCAGTTTTATGCGCTATTTCGCTGATTTTACTGTAATTTTGCATATTAACAATTAAATAAGAATGGCAAAGAAACTTAATCGAATCAAAGTGGTTCTTGTCGAGAAAGATATTTCTCAAACTGAATTGGCAGAAGTCTTAGGCAAGAGCTATAGTACTATCAATGCATATTGTGCAAACCGTCAGCAACCTTCGTTAGAAGTTCTATCCCAAATAGCCGAATTTCTCTCTGTTGGTATAAAAGACCTGATAATCGATTAGCTTAAAGCTTGATGATTAAATAAAAATGGAAGATCGCGATAAAATATTGCAACTTGTGCAATTTACAAAATTAGAAAAACTTCTATCATTGAATGACGGACTATGTCTGCCTAAAAGCAGACAAGTGCTCATTCTTTCCCATTGTTAACAAAAACAATTAATTTCACAGGTGAACCATAGTCATTCATCCACATTATAAGAAATTTACATTATCTAATTATATGATTACTCAAACTATAATAAATAAGTTACGCAGTCTTTTCCAAAATGCGCCAAAGGTTTCATTATCCGAACAAGGTGATAATTGGGTAGATATGGGCGTTTTCCTCCGCGCTGTAGGAAAAGCAGGAATAAACTATAAAAATATTGGTTACGAAAGATTCGGAGAGTTTTTAAATGCTTCAGAGCTCTTTAGCATTTGTACAGACTATTCCAGTGATAAACCAATCAAATATTTAACATTGAAGTCAATACAACAATTCAATGAGCCAAAATATCATACTCAACACAAAAAGCCTAATAGTACATCTATCAGCCATGAAGATATTGAAAAGATTAAAAATCGATTACGTCTAAAAAACAATCAATTTATTGGCCAGTTTATTCCGCAGAATGAAGGATGGTATAGAGTTTTTGATATCAGAAATACCGAATTTACAAAAATTGAAGATAAAGAAAGAGGCATACAAGATTTGTCGATACCATTTAGAAGTGACAATTATGATTTAAATAAATTTGCATATTATAAGTTCTCGTGGGTTTTACTGGAAACTTCACCTATTAAATTTGGCATAGACTTTAATGCAGGCTTCACGCAAGTTTACCCTGCTGATATCATCAAGAGTATATATGACGGGATAATGCTTTACTCTGCTGGTGCCGCTAAAAAAATAGCCAGTTCTCTAGATACACTAAAAAAGCAACTTACTCAAAGCGGCAAAGAAGTATTTATCTACGAATTATTACAGAACGCTAATGATTATCCTAGGCGATCTAGAAATAGTGGCGAAACGACAATAATGCCTGTTAATGTGGAGTTTCATATAACGGATAATTATTTATTTTTTCAACATACTGGAGAATATTTTAATCCTAAAAATATTGCTGCAATATGTGATATTAATGCTGGAGAAAAATCAGATAACACTGAGGCAATTGGTTACAAAGGTATCGGATTTAAGACAGTTTTCCTTGACAACGACTATGTATTCTTAAACACTGGAAATTACTCATTCCGTTTTGATAAATCTGCAACAGATGTTATTAATACACCATGGCAAATACTTCCAATTTGGACAGAGTATAATGATGTAGAGAGTGATATTAAAAACGTCTTAAAAAAACACCCAAATGAAGAATTTAGAGTAAAATTTGCCTTACAACCTCGTGATAAGTCAATTCTTACAGATGAGTCTCGTGAAGACAACTATATTGATTTGTTTACAAGTGTATTTGAATCAGAACGAGTTATATTGTTTATTCCTAACATTAAGAAAGTCAGCATATTTATTAATGGAAGGAACGAACCAATTGTTCGCGAAAAAGACAACAATGATTGGTGTGTTTCAGATGCGTTGGTAGATAGTATTCCTGAGGAAATTACTGAAAAGATTAACGATGCTATCGAAAACAGAGATTCGCTTAGATCAGACGGATATGAGAAAATACCTGAAAAGTATCTAAACTTCCATAAGACTTCAGTAAAATTTGCTTGTAAGAGAGACGGACGTTTTTTGAAAACCCTTGATGATGCTACTCTATATTGTTATCTTCCCGCTAAACGTGCTGATTGGGGATTTAAATTCTTAATGAACACTGATATGGTGCCTAATGGTCAACGTGATGATATTGAGGACATCGAACTAAATCACGCAATTGCTCGCATTGCAGGAAGACAGTTTTTCAATTGGATTAAGAATCTTATAGAAAGTAAGGAGTATGACCTAGACTCAATCTTTGCACTAATTCCAGAATTTGAAGAATGCAAGAAGAGACGTGTATACAAGACGTTTGTTGAAGAATTCCAGGAAGAATTCGAGGTTCTAATAAAGAAAGAACCATTTGTGCCATGCATTAATAAAGATGGAAAACATATATTTGAATGCATAGACAACATAATCAACGACATGACTCGAATGACGGCAAATGGAGTCATTTCAGACGAAGACTTTATTAATCTTATGGAGTTGGGGGATTACTCTTTGCCTGTTGGTGAATTAAGACAATCAGAATCATTCATGAATTTCTTGTACAAGTATTCGCCTTCAAGCCTTGACGTAAAGGTTGATAACGTAGTTGAGAAGTGTGAAGAAACAGATTTTCAAACATGGTTGACAGATGGTCAGAATAACACACGATTCATAAAGCATTGGTTGAACGAGGAAGAACTAAACAAGTTTGCGAAGAAACAAATATTTATTGAATACGAAGGTGAATTATTTTCTGCAGAAAACCTCTACTATGACTTTGATACTGATTGTAGCGGAATAGGATTCCTACGCAATTTTATACCACATATTTGTGAAGCATCAAGAATCAGTTTTAAGGAAGATCAAAATTGGAAAGAATTTGCTGATAAGCATTTCCAATCTTTCTCTGCAGAATCAATGATCACCACATACATCATTTCAAACGAAAATGCAATGGCATTGCTAAACGTGCCAAGTAATTCGGTGGCATTCTATCGTTATCTCTCTGCAAAAAACGTGGATCTAAAAACAAACAGCACAAAGGTTCCATTCATTACTGAAAATGGAGAAGCAAGTACCGACTATACCAATTATCGATATTTTTTCAACAATGATGCTCATAGTTTAACCTGCGAAAAATGGTTGGGGAAAAATGTCATCAACGTACTGTCGCACATCTATTTTGATAACTTAACAGATGATGAGAAAGATAATCTGGCCATCATATTTAGTCGCCTAGGATTCTGCAAATTCACAAAAAATTCATTCATTTCAACAGTTATAGTTGGTGATGCTAACTTCCGTACTATAGTTAATGAAACCATAGAAAACAATTATGCAGCCAGCAAGGCTTTTGTTGAATATGTATTCGATTATGATGCAGAATTGAAGGAAAATAATTTCAAAGATTACGTTTTGCGTTGCGTTGACTTAAATAATAACGAGGTTTATCTTTGTAACGATGACGTGCGATACTTCAAACAAGATGCGTTTGCTCAGAACAGTACCTATAATGACAATATAAATCATGCGTGGTTACAGGAGAGCATGATGTATTCGCTTTCGAATGCTTACTTTGAAGGTTATGATAAGGAAGAGGCAAAGAAGTTGGAATCTTTCTTACGCATGCAGTTTGGAGTCAAGACCTTCACAGACAAGTCGTTCTTTACAGATGTTGTAATCAAAAACAAGACTACTATCTATGCTAGCCTTATTGACGCTACAACAATGCATACCTTCTTGGAATATTTGAAGCGTGATTCAAATAGACTCTTTGACGGCAGTATGAGTTTCAACGACATCAAAGACATGCCATTGCTTGCCTATGATGGAACTATAGTAAAAACAAGAGAAACAAATATCCAGTATCTCGAATACGACGAAGATGCAAAAGAACTATGCGAGAAAACATGGTGTCCAAAGATATATGTTGTGCTGTCCAAGGAATATACAGACGATTTCTCGCAAGATATGCGCCAATTGTTCAAGATATCGAAGTTTGATATCAATACAACAACTGATATCCTTGCACAAAAGACTTTTTTACGCCAATCTGTAAACGATGCTGCAAATAGTATTGATTTCTGGCGCTGGGTAAAAGCTCACCAAAAACAGATTACATCGGTTGACAAATTCAAGGTAATTTCTTTGTTTGACAAAAATAACGAACTTACAAATAGCCCATCGCTTTACATCTCTGATATCTATCAGCAGGAACAGATAGAGTCTCTTGTGACCAAATATGTAAAAACAGCCCGATTCGTTTCTTCTTCGTACATTGAAACTGACAACGAAGTTGAGAAGGCAGAGTGGATGAAACTATTCAAAAAGCTTGGTCTTAAATCTGATAACAAGGACATCCTTTTCTCCGACATCCTTCCAAATCTTACTTCGCTTGAAATAGATTCTTTGGATTCGGTAATTGCGTTGATGACTAAGCACCTAAAAGATCTTAAGGATAAGTGGACAGAAAGAAAACACCAAATTATTCAGTTAAGAGTACGAACTCAATCCGGCGAATATAAGGCTCTTGACCAAGTTACAATCATCAAGGTCGATGAAGATTCTATTTCTGAGCCATTCAAGTATATTACACTAGCCAACGAGGTTCATCCTGACATTTTGAAAGCAAATAAGGACATTCTTCTTGCTATCTCCGAAGAAATTGGAAGCCACAACATCATTAGGACAAAGCAAACGTGGATTAATGCAAAGGTTAAGGATTATCTTGCGAAGTTTTATGCTGACGAAAACAGTGTAGCAGGGATTCATATCCAGTTTGTGCGTGAGGTAGCTAAGATACAGAACGAGTATGACATAGATGAAAACCTTCGTAAACAGATAAAGTATCTAGTCAAATCAGATGAGACAATCTATAAGTTTTCTAATGAATTGACACTTGGTTCGAGTTATTCTCCAACTTGCGATTTTGAAGCAAATGGCGTGACAGAACTTCAATATCTTTCTAACGCATACATCTTCGAAGGCAACAAGGACATCATCAAAACATATTTCAAAGCAGAGAGCTTGCATCATAACATGATGCGAGAGGACTTGAAGTACCTTGCAAACCGCACATTTGCTTGCTACTTCTGGTCTAAATGTTTCTCTCGTCGCTTAGTTGAATATGCAACTTGGATAGAAGAAGGTCGATTCAACAACCTTGTATGCATACCAACAGAGAACTCTGTTCAGAAACCTGAAATGCTTTATGCACCACACATAGCAGGTTATGCCGTTAGAGCTAAGACACCACAATGGCAAGAAAAAGTTCCATGCAAAGCGATTGTTGACTCTATTGATAATCGTGATGCTCGTGAGATATTTGAGAAACTAAACTTTTGTAAAGCACTATCTTTTGAAGATTGTCTTTATTACCTTGCTCGTGTAACACATTCTAGAGAAGAAGAAACGCATTTTCGCAGTATTGTGATTAATTGGATGCTTTCTTCTCCTAATCAAGACGAAACATTGGTTGACAACTATCGCCATACACCAACCGCAGAATGGCGTAACGGAAAGGGGCAGAAGATGCATATTTCAGA
>ONZX01000495.1_pt1 | contig 25842 bp, 18 predicted proteins | sample 1671831 | NCBI WGS metagenome assembly ONZX01 (sample SAMN06348197, study PRJEB24527) | human gut metagenome | reverse complement strand
CTGCGACGACGTCCTCGCCCTGTGCATTGATCAGGTACTCGCCCATCAGCTTCTTAGCGCCGGTGGCGGGGTCACGGGTGAATGCAACGCCGGTGCCGGAGCGGTCGCCGGAGTTACCGAAAGCCATCTGCTGGACGTTGACAGCGGTACCCCACTCGTAGGGGATCTCGTTCATCTTACGATAGACGTTTGCACGGGGGTTGTCCCAGCTGCGGAAGACGGCCTTGACAGCCTCGATGAGCTGATCCTTGGGGTCCTGGGGGAAGGGTCTGCCCTCGTTGTCCTCATAGATCTTCTTGAAGGTGCCGACCAGTTCCTTCAGGTCGTCAGCAGTCAGGTCAACGTCGTTCTTGACGCCCTTGGCTTCCTTCATCTTATCGATCTCGACCTCGAACAGGCTCTTCGGGACCATCATGACGACGTCGGCGAACATCTGCACGAAGCGGCGGTAGCAGTCGTATGCGAAACGGGCGTTGTTGGTCTTCTTGGCCAGACCCTCAACAGCCTCGTCGTTCAGGCCGAGGTTCAGGATGGTGTCCATCATGCCGGGCATGGACTGACGTGCGCCGGAACGGACGGAAACCAGCAGGGGGTTCTCGATGGAGCCGAAGGTCTTACCGGTCTGCTCCTCGAGGATGCCCATGTATTTGAAGATGTCTGCCTTGATCTCATCGTTGATCTCACGGTTGTCAGCATAGTACTGGGTGCAGGCCTCGGTGGTGATGGTGAAGCCCTGCGGAACCGGCATGCCGGCGTGGGTCATCTCGGCCAGGCCGGCACCCTTACCACCCAGAGTGTTCTTCATGGTGGTCTGGTCGCCGCCGAAGGCGTCATGGCCCTCTTTGAACAGATACAAGAATTTCTTGCTCATAGTTACCTCCCAAATTGGTGACGTGTTTGCATCACATAAATCATGTTTGCATAGTCCATTATAACAGACCAAAAGACAGATTTCCAGTAGATTGTTAAAAAAATGCTCAATAGTTTCGCTGAAAAGTAGCCAAACTTTTTTGGTTCAGGTATTGCAATTTGCACAAAAATCGTGTATTTTATAATGGGTGGGAAGTTCGAAATATTTTTTGAGCTGTCACTTTTTTCTTTTTGAGTGCCGCGGTAAATTTTTGCGGCGAACGGCGTTTTTCGGCTTGCTAAAATGCGCCGCATGTTATACAATATATAGGGCAGCACCGCATAATTCCCGCCTTACGACTTAAGCACCGCTCCGGCGTATCGGCACTTGGAATTATGCGGTATTGCCATAGGTATAAGGTCCGTCGGCAGCCCCCGTGCGCCGCGGGCACGAAATGAGTGTATAAAGGAAGAACCGCTATATGTCTACCGCAAGAGAGAATTTCGAGCTGGCACAGCAGCGCTATGCCGCCACGTTTGAGCGCCATCTGGATAACGGCGTGAATTTTATCAGTGATAACGTCTGCATTGAGCCGGAGGTCATCATTGCCCCCGGTGCGACCATCCTGCCGGGCTGCATCCTGCGCGGCCAGACGGTCATCGGCCCGGACTGCGTCATCGGCCCCAACACCCTGCTGGAGGATACCGTCGTTGACGCCGGGTCCACGATCAATGCCAGCCAGTGCTATGGGAGCCACATCGGCCCCAACAACAAGATCGGTCCCTTCACCCATGTGCGCGTCGGCACCAAAACCGCCGAGGGCTGCCATCTGGGCGCTTATGTCGAAACGAAGAACGCCGGCTTTGCCGAGGGCAACACGGTCAGCCATCTGACCTACATCGGTGATGCCACGGTGGGCAAGTACTGCAACTTCGGCTGCGGTACCGTCACCTGCAACTACGACGGCGAGGGCAAGTTCCACACGACCATCGGCGACTATGCGTTCATCGGCTGCAACACGAATCTGGTCGCACCCGTCACCATCGGCGACCATGCGTTCACGGCTGCCGGCTCCACCATCGGCCATGATGTGCCCGCCGGTGCGCTGGGCATCGAGCGCGCCAAGCAGGCCGAGATCGACGGCTGGGGCGAGCGCAAGCTGGAGAAGTATATCGCCAAGAAGCAGAAGCTGGAAGCGGAGAAGAAAGGGAAGTAAAACGTTGTAGGGGGCGGCGTCCTCGACGCCCCGCGGCCTTCCCATAAGCAGCCGCTTATCTTACGCTGCCGGGCCGGGCATGCCCGGCCCCTACGGTACTTCACGATTTTTCAAAGGATATATCTATGTTCGAAATGACCTCCGGGGCGGACTGGCTGATTGCCGGACTGGGCAACCCCGAACCGAAATATGACGGCACCCGCCACAACGCCGGTTTTGAGGCGCTGGACTATCTGGCCGCGCAGTGGCAGTGCGACATTGCCAAAGCCAAATGGCAGGGCCTGTACGGCACGGCACAGGTGAACGGCCACAAGGTCGTGCTGCTCAAGCCGCTGACCTACATGAACCTGAGCGGCCAGAGCATTGCCCCCGCCGCCAACTTTTACAAGATCCCGGCAGACCACATCATTGTGCTGTGCGATGACATCACCCAGGAGCCGGGACATCTGCGCATCCGGCCCCACGGCTCTGCCGGCGGGCACAACGGGCTGAAAAGCATCATTGCCAGCCTGGGCACCGACCATTTCAGCCGTATCCGCATCGGCATCGGCGCCAAACCGAACCCGCAGTACGACCTGGCCGCCTGGGTGCTGGGCAAGCTGCCTGCCGCAGACCGCAAGGCCATGACGGACCGCTACCCGGACATTGAGGAAGCCTGCAAGCTGCTGATGGACGATAATCTGCAGTACGCCCAGAACAAGTTCAACCACTAAGGGGACGTGAATCATGAGTGAAATCCGTAAAAAAGCAATGACCCGTCTGGTGCTCTGCGCTGTAGCGCTCGTCGCCTGCATCATTTTCAGTGTCCTGCTGCTGAGCGGCACCCTTGACGGCAAAACCGGCGGCAGCAAGCCCGCCTCCGGCGATACCATCAGCAGCAGTGCCCCCGTAGAGGGCGTTGACGATCCCACCGCCGACAACTTTACCGCAGAGAGCACCCCTGCCGAGGAGGCGCCCGCCGAGCCCGAGGCCACCCCCGAGCCGACGCCGGAGCCCACGCCCGTGCCCGAGTACGAGGGCCTGAGCGTGCAGCCCACCACCTATTATAATGAGGGTGAGCAGCCAACCTACACCGTGACCGACGGCAACAATCTGAACATGCGCGGCGGCCCCGGCACCGACTATGACAAGATCGGTCAGGTGCCCGCCTCCACCGGCGTGACCGCGCTGGGCACCAATGAGGACGGCAGCTGGGTCGTTGTGAACTACAACGGCACCTACGGCTGGCTCAAGACGGAGTTCTTGAACGGCTGATAAGCAAGAAGCCAATTTTCGGTCAGACGTAGGGCGGCCTGACCTCAGGCCGCCGCGGCGGGGTGAGGTCACCCCGCCCTACGTTTGCTTTATACAATGGGTTCTTTTATGTTCAACGCACTTTTCACCAAAACAGACGAATACGCAAGACTGGCGCAGGCGCTCGGGGGTCCGGGGGCTTGCGCCTTATTTGGCATACCGGGGTCGGGCCGGGCGATGGTCTATGCCGCGCTGGCGAAGGCCCTCGACAAGCCGCTCTGCATCGTGACGCCCGGTGAGGCCGAGGCGACCCGGTTTGCGGGCGACCTGAACGCGCTGGGCGTGGCGGCGGCAGTGTTCCCTGCCCGCGACTATGTGCTGCGCCCCATCGAGGGCACGGGCCGCGAGTACGAATACCGCCGTCTGGCCGTGCTGGGCGACCTCGTCGGCGGGCGGCTGCAGGCCGTCTGCGTGCCCGACGAGGGCCTGACCCAATACACGACGCCGCGGGCGGATTTCTGCGCGAACACCCGCAGCCTGCGCCCCGGCGACACACTGCCCCGCGCCGAGCTGACCGCGCTTTTGTACGGCGCAGGCTATACGCGGCGCGACCAGGTGGACGGCCCGGGTCAGTTTTCGATCCGCGGCGACATTGCGGACATCTACGCGCCCGACATGAAGCAGCCCGCCCGCATGGAGTTCTGGGGCGACGAGATCGACACGATGCACACCTTCGATCTGGCGACCCAGCGCCGCGACGAGCCGATTGAAAAAATCTACGTCTCCCCCGCGCGGGAGATACTGTTCGGTCAGCCCGCCGACGCAGCGGAGAAGATCCGCTCCTATATCAAAAAGGCCCGCGGCAGGCGGCGCACGGCGCTGGAGACCTGCACCGCTGCGGACCTGGCACAGCTGGACGGCGGCGCGATACCCGTCAACATGGACAAATATCTCACGCTGCGCTATCCCGAGCCTGCGACGATTTTAGACTACTTTGACGATCCGCTGCTGATCCTGGAGGAGCCGGCCTCCCTGCGGGAGGCCGAGCGCGCCACCGCGTTCCGCCGGGGCGAGGAGCTTTCCGCCCTGCTGGAGGACGGCGTGCTGGCGGCAGGACTGGATAAGCTCTACGCCGAGAGCGGCTGGCTCTGGGCGCAGTGCGCCGCGCACCGCACGCTTTGCGCCGAGAACTTTGCCCGCAGCATGCCCGATGTGCCGCTGAAAACCATCGTCAACGCACCCGCCCACACGCTGCCCGCCTGGGGCGGCGAGGTCGCGGCGCTGCTGGAGGACATCCAGCCGCTTTGCAGCGGCGGCACGGCGGTCACGGTCATGGCCGGCACGCCCCGTGCGGCGGCAGGTCTGGCCGCCGACCTGCGCACCAAAGGGCTGAACGTCACGACGGACGCGGCGGCGGAGCCGAGCGCCGGGTTGGTGCAGATCCTGCCGGGGCAGCTTTCCGCCGGGTGCAGCCTGCCGTTTGCGAAATACGCCGTGTTTACGGCCCGCGCCTTCGGCGTGAGCGGCGCACAGAAGAAGAAAAAGCGCAATAAGGACGCGCTGAACAGCCTGAGCGAAATCTCGGTGGGCGATCTGGTCGTCCACCAGAACCACGGCATCGGGCGGTACGCGGGCATCCAGCGGATGGCCGTGCAGGGCGTCACAAAGGACTATCTGCGCATCGAGTACGACAAAAAGGACGTGCTGTACGTGCCCGTCACCCAGCTGGACCTTTTGTCCCGCTACACTGCGCCGGGCGACAGCGACAACGTGAAGCTGAGCCGCCTGGGCGGCAGCGATTGGGCCAAGACCCGCAAGAAGGTCAAGGCTGCGACGGAGCAGATGGCGAAGGAGCTGATCGAGCTGTACGCCCGCCGCAAGCAGGCGCACGGCTACGCCTTCCCCGCCGACGACACCTGGCAGGGTGATTTTGAACAGCGCTTTGCCTATGAGGAAACACCCGACCAGCTGACCTGCGCGGCGGACATCAAGCACGATATGGAGGAGCCGTGGCCGATGGACCGGCTGCTCTGCGGTGACGTCGGCGTCGGCAAGACCGAGGTCGCACTGCGCGCCGCGTTCAAATGCGTGATGGGCGGCAAGCAGTGCGCGATCCTGGCCCCCACGACGATTCTGGCGTGGCAGCACTTCAACACCGCGCTGACCCGCATGGAGTCCTTCCCCATCCGCATCGGGCTTTTGTCCCGCTACCGCACCGCCAAGGAGCAGAAGGAGACGCTGCGCGGACTGAAGGACGGCACCGTGGACATTGTAGTCGGCACGCACCGGCTGCTGTCCGGCGATGTGAAATTCAAGGACCTGGGCCTTGTCATCATCGACGAGGAGCAGCGGTTCGGCGTCAAGCACAAGGAAAAGCTCAAAGAGAGCTTCATCGGCGTCGATATGCTGACGCTGTCGGCCACGCCGATCCCCCGCACGCTGAACATGGCGCTGTCGGGCATCCGCGATATGAGCACAATTGAGCAGCCGCCGTTTGAGCGCCAGCCGATTGAAACCTATGTGCTCGAGTACGACGAGGGCATCGTGTCCGAGGCCATCCGCAAGGAGCTGGCCCGCGGCGGGCAGGTATACTACCTGCACAACCGCGTGGACAACATTGAGGAATGCGCCGCGCGGGTGGGCAAGCTCGTGCCCGGGGCGCGTATCGGCATTGCCCACGGCAAGATGACCGAGGAACAGATTTCGTCGGTGTGGCAGCAATTGCTGGACAACGAGATCGACATCCTTGTCTGCACCACCTTAATTGAGACCGGCGTGGACGTGCGCAACTGCAACACGCTGATTATTGAAAATGCGGACCGCATGGGATTGAGCCAGCTGTACCAGATCCGCGGGCGCGTAGGACGCAGCTCCCGCAAGGCGTATGCGTATTTCACCTTCACACGCGATAAGGTGCTGACCGAGATCGCGGCCAAGCGGCTTTCGGCTATCCGGGAGTTCACGTCGTTCGGGTCGGGCTTCCGCATTGCGATGCGCGACTTGCAGATCCGCGGTGCAGGCAGTCTTTTGGGCCACAGCCAGCACGGCCACATGGAGGCCGTCGGCTACGATTTGTACGTGAAGATGCTGGGTCAGGCCATTGCCGCGGCCCGCGGCGAGGCCCCCGCCCCCGACAAGAGCGACTGCCTGGTGGACATCACCGTGGACGCATTCCTGCCGGAGGAATATATCCCGGACGCTGCCGGGCGCATCGAGGCATACAAGCGCATTGCGGCTATCGAGACGACGAGCGACGCCGAGGACGTGCTCGACGAGCTGATCGACCGCTACGGCAGCCCGCCCAAGAGCGTGCAGGGGCTGGTGGACGTCTCCCTCGTGCGCGTGACCGCAGCCCGCGTCGGCATTGCGGAGATCGTCCAGCGCGGCGACCAGCTGATTTTGTATAGTGACATCGTCGGGCCAAAGCAGCTGGGCGAGGTCATGGAAAAGTTCCCGCATCGGGTGCTGTACAATGCACTGGGCCGACCTTATTTCAGCCTGCGCGTGCAGAAGGGCGAAAGCCCGCTGGTACTGCTGCGGGATGTGGTGACCCTGCTGCCGGGCGCACAGAATCAGCCACAGACAAAGCCATAAAAAATAAGCACCTGTTTGCTGCGGTAAAAAGCAGTAAACAGGTGCTTTGCTTTTGGGGTAAGACGCTGAAATTTCTTTGGTCCTTTCTTTATAAAGAAAGGACAGAGGGGGCCAAGTGCCGGGCAGCCGTAAACGGGCAGAGTCCCTCAGGCGGCTTCGCCCGCGTTTAAAGCCTCCCCTCACAGGGGAGGTGGCCGAGCGCCAGCGATGGCCGGAGGGGCTTTGCCGGGCGTGCATTACACCGCCCGTTTTTTCCCCCTTGCATCACTCAAACACGTTCTCCTCATCCTCCACCACTTCACCAACGTGGTTACCCTCGCTGTCCAGCCCGCGCTTGTCCAGCATATAGTGCACAAATTCCCGCGCCAGGCCGTAGAAGGTCGCAAAGAGCGGCACGCCGACGACCATGCCCACAAGACCGAACAGGTCGCCGCCGACCACGATGGAAAACAGGATCCACAAGGCAGAGATGCCGATGGACGAGCCCAGGATCTTCGGGCCGATGAAGTTGCCGTCCACCTGCTGGATGACCAGAATCAGCACGCCGAAGATGACCGCCTGGATCGGGTCAACCAACAGCAGAATGAAGATGCTGGGGATCGCGCCGATGAAGGGGCCAAATACCGGGATAATATTCGTGATGCCGATAAACACACTGATGAGCAGTGCAAAATCGAGCCGCAGGATCGCCATTGCCACAAACGTGATAACGCCGATGATGGCCGAGTCAATGATCTTGCCCACAAAGAAGCCCGTGAAATTCACGTTGGCATAATGGCAGATGCGCAGCGTGTTTTCCGCAGCCTTTTCCGGCAGGAAGGCATGCGCCAGCGTGCGCAGCTGATGGAGCAGATGCTCCTTGTCCGCCAGCATATAGATACTGGCCGCAATCGAGGTGAAGATCGCCACAAAGTTCGATGCCACGCTGCCGATGCTGGCCACGATCTGCGGCATGGCGGCGCTGGCCATGCTGTAGATTTCCTTGACCATCGCCTCGGAATCGTCCAGCACTTTTGTGGCCGACGACAGGTCAACGCCGAAGCGCTCCTGAACCATGCCCAGCATATCCTGTACGCTCTGTATGTAGCTTGGGAAGTTCGTAAACAGCATGGCGATGCTGTCCACGATCTGCGGGATGACCAGCCATGCCAGCAGCACAAGCAGCAGAATTGCCACCAGATACGCCAGAAGGATCGCGAATCCGCGCGTCTTTTTCTTCTCTTTAAACAGCTTTGTGTAGAAGAACTTGACCATCGGGTCAAGCACATAGGCAATGACTATGCCGCCCGCAAACGGCGACACGATGCCGATAAACACACCGATTTTCCCCAGAAAGTACCCCAGATTGTTCAAAGCCAGATACAGCGCAATACAGGCCCCGACCACGCAGAACCAGTCCAGCATCGTTTCCGGCTTTTTGGTCCAGATATGTTCCTCTTTCAAATGCTCCGCTCCTTTTACATCATTTTACAAGAGTATTGTACGCTATGCACGCCTGTATTGCAAGGAATAACTTGTTAATTTTCTTGCGGCCCGCCTGGTAAATTCCGGCGCGGCTCACCGTTTTCATCCAGGCCGCGGGCCGTCAGCCCTGCCCCGACAGCCTGTTTGAGCAGCGCCGCCAGCACGGCCAGCGTCGGCACGCCCAGCACCATGCCCGGGATGCCGAACCACGCCCCGCCCACCACAATGGCCAACAGCACGCCCAGCCCCGGCAGGCCGGTGGCCCCACCCAGAATGCGCGGCGCAATAAAGTTTCCGTCCACCTGCTGGACCACAAAAATAATGATGGCAAATTCTGCCGCCTTCCAGGGCAATTCCAGCAGCAGGATGATGAGCCCCGGCACCGCGCCGAGGAACGGCCCCAGCACCGGGACAATGTTTGTCACGCCGACCAGCACGGCCAGCAGCGGCGCGTATTCCAGCCCGAAGATCGACATCAGCGCAAATGTTTCCCCGCCCACGAGCAGGGCGTCCACCAGCTGCCCGCCGATGTAGCCGCTGAAAATTTTGTTGGCAAGACGGCAGATTTCCAGCACACTGCCCGCGGCACGCGGCGGCAGCGCCGCATGCAGACACGCCCGGGCCGCGCGGAGCAGCGCCTCCTTGCCGGAGAGCAGGTAGATGCTGGCGGCCAGTGCCACCACGGCGTTGCCCGCAGCCCCCGCCGCGCCGGAGACGAAATCCGCCGCCGCACGCGCCGCACTGCGGGACAAACCGCCGAACCAATTTTGCAGTGCCGTGCCCACCATCTGCACAAGCTGTTCCGCCGTGGCCGTATCGATGCCGAACGTATTTTGCACCCAGACCAGCAGGCCGCGGATGGTCTCCTCATACGCGCCGAGCCGCCCGGCAAAGGTCGTCACGCTCTGCACGAGCTGCGGGACGATGAGCGCCGCCAGCAGCGCCAGCGCACCGAAAAACAGCGCATAGCTGACGGCCATCGCCCCGCCGCGCCTGCCGCCAAAGAGCTTTTGCGCAAAAAAGCGCGTGGGTATGTCCAGTACATAGGCCAGCAGCAGCCCCCAGCCAAACGGTGCCAGCAGCCCGAGAAACGCCCCGGCCCCGCGCAGCACGCCCGGCAGCCAGTCTGCCGCGGCAAACACCGCCGCGACGCCCGCCGCCAGCAGCAGCCAGTCCTTCATCGTGTGGGGTGTGCGGTCAAAACAATTTTTCATTGTCGCTCCTCCTGTTTTGTGGTACACTGTTTACAGCGCATACTTTGTTCGCCTTACTTGCTTCTGTTATACCACTTTTTTTCAAAAGGTAAAGAGCCGTACGATTGGAATCACAATAATTTACGGAAAACCGATGTTTTTCGTGAAAATTTTCGTCAGTGCCCGCCTGCCGGGCGCGTCGGTGCTGTAGGGGCAGTGTCCCCGACGCCCCGCGGAGGGGGCAAGACCCCTCCCTGCAAAGCCGCTCGAAAACGGGCTGCAATCCTTTGCACTTTTCCTGCAGTTTTGTAAAATTTCTTCGGCAATCTTGACAGAATACCGTCATAATGTTAAAGTGGTCACAAAGCCGCTTTCTGTCCCTGAAAGGAGATTTCCATGTGGTTTGATACGATTTTATGGCTGGTTGCCGTCGTGGCGTTCATCATGGTCGAGGCCGCCACAACGGCGCTTGTCTCGGTCTGGTTTGCGGTGGGCGCTGCCGCGGCCATGCTGGTCAGCTTTTTTGATGTCGGCTTTGGCTGGCAGATGCTTGTTTTTGCCGTTGTATCGGCCATTACGCTCGGCCTGATGCTGCCCCGGCTCATCAGTCGGCGCGGCGCGCACCGTGCCCCTGTCACGAACGGCTCGCCGCTGACCATCGGCAAGCAGGGCGTTGTGCTTGTGGACATTGAGCCCGGCCTTCCGGGCCGGGTCCGCGTGGACGGCCTGGACTGGCAGGCCCGCGCCGAGGTCACACTCCCGCAGGGCACCCGCTGCAAGGTCGTGGCCGTGGACGGTGCGATCCTTATTGTCGCTCCCGTGACCGCTGACGCGGCTGCGGTTTAAATCACAAAGGAAAAAGGAGGACCCCCAAATGCTGTTAGTCTTTGCCATCCTGCTCATCATTATTCTGGTAGTTTTGGTGCGCTGCATCGTTATTGTGCCGCAGTCCAACGCCTATGTCACCGAGTGGCTCGGCGTCTACAAGGATACCTGGGGCGCGGGCCTGCACATCCGTACGCCGTTTGTCGAGCGCATCTCCCGCAAGGTCTCGCTGAAGGAGGAGGCCGCCGACTTCCCGCCGCAGCCCGTCATCACCCGCGACAACGTCACGATGATGATCGACACCGTCGTTTTCTTTCAGGTGTTTGACGCCAAGATGTACGCCTACGGCGTGAACCGCCCGATCCAGGCCATCGAGAACCTGTCCGCCACGACGCTGCGTGACATCATCGGCTCGATGACGCTCGACGAGACCCTGACGAGCCGCGACCTCATCAACACGAAGATCACCGCCAGCCTTGACGAGGCCACGGACCGCTGGGGCATCAAGGTCAACCGCGTCGAGCTGAAAAACATCGAGCCGCCGGTGGAGATCCGCCAGGCCATGGAGAAACAGATGAAGGCGGACCGCGAGAAGCGCGCCTCCATCCTGCTGGCCGAGGGCGAAAAGCAGGCTGCCATCACCCGCGCCGAGGGCGAAAAGGAGTCCGCCATCCTGCGTGCCGAGGCCGTAAAGCAGCAGCGCATCCGCGAGGCCGAGGGCGAAGCCGAAGCCCTGCTGACCGTCCAGAAGGCACAGGCCGATGCCATCCGCATGATCAACGAGGCGAACCCCAACCACAACTATCTGGCCCTGCGCAGCATGGAGGCCATGGAGAAGGTCGCTGACGGCAAGGCCACCAAGCTGATCGTGCCCAGCGACATGCAGAATCTCGCCGCAACCGTGTCCGCGATCAAGGAGATCTCCGGCGAAGTGACCGAATAAAATTTGACATTCTGTTTTCCCTGCCCGCGGTGCTCTGCCGCGGGCAGTTTTTGTGGGGACGAACGCTGGCGGCAAGGCACGAAAGCCCCTCCCGCACTGCTCCTTTCCCGCAATTTTTTCTTGCGTTTTCCACAAAATCAGGTTATAATATAAGCAGAATAGTATGCCTTTTTGCGCATACTACATAAAATATTGTGAGGTGTATCAGTATGAAGGAACCTATGGTCATCACTATGGCGCGTGAGTACGCATCCGGCGGCAGCGAGATCGCACAGGCCGTTGCCGACAAGCTGGGTATTCCCTTATATAATAAGGAGCTGATCACCCTTGCCGCCAAAAAGAGCGGTCTGACCGAGGAGGCCATTGCCGCCAGCGAGAACCAGCGCAGCGGCAGCCTGATCTACAGCCTGTACATGATGGGCAACACGATGCCCCTGGCTGACCAGGTCTACATTTTGCAGAGCAACGTCATCAAGGAGCTGGCCACCGAGGGCCCCTGCGTCATTCTGGGCCGCTGCGGTGACTACGTCCTGCGTGAGCGCCCCAACGTGCTGCGCACCTTCGTCTACGCGCCGCTGGAGACCCGCATCCAGTTTGCCAAGAGCCGCCCCGACGCCAAGGACATGCCGGACCGCCTGTGGGAGACCCAGCTGGCCAAGCATGACCGCGCCCGTGCAAGCTACTACAACTATTACACCGAGAACCGCTGGGGCGAGGCCAAGAACTACGATCTGTGCCTGAATGCGACCCTGGGCCGCGAGGCCTGCGCCGACCTGATCGTGGCCGCCGCCAGGGCTATGCAGGAAGCCGACAAGTAAAAAGGAGCCTTTCACTATGCTGCGCTATGTCAAAAACGGAATGCTGCTGTTGAGCGTCGCGTATATCGTCATCGGTATGCTGCTGCTCATCATGCCCGAGACCAGTCTGCTCTGGATCTGCAACATTTTTGGTGTTGTGGTGCTTGTCACCGGCATTGTCTGCCTGATCCAGTATGCCCGCATCCGCGGCACCGGCTTTACCGCGCCGTTCATGCTGGTGGGCGGCGTCATCACGGCGGGGCTGGGCATCTTCACGCTGGCAAAGCCGCAGGTAGTGACCAGCTTTCTGCCCGTTGTGTTCGGCATCTTCATCGTCGTTGACGGCCTGAGCCGCATCGGTACCGCCATTGACCTTGCCAAGCGCAAGGGGCAGAAATGGTGGTTGCTGCTGCTGTTCAGCATCGTATCCGTTGCCCTGGGCGTACTGCTGGTGCTGCACCCGTTTGATGCGGCGGTCAGCGCCGTCATGCTCTGCGGCATCCTGCTGATCGCCGAAGGTGCGCTGAATTTAGGCTGCATTCTCTACGCCGCCATGGAGCTGCGCACACTGGACCGCATGGCCTCTGCCGCCGCCAATGCAGCCTTGGGTGCCATCGGCGACGCCCTGGACGAGGCCGAAGCCGCCGAGCGCGATGTCGGCAGCGACGGCCCTGTGGTGTACGACGCCGAGAGCAAGGATGTGTCGGAGGACGGTGAATAACCGTTCCGTGACACCGTAGGGGCGCATTCTATATGCGCCCGCAGCGCCGTGCCATCAGCAAACGGGCACGGGCGGATATAGAATCCGCCACTACAAGCTCCGTTTGTCCTTATTTTGTTTCCCGCGCGAAGGATCGCGAGTTATTTTTAAAGGAGAGAGCCCCTATCCATGTATGACCTTATCATCGTAGGCGCCGGCCCTGCCGGCATTTTCACCGCGCTGGAGCTGCTGCGCAAGAGCAGCACCCCCCACAAAATTTTGCTCGTCGAAAAGGGCAAGCCTGTGGAAAAGCGCCACTGCCCCAAGGATAAAACCGGCGTCTGCGTAAACTGCAAGCCGACCTGTGCCATCACCACCGGCTTTTCCGGCGCGGGCGCATTCTCGGACGGCAAGCTGTCCCTGTCCTATCAGGTCGGCGGCGAGCTTCCCGACCTGATCGGCGAGGATTTCGCGCAGGAGCTTATTGACTACACCGACAAAATTTACCTCGAGTTTGGCGCCGACCCGAAGGTCGAGGGCATCTACGAGGGTCCCGACATCAAGGACATCCGCAAGCGCGCCATTCAGGCGGGTCTGCAGCTCGTTGACTGCCCCATCCGCCATCTGGGCACCGAGAAGGCCCAGCAGCTCTACCTGAACATCCAGAACTATCTGGCCGACGCCGGTGTTGAGATGCTGTTCAGTACCGAGTGCGAGAACATCATCCTCGAGGATTCCGTCTGCAAGGGCGTCCGCCTGCGCGAGAAGGACGGCGTCCGCGACGTCTACGCCAAGCAGGTCGTTATTGCCACGGGCCGCCGCGGTGCGGACTGGCTGGAAAAGATCTGCGCCGAGCACAACATTGCCCACAAGCCCGGCACCGTTGACATCGGCGTCCGTGTTGAGTGCCGCAACGAGATCATGGAGAAGATCAACAAGGTCCTGTATGAGGGCAAGCTGATCGGCTACCCGGCCCCGTGGCGCAACAAGGTGCGCACCTTCTGCCAGAACCCCGGCGGCTTCGTTGCGCAGGAGAACTACGACAACGATCTGGCCGTCGTCAACGGCCACAGCTTCAAGGAGAAAAAGAGCAACAACACGAACCTGGCCATTCTGGTCAGCCACAACTTCACCGAGCCGTTCAACCAGCCCATCGCCTACGCGCAGAAGGTCGGTGAGTTGACGAACATGCTGGGCGCGGGCCACATTCTGGTGCAGCGCTACGGCGATATTCTGGACGGCAAGCGCACTTGGGCCAACGAGCTGGCCCGCACGAACGTCCGCCCGACGCTGAAGGACGCCGTGGCCGGTGACATCACCGCCGCCATGCCCTACCGCGCCATGGTCAACATCATCGAGTTCATCAAGATGATGGACGAGGTCGTGCCCGGCTTTGCCAGCCCCGAAACGCTGCTGTACAGCCCTGAGCTGAAGTTCTACTCCAACAAGGTCAAGATGGACACCGATCTGGAGACGAACATCGCCGGTCTGCACTGCCTGGGCGATTCCTCCGGCTGGACCCGTGGCCTGATGATGGCCTCCGTCATGGGCGTCCTGATGGGCCGCAAGCTGATGGAGAAGCACGAGTTCTGATTTTTCGGGGACGCGGGTGTTCTTTTCTTAGAAGAAAAGAACCAAAAGAATTTTAAACAAACGCATGGGGAGAGCGCCGGAGACGGTGCTCTCCCCTTTTTGCAGGCGGCGAGTGGCGGCGGCATGAGGGCATGCCGCCCTACGCACTCACTTTATGTCATTCGTAGGGCGGGATGCCCCCATCCCGCCGCGGGCAGGCATTCACTTTACTGCCAGCCTGCAGGGGGCGGCGTCCCCGACGCCCCGCACCCACTTCCCGCAAAAAAATTGCAAAAATCTCCAAAACACCCGCTCCGTGTGACAACTTTGCAACATCCGGGGTGTAGGATAGGGGCAAACCAGGCACAGAAAGGAGCTTTGAGGATGAAAAAAGTAGCTTTATTATTGGCGGCAGCCATGCTGGCGCTGGCCGGATGCGCGTCTGCGGGCGATACCGCGGCGGCTTCGGAGGCCGCACCGGCGGAGAGTACGGCGGAGAGCGCCGCGGCGGAGGACAGCACAGAAGCGGCGCTGCCGGGTGAGCCGCACTCCCTCTCTGCCTATAGCGCCTGCGCGGTCAGCGGCAGCAGCGTCTATACGGCGGTCTCCCACTTTTCAAGCAGCGAGGACAGTCTCGGCAGCTTTGATCACAGCAGCGTCTACAAAACCGACCTTACCACCGGGCAGACCTATGAGATGTACCGCACGGACTCCCAGCTTGCGTCCGCGCCGCTGATCATAGACGACACGCTGTATTTCATCTGCTACGACGGCGGTATGCTGGCCCTGCCGACGACGGGCGGTGAGGCGCGCGTGCTGCCGTTCTCCTACGACGACTGGATGCCTGTTTTTTACGCAGGTCACTACCTCTACTGCCGGAGCGTCAGCGCCGCGCCGTTCTGCCGTACCGACGGTATGCGGTTTAACTTGGAAAACGGGGAGACCGCGCCGTGGAATATCCCGGTGGAGACAATGTACATTCCCGATGTCGTCGGGGACGCGCTGCTGCTCTGCCGCGTTGTCTCGGATTATCCGGTGCCCTACCCGGACGACGACGAGATGTCCCAGGCGCTTTTGCAGAACACCACGCTGGAATACACCCTGGCCGACCCCGCGACGGGCGCGGTGCGGCAGACCTGCTTTACCCTCCCCTATGACATACCGCAGCCGGGGAGCCTTACAATCTACACCTACCTTGGCAAGTGCGGCAGTGACTTCTATTTCCGCGCAGACCAGTGCGACGATGAGTACGCTTTTGTTTCCCAGTCCGTGCTGCGCATCGGCACGGACGGCACCCGGACCGACCTTGGCATTACCAAAACGCCGGATTACATAGATTACTCTGCGGTTTTGCAGGGCGATGAGGTGCGCTGGCTCCTGACCCGCGGCACCGACGGCATCTATCTGATTTACGACACGCAAGGCCATGAGATTGGCCGCAACGAGCGGCCCGCCGGGCTGGAGGCCTTCTTCCCGCTTTGTATGCTGGACGACGGACGCCTGCTGATGGTCGTCGGCTACGACTGGGAGCACGACAGCGCGGCCCGGTACGCCGTGATGGACGCGGACGAATTTCTGAACGGCGGGTCAGCATACCGCGAGATGACGTTTGCGGAGTGAATGGGCCGACCCTACAGGGAACGGCACGGTGGGCCGTGCCCGCTGCCGCAGAGCTTTTCAATCACCGGAAAGGACGTGTACCCATGAAAACGAAAAAGCTCATTCCCCTCATCCTCACCGCGGCGCTGGCACTGTCCGCCTGTGCGTCGGCGGCGGATTCCGCAACCACAGCCGCGCCCGCGGAGACACCGGAAAGCACCGCCGAATCGGCAATCGAGCCCGGCACCGAAGCTGTTGAAACAGACACGCTCTACGGGCTGAACTACAGCTATTCGCAGAACGTAGTCTATGAAGACCTGCCTACCCTTGATGACGAGTGGAACTTTGCCGGAACGAACGTCTACAAAAATGACCTGAACGCCGGGCAGACAACGCTGATCTATCACTGCGACGATTGGTGCCTTGCCGACCCCTATGTGACGAGCGACGCGGTGTACCTGCTCACCTACAACAGAGACCGCGACAACAAAATCATTGCCCTGTCGCCGGATGGTACCAAAACTCACGAGATTCCCTTTGACCCATACGCCTCGACCGTTGTCTTATACAGCGACCGTTATTTTTATTGCATGGACGGTCATGCCCCCTATGATACCGCAAGCGGGTTCCGCCTTGACTTGCAGACCGGCGAGACAGCGCCCTGGAACTTGCCCGTCGAAACAATCTCTGTGGCGAACGCCGCCGGGGATTTTGCCGTGACAGAGCGCATCGTGTCGGATTATCCCGTCCCATTTCCGAGGGACGGAGAAATTTCCGACGCGCTTTTGCAGAACTCCCTGCGCGAGTATGACCTGACAGATATTGCCACCGGCAAGCCCGCCCGGAAAATCACAGAATTTCCGTATAAGGGCACGGCGGAGGGTGCTGTCTTTGCCGCCTATGCCTACCTGGGGAAGGCCGGGAATGATTTCTATTTCCGCTTCGAGCATGCCATGTCGTCGGAAGAACGCTCTGTAACAAATGTTTTTCGCGTGCGCAGTGACAGCATACAGGAGGACTTGGGAATCTCGTCCGATCTTTTTGTCCAGGCCTTGCGCCAGAACGGAGAGCTCCGCTGGCTTTTTTCCAGGGACGGCAGTCAGGGCACCGTCACGGTATATGACCTACAGGGCGCAGTGCTTGCGCATGTGACCCCACCCGACGGTATGCAGGTCTACTATCCTGTTTCGATGCTGGACGACGGGCGCTTGCTGTTGGTCATCGGGTATGACGAGGAGCATGACAACAGGAGCCGCTACGCCGTGATGGACGCCGACGAATTTCTGAACGGCGGGTCAGCATACCGCGAGATGACGTTTGCGGAGTGAATGGGCCGACCCTACAGGGAACGGCACGGTGGGCCGTGCCCGCTGCCGCAGAGTTTTTCAATCACCGGAAAGGACGTGTACCCATGAAAACGAAAAAGCGCATTCCCCTTATCCTCACCGCAGCGCTGGCACTGTCCGCCTGCACCCCGGCGGCGGATTCCGCAACCGCAGCCGCGCCCGCGGAGACTGCCGCCGCCACACCGGAACCGACGGCGGCACCTGAACCGGTGGGGGAGCTGCGCAGCACCGTTCACCTCTCCATTTTCTCCAACGCGCTGTACCAGACCGTTTTTGACGGTTCCACCGCGCAAGAAACCACTGGTACAAATGTGTATAAAACGGATTTCTCCACGGGAAAGACCACCTTGTTTTATCACGCCGATTCGATATTTTCTGCGTTTCCGTTTGCAACAGAGGATACACTGTATATTGTTGCAGGCAAGCTGCTGGCTTTTCCGCTGGCAGGCGGCGCACCGCGTGAAATCCCCTATGACAGCGACGAATGGGTCGATGTGCTTTACGACGAGCAGTATCTTTACTCCATCAGCTCCGTCACCGCACCTTATGCCTACACACAGGGGCAGCGGCTTGATTTGCAGACCGGGGAGACTTTGCCGTGGAACATTCCCGGCGAAACCACGAATGTGCTGGACGTTGTAAACGGCCAGCTTGTGACCTGCCGCATTCTGTCGGATTCTCCTGTTCCCTTTCCCGAGGATTCCGAAATGTCCGATGCCTTTCTGCAAAATTCCCTGTGTGAATTTGATCTGACGGACGCTGTCACCGGCAAGCCCGTCCAAAAGCTGTTGTCCTACCCCTGGTATGGAGAGGATGACGGCACCATGAGGACCTTCTATTATTACTTGGGCCATAACGGCAGCGACCTTTATTTTTCGGGCTATCACACGCCGTATGCAACCGACCAACACAGCGTTTCCGTGCTTTGCATCCGCAGCGACGGCACACAGGATGCGCTGGATCTTGCAGAGGATTGGAACTGCTCTGCACTCGACCTTGATGCTGAACTGCGTTGGCTCATGACGTACAACAGTGACATGACTGCGTTTACGCTCTATGATTTGCAAGGCAACAGGCTTGGAGCCAACGCCCGCCCTGCCGGGCTGGCCGTATACACGCCGTTGACCCTACTGGATGATGGCCGCGTTGTACTTCTCATCGGCAAAACTTCCGCCTCAACGCAGCTTGCCACCATCCCCGCCGACGCCTTTTTGAGCGGCAGTACCGAGTATACGGAGATGGAGTTTGTGGGGTGAGTGTCATTGCCCTGGCGGTTTTTACCGGCCGGACGCGGGCACGGGTCGTCGGGGACGCCGACCCCTACGGGTGCCCCGCAAGGTGGATGTCTGCCTGGCGGCGGGGTGCCCTCATGCCGCCGGGCATCTTTCCGCCGCCGCAATGCTCCCGGGTTGCCGGGAGCGCCGACCCCTGCAACGACCTGAAAAATACAAAAACCCAAAATATTTATTTCAAATCTTCTTCCCGTGTAACAACTCGGACACAACCGGGGTGTAAGCTGATCACAAATGAAAAGTTGAAAGGAGCCTGTGTTATGAAACGACTAGCCTTTGTCCTTGCTGCCGCGCTGTTCGCCCTGACCGCCTGCACTTCGGCGGCGGAAACTGCCGCACCCGCCGAAACCTCCCCAGAACCCACTGCCACACCCGAACCGACCACCGAACCCGTTGGGGAACTGCACGCTCTTGCCGAAACCGGGCAAGACCAATTCGGCAACGCTATTTACCAAGTGCGCTTTTCTGTTGATGACGAAGGCAGCTTTTCCGGAACAACCATTTATAAAACAGACCTTGACGCTGGGCAAACATCCTTGTTTTATGAATATCACGATACTATGTACACTGCGCTGTACCAATTTCTGGCAAACAACACGCTGTACGTCGTCATGTACCGCGATGACAGCGACACCAAGCTGCTTGCCGTGCCGTTGGATGGCGGCGAGGTTTGGGAAATTCCGCTTGGCCCCAACACATGGGGTACCAAGCTGTACGATGACCGCTATGTCTACTGTATGTCTTACAGCCAAGCGCCGACCTCTCCCACCTGTGGGATGCGCCTTGACCTGAAAACCGGGGCAAGCGAGAAATGGGACATTCCCATCGAAACCTACGATGTACTCGGCGTGGCCGACGGCGGCATTGTCACAAGCCGCATCGTTTCGGACTATCCTATCCCACTCCCGTCCGATTCCGAAATGCTCAGTGCCATCCTGCAAAATTCTACCTATGAGTTCGACCTGACGGACCCTGCCACGGGGCGGCCTATCCAAAAGATTTTTGAGTATCCCTGCGACGGCACACCCGAGGGGGACGGCTATATCACCTACACCTACGCGGGCAAAAACGGAAGCGATTTCTATTTTATAGCCGACCACATGACACCGTCTTACTGGACCGGCTCCTCCGTCCTTTGCATCCACAGTGACGGCACGCAGGAAGATTTGGGCATTATGACGGCGCAAAAGTTTATTCGCCCGATGCACCAAAACGAAGCGCTGCGGTGGTTTATGGTTCCGAACGACGACACTCCCCGCACTTACACGTTCTACGACTTACAGGGCAATGAAATCGGACACAACGCCGCCCCCGCGGGCGTTGACGTGGCCCTTATTATGGAATATCTTTTGGACGACGGCCGCGTTGTGCTGACCCTCGGGGGCGACCCCGCGCATAATTATGCTGCCAATTACGCCACCATCCCCGCCGACGCCTTTTTGAGCGGCAGTACCGAGTATACGGAGATGGAGTTTGTGGGGTGAGTGTCATTGCCCTGGCGGTTTTTACCGGCCGGACGCGGGCACGGGTCGTCGGGGACGCCGACCCCTACGGGTGCCCCGCAAGGTGGATGTCTGCCTGGCGGCGGGGTGAGGGCACCCCGCCCTACAGGGAACGGCATGGTAACCGTAGGGGCCGATGCCCGCATCGGCCCGCATCGTTTTCGCCGCCGCAAGGCGCACAGGCTGTAGGGCGGCATGCCCTCATGCCGCCGTGGCCGTTTGCGTCAGAGTAAAACAGAAAATCTCCCGGCAGTGTGCTTTCAACACTGCCGGGAGATTTTGTTTAAAACTTTAGGACATGAACCGATCCTTCAGGTTCTTGAAGAAGCTCTTGCGCTTCTCGTAGTTCTCGTCCTTCAGGCTGTCCTCAAAGGCCTTCAGGGCTTCGCGCTGGGTGCGGTTCAGCTTCTTGGGGATCTCCACGTCCACAATGACGTACTGGTCACCGCGTCCGCGCCCGTTCAGGTACTGGATGCCCTGGCCGCGCAGGCGGAACTTCGTACCGCTCTGGGTGCCCTCGGGGATCTTCTGGGCGACCTTGCCGTCCACGGTGGGGACCTCAATTTCAGCGCCCAGCACAGCCTGGGAGTAGGTAATGGGCACGCGGACGTACACATCGTAGCCGTCGCGCTCAAACACGGCGTCGGGCTTGACCGTCACATGGACGATCACGTCGCCCGCGGGGCCGCCGTTCGTACCGGCGTCGCCCTGGCCGCGCAGCGCAATGTTCTGGTCGTCGTCGATACCCGCGGGGATCTTGACCTCCAGCGTCTTGCGGGCACTGGTCTTGCCGGTGCCGCGGCAGGTCTTGCAGGGGTTCTTGATGATGGTGCCGCGTCCGCCACAGTGCGGGCAGGGCTGCTGGCTCTGCATCACACCAAACGGCGTGCGCTGCTGGGTCACGACATAGCCGCGGCCACCGCACTCGGTACAGGTTTCGGGGCTGGAGCCGGGCGCACAGCCGTTGCCGCCGCAGTCCGGGCAGGTCTGCTGACGGTTCAGCGTGACCTTTTTGGCGCAGCCGTGGGCGGCCTCCTCAAAGGTCAGGATCACATTGGCCTGAATGTCATGGCCCTTGCGCGGCGCGTTGGGGTTGGAGCGGGTCGAGCCGCCGAAACCGCCAAAGCCGCCGCCGAAAATATCGCCGAAGATGTCGCCCAGATCGACGCCGCCGGTGCCGCCGAAGCCGCCAAAGCCGCCACCGTAGCCGCCGCCGGGCTGGCCGGCCCCATAGTTGGGATCGACCCCAGCGAATCCGAACTGGTCATAGCGCTTGCGCTTGTTCGGGTCGGAAAGAACATCGTTGGCCTCATTGACCTCCTTGAACTTTTCCTCGGCGTCCTTGTCGCCGGGGTTCAGGTCGGGGTGGTACTTTTTGGCCAGCTTGCGGTAGGCGCTTTTGATCTCGGCATCGGTGGCGTTTTTGCCGATCCCCAGCACCTCGTAGTAATCACGTTTTTCTGCCATAGAATCTATCCCCTCTATTTATGGGTTGTGAAAAGGCTTCCCCTTGCGGGGAAGCTGTCCGCGGAGCGGACTGATGAGGTGAGACCTGCCGGATATTGCCCGCAAACAGGCAATCCCGGCAGCTTGGCCCTCATCCGGCCTTGCTTCGCACGGCCACCTTCCCCGCGGGGGGAAGGCTTTATTTTAACTTTCTCTATAACCCCCAAGGGCCGCCGCCGGGTTTGCCCAGCGGCGGCCTTATTATGGGTTTGTTACAGCTTAGACCTCGTGGAAGTCGGCGTCAACGGCGCCGTCGTCCTTCGGCTGCGCACCGGCATCGGGGCCGGGCTGTGCACCGGGCTGCTGGCCCTGTGCCTGGGCGGCCTGCTGGTAGACCTTCTCGCTGATGGCGTAGAAGGCCTTCTGCAGGTCATCCTGCTTTGCCTTGATGTCATCAACGCTGCCGGACTTCAGGGCTTCCTTCAGGGCAGACAGCTTGGTCTCGACCTCGCTCTTTTCCTCGGCGGAAACCTTGTCGCCGAACTCGCCCAGCGCCTTCTCGGTCTGGAACACCATCTGGTCGGCGTTGTTGCGCACATCGACTTCCTCGCGGCGCTTCTTATCCTCGGCGGCATACTGCTCGGCGTCCTTGACAGCCTTGTCGATGTCGTCCTTGCTCATGTTGGTGGAAGCAGTGATCGTGATGCTCTGCTCCTTGCCGGTGCCCAGGTCCTTCGCACTGACGTGAACGATACCGTTGGCATCAATATCGAAGGTGACCTCGATCTGCGGCACGCCGCGGGGAGCCGGAGCGATGCCGTCCAGATGGAAGGTTCCGAGGCTCTTGTTGTCGCGGGCAAACTCACGCTCGCCCTGCAGGACGTTGACCTCAACGCTGGGCTGGTTATCAGCCGCAGTGGAGAAGATCTGGCTCTTCTTGGTGGGGATGGTGGTGTTGCGGTCAATGATCTTGGTGCAGACGCCGCCCAGAGTCTCAATGCCCAGGCTCAGCGGGGTAACGTCGAGCAGCAGCAGACCCTTGACGTCGCCCTGCAGAACGCCGCCCTGGATGGCAGCGCCGACAGCAACGCACTCATCGGGGTTGATGCCCTTGAACGGCTCGCAGCCCAGTTCCTTCTTGACAGCGTCGTAAACGGCGGGGATACGGGTGGAGCCGCCGACCATCAGGACCTTGGCCAGGTCGGAAGCCTTCAGGCCGGCATCGGCCAGAGCCTTGCGGACGGGGGTCATGGTGCGCTCGACCAGATCAGCGGTCAGCTCATTGAACTTAGCGCGGGTCAGCGTCATGTCCAGATGCTTGGGGCCGTTGGCGTCCGCGGTGATGAAGGGCAGGTTGATGTTGGTCGTGGTCGCGCTGGACAGCTCGATCTTGGCCTTCTCGGCAGCCTCCTTCAGGCGCTGGGCAGCCATCTTGTCCTTGCGCAGGTCGATGTTGTTCTCGCGCTGGAAGTCCTCGGCCATCCAGTCGATGATGCGCTGGTCGAAGTCATCGCCGCCCAGGTGGGTATCACCGTTGGTAGCCAGAACTTCGGTAACGCCGTCGCCCATCTCGATGATGGAGACATCGAACGTACCGCCGCCGAGGTCGTAGACCATGATCTTCTGGTCGGCTTCCTTATCGATGCCGTAAGCCAGAGAAGCAGCCGTAGGCTCGTTGATGATACGCTTGACGTTCAGACCGGCGATGGTACCGGCGTTCTTGGTGGCCTGACGCTGGCTGTCGTTGAAGTAGGCGGGGACGGTGATGACGGCCTCGGTGACAGGCTCGCCCAGATAAGCCTCGGCGTCAGCCTTCAGCTTGGAGAGGATCATAGCGCTGATCTCCTCGGGGGTGTAGTCCTTGCCGCCGGCATGGACCTTTTCAGCCGTGCCCATCTTACGCTTGATGGAAGAAATCGTGTTCTCGGGGTTGGTGATGGCCTGGCGCTTTGCGACCTGGCCGACCAGACGCTCGCCGGTCTTGGTGAAGCCGACGACAGACGGGGTGGTGCGGGCGCCTTCGGCGTTCGCGATGACGACGGGCTCGCCGCCTTCCATAACGGCGACGCAGCTGTTGGTAGTACCTAAGTCAATACCGATGATCTTGCTCATAAATAAAACTCCCTTCAAATTTGCTTTGAATGCAGTGAATGTCAATTTATATGGAAACGAATCGTTTGATTCGGTTCGACGTTATTCTGCGACGACGACCATCGCGTGGCGGATGATCTTGTCACCGATCTTGTAGCCCTTCTGGAAAACCTGCACGACGCTGCCGCTCTCCTGCCCTTCGGCGGCGGGGACCTGCTGGACGGCGTTCATGAAGTTGGGGTCAAACGGCTGGTTCAACGCCTCGATCTCGGTGATGTGCAGCGTTTCCAGAGCCTTGGCGGCCTTGTCCAGCGTCATCGTGACGCCCTTCTTGTAGTTCTCGTCCGCGCAGGCGGCGTTGGCGGCCATGTCCAGCGTGTCCAGGATGCCCAGGATCTGGGTCACGGCGTGGGACACACCGTCGTTGAACTTCTGGTCAGCCTCGCGCTGGGAGCGCTTGCGGTAGTTGTCATACTCGGCAGCGGTGCGGAGCAGCTGGTTCTTGAGGTCGGCGTTTTTCTTTTCCTCCGCCTCCAGCTTGGCCTGCAGGGCCGCGGTCTCGTGGTGGTGATGCTTGCAGTCGTGCTTGCCCTCGTGCTTTTCCTCGGCCTGGGGGGCCTCTTTTTCAGGGGCCTCCTGTGCGGGGGTCTCGGGCTTTTCAGCAGCCGCTTCCGTCTCCGGGGCGGTCTGTTTCTTTTCTTCTTGGCTCATTGCGGGTCTCTCCTTCTTCGTTTATTGGCCCTGCCCGGCCATGCTCTGCCCCATTCTGGCGGCAAAGTAGTCCAGGATCGGCAGCAGCCGCTCGTACTCCATGCGGGTGGAGCCGATCAGTGCGACGGAGCCTGTCAGCCCGCCGCCGGCTAAGTACCGCTTGCTGACGATGCAGGCACCCGGCATCGCAGGGTCAAGGTCGCAGCCCAGCGTTGCGGTGATCTTGTTGCCTTCGGGGCGGATGAGCTCCGTCGCGGCCTCATTGTCGGAGAAGATCTCCAACAGCGTGCCGAGGTTCTGGCGGACGTCCGCCATCTTTGCCAGATACTGCGCGCCCTCCAGACAGGCCTGCGGGCCGGTGGTGACGAGCGCCTGTGCCGCCATGATGACGGGGGCCAGCCGCTGCCCTGCGGCCAGCACCATGCTGGCCATGAGCATCGGGCTTAAATCCTGCGGGGCGACGAAAGTCAGCCCGCGGTTGAGCAGCTGTGCCAGGTTGGCGGCATCGTCCCGGGTCAGACCGGTGTCAACGCGGGCCACGCGGGTCCGCACGCCGCCTGCGCTGGTCACGGCCAGCACTGCGGCGCTGTAGCGGCCCACCTGCACGACCTCAAAATGGGCAATGCAGAGATCCGGCGCCTGCGGTGTGGTAGCGGCAGCCGCGCAGCCTGTCATATCGGCCAGGCAGCGGGTCGCGGCGGGCACGAGCTTTTCCGGCTCGGCATCCATGGCGGCGAACAAATCGTCAATGCGGCGGCGGTCCTTCTCCGGCAGGGTGCCGGACTTTGGCGCGTCGATCAGATGATCGAGGTAGTAGCGGTAGCCCTGGGCGCTGGGCACGCGGCCCGCGCTGGTGTGGGGCTGTTCCAGCAGACCCAGCTTGGTCAGGGCAGCCATCTCATTGCGCAGCGTCGCGCTGGACAGTGCCATGTCAAAGTAGTTTGCCAAAAGACCCGAGCCGACAGGCTCACCGTCGTTGGCATACAGGGCAACAATAGCTTCCAGTATACGCTGCTTGCGCGCATCCATGGCCATGCTGCTCATCTCCTTTGGTTTGCTTTTGTTGGTTTGTTTAGCACTCTTTATCTCCGAGTGCTAAGTTTATTATATCCCCGTTTTGCAAACTGTCAAGGGTTTTTCCGAATTTTTTGTAAGTTTAACAGTTTCGTCACAATCGGATTGGGCAGTTTTCCTATTATTATATATGTAGGGGCCGGGCATGCCCGGCTTCTACGCTGCTATGCTTTTCACTCCTCCATCCACCGCGCCAGAAACTCTGCGGCGGTGGCGGCGGCGCGGACGGTCTCGGCGTTGGGCGCGGCCTCGCGCAGGGTGCCGTGCAGCAGCACGCCGCCTTCGATGTCACCGTGTACCAGGATCGGCGCGGCGCACAGCAGGTACCGGCTGCCCAGCGGTTCCCGCTCCGCGGCGGACGCCGGGGCCGTGTAGAGCTTGCGCCGGGTCAGCA
>ONZX01000490.1_pt1 | contig 26033 bp, 17 predicted proteins | sample 1671831 | NCBI WGS metagenome assembly ONZX01 (sample SAMN06348197, study PRJEB24527) | human gut metagenome | reverse complement strand
GCGCAAAGGTAGGTTTAGGGAACATGCGTGTCAAGGCGGAAAATAGAATGGTTACTAATTGAATAAAAATATTTGAAAGCACTTTCTGCATTCTTATAAATATTATGGCGACCATTTTATCATACTTAAAATAGTCGCCATAATATTCAAGCTATTTTTTATAACCTTTTGTATTTATATAAACTTCAACATTGTTAAGAACGCCCTCAATAAAACTAACAACTTCTGATTTATATTCAATTAAATCATTTGATGTGTAATTCTTACCAATATCAGAAAATGTAAATTCTCCATGCGCCAATTGATTCCTTTTATCCTTTATCGTCTGTAATCCTCTTCCATCTTTAGGCTCTAAATAACCAAACTTTTTAGCTATATCTCGTATTTTTTGGGCATCAATATTTCCGCTGATATTTATACACTCTTGACTAAACTCTAAAAGGCTATCATTTAATATCTTTTCAGATAATTCTGAAACCTTTTCTTTGAATTTTGATATATCTTTTATATTATTTATTTCTTGATTTATCCAGAGTTTCTTAAGATTGTCAGACAGAAGTTTAAATGTCAACTTATCTGTTGAGATGGAATTAAGTATAGCAGAAATTGAATTACGAATAGTTGCTTCAATCAGATTATATAATAGTAAAAAGCCATTAGCTTTCATTATTTTAGCCAATTCATTATCTATTATTTTTTCTTTTACTATACCATTTATATCTTTACATATTATGGAGCAATCCCCATTATCCAATAATTTTATGGTATCAAAATATAATGTAACTTCTTTCAATCTTTTAGTATATTCCGCTCTTGTCGTTTTCATACGTTAATTTGTTTTGAACACCAAGTAAACAATCTCTAACAAATTCAATTCTTCCTTTTAATCTTCCTGGATTGTTACTTGCATCAGATGTTGTCAATTTTTTAAATTCATTTGAGTTTAACCATTCAAAGTTCGTACTTGCTAAATTTGCATTTTTCTCAAGAGCTAAATAAATACCAACTGACAGAGCTTCAAATCGAACTCTTGGAGTTGCATTTTCTCGCCCTGTTCTTGCGAAGTATGGTGCAGGAAGATATGTTTTTGCATATCGCATAACTTTATCAAAATTCGATTTCAGTCGTTCTCTATCAAAAGATGTTTGATGCTTCTTCACAAAGTCATCAAGGAAAGGAGAAACATCATGCTTAAATTTAAGATATGACTCTGAATAGGCAAAGAATCGTAAAACCAATTCTTCATATTCACCTCTATCTATTTTACTTTTAGGAATAGGGCAAACTTCCCTAAAAAGGGGATCCTTTGCACATTCTATAATAAAATCATAAAACTCACTTTGATAAACCCCCTTTCTGGTTTCACTAGGAGATAATTTATTTGAACTTGTATTTACTCTATTAAATATATCAGCTCTAACATCTGGAGTAGCTCTCTCTGTAACTACATGAAATCGGAAATCACGAAGTAAAAATTTATTTTGCCTATTTTTACTTAAATCATAAAATGTAGTTCCATTTAGAGATGTTAATTTTTCTAAGCCAATCAACTTTAATTCATTAGAACAATATTCTACAAGGGTTCTTATTCTTTGTGAACCGTCAATAATCTCAAGTTCTGCTTCTTCTCCCGAAATAGAAACCAGGAAAGGCATAATGGGAACACCTAAAAATACAGATTCTATAAAACGAGAACGTTGTTTATTTGTCCAAACAAATTTTCTTTGATATGTTGGAACAAAAATCTGGTCTTTTTGGTATTTTTGAATGATCACTTCAGTGGGATACTCCTTAGTGTCATAATCATATGGAATACTTGCTATTTGTATTTCATTATCAATAGCAATCACTTCATCTTCAGTTAGTTTTTTTCTTGCCATAACTTATGCTGTTTTAAATGCTCTTTTATACTTTTTGCTATAATCCGTCCTAACATAGGAGGGACTGCATTACCGATTTGTCTACATACAATAGAAGGGTTTAGAATTTTATTATCTTCTGCAAACTGATAATCCATTGGAAATGTTTGAAAAATAGCTGCCTCTCTCAAAGATATAGCTCTATCTTGTTCAGGATGTCCAAATCGGCCATTTCCTAGTCCTGTACATTGAGTTGTCATTGTAGGAGCAGGTTCATCCCATTTCATTCTTCCATATACACTACCATACGAACGTCCTGTTTCTTTTTTAAAGCACTCAAGAACTAATTCATCAGGCCATTCTCTCCAACTACCGCCTTCTTTTGTGGCCTTTATACGTTTAATATTTATCAATGATAATCGGCGCGCTCTATGTAATGGATCTGTTGCACATATCTCCCCAGGTCCAATTGGAGGTAGTGACGAAATAACATCTCTAACAGTTACATAATTATCAGGTGTATGTGTTCTAGGAAGAATATTTATTTCTCCTAGCTTTGATGCCAATAAAACAAGTCTCTTTCTTCGTTGTGGAATACCATAGTCAGGACAAAAAACAATAGAATAAGAGTAATTATATCCCATTTCTTCCAATTCTTTACAAAAGTCCTGAAAGATACTTGAATTATTGAAATCCATTAACTGAGGGACATTCTCCATAGAAATAATAGCAGGTTTTACCTCTCTTATTAAACGAGAAAATGAATACAATAAATTAACTTTATTCTCGTCTTTCTTTTTTACTTTAAAACTATATGAAGAAAACGGTTGACAAGGTGCACATCCAACCAATATCTCTATAGAATTTCCATACTCTTTCTTTAATTCCTTACCTTTCAGTCTTGTTATATCTTCAGCATGAAATTTCGCATGATTATTAGCTTCATAAGCATACTTACATGAGATATCAATATCATATCCCGCAATAACATTAAAACCCTCTTGAAAGAAGCCATTAGAAAGGCCTCCTACACCGCAAAACAAATCAACGACCTTTATATTTTTCTTTTTCATATATTGTTTGCGATTATGCAGCATTATAAAATTGTATCAACATTGTCTTTATATCATTAAACGACAAGCTTGTAGTAAATTCTACTGTCAAACCTACATTTATTACATGTACAAAAGATTCTTTCCTATAATATCTTTCACCAAATCGTAATAATGAATTCTCTATAGTGTCTGCTTTAGCCAATAAACAAACCAACTGGTAATCCTTATTAATTTGTTGTGTTCGATTGTTTGGATGAGCTTTTGTATTATGTTGCGTAGCAGTTAGCAATATTAGATTTTCAACATAATGAGCAATCTGTGGAAATTGTGATTTTGGGAAAATGTGATGTACTTGTGTTGCTTCACCATTAGCCCAACTGTCATTAACTTCACTTACCGTATGAATCTTTCTTATTAACGCAATAGCTTTTTGAACATAGTAGGTGTTAATAGCCTCCTGTTTTTCTATTTTATCAGGATTCATAGCTTCTTTGCGAGTTATTGTTTTATCTTTATCTATATCTCGCCAATTTTTCCTATTATACATTAAATCAGAATAATAGATAATTTTACCATTACTCCCATGCAAATGATGTTCTGCTGCATAAACATTAAAAACTTTGTGAAACATACGCCTAATATCCAATCGTGAATGTGATGGAGTATTACCGTTTATTAAACGGTAATACCTATCGTATATTTCATTTCTTGCAGCTATAGGATCATCAATACTATTTTTTGCATATTCATCAAAATACCTCATAAAACCACTATCCGACATTACTTTCACAAAATAACAATACAAAAAGTTGTATGCGTTTCTATCCTTACGTGAAATGTAATCTAATAAATCCTCGTTAGCAACAGAAAAAGTTAATGCTCCATCAACCATTTCAACATTGAGAATATGAGCATAAGCTAGAAGCTTAAGTGGCTGAGAAAGTACCTTATTGTATTCATTGTATGCTTTTTTATCATTCGCCCATGGCTTATTAAAGATAACCCTTGTATTTTGAATGAAATATTGAGTATCCCATACATCATTTATTACGAAAATAGGTTTAGTTGCAATTAAATTCATAACGCAATCAGCCATAAAACATACGATATCAGGAGTACACTTTTGATCCACAAATCTTGCATCGTGAGATTTGCGTATATCTAGATCAAATTGGTTAAGATATTCGTTAATTACATTTCTCATATCCTTTGCTGCTTAAGTTTTCCAAAAAAGAAAACAGAGTTATTATCAATATTAAGAGACCGTGTTCCTAAATTACGAGCAATCGCATAAAACTTAGTAAAACTATCAGTCGCATAAAATGCCAAATCATCATTTGTAATGACATCATCATTTTTTATTGGTGTAAGTATTGCAACAGACCCATCAGCAATGCATCCTTTAGGCAAGAAACAAGCACGAGGATTGTATGTTAAATTCGGAAGTAAAACACAATTTGCCTGATCCAAATATTTTGCAACATCTAAGCCCTCTATACTATCAATATAGCAATCATAGTCAGGAATGTTAACAATCTCGTTGTTACCAATATTTCGAGATTTTAACACTCTAATTTTACCATCTTCTTTTGTCATAGCTTTAGTAATAACTCTATCCCTATATGCTCTAAACACATTAAAGTTCATCCTATCCGCAACCTCATCAAAAGCCTCGTTACGATAGATTATCCAATATGGAAATTTTTCGTCTGTAATGTAAGATTGTTTATGACATTTTATCTCATTTGTGATATAGGATTCTACAATAGTGTCTTGCGGTTTTTTATTAGTATCAAGTATAAAACAAATAGTTTCAATTTTAACACCCTTAAATCCTTTCTCCCCAAAATCAATAAAACGCAAGATTCTTTTCTCTTTCATTAAAGATCGAGTCATATTGAACTCAGGAGCATTTATTAAACTCTTGGGTACAATCAATGATACTATATCACCTATCTTCATTGCTTTTTCTATGAAAAACGAGAAAATATTATTAGTATCCTTATTGGATGCTTTATTCTTATATTCTGATAATAAAGCTTTTTCTTTTGTCATTTTTTTGTATGGAGGATTTCCAACAACGATATCATATTTTTTATCAAAATCATACAATAAAAAATCAGCATTGATATAATTAATATGTATATTACTTGGTATGTCAATTTTAGCTACCAACTCTCTAAGTATTTCAAGACTGTTTGAGTCTATGTCTACGACATCAATATTAACAGTTTGTACATTCATATATTTTAATATCAATGCAGGCAGGAAATTACCCACCCCTATTGACGGCTCCAAAATATTCAATTCTGTATAGTTTTTTGCATCAGGAAGAGTTTTAACTATTGCAAAACAAATATCTTGTCTTGTATAATAGGCTGCATTATTTTCTCTTTGAGCATTTGCTAACTCTGCTATTTTAGATAACTCTGCAAAACCATAATTCTTATTATCCCTAATATATTCCAATAAACAAGAATGTGTAGCTAATTTTTTTCTATCTATTAGCATCTTTATATCTTGCTCGGTCAAAGACGGTTTACACAATATCTTGCGAATCTTTGATGCAATTTGTTTAAATATAATAGTAGGAACTGCTTCACCCAAATTCTGACGAATATTCATTTCCTCTTTTTTTAGAAATGCCTCTTTCTCTTTTAGTGGTAGTTTGTTCAATTCCTCAAACGAAAGATCACTCCAATTGAAAGAAGACGGAACAGACATCATAAGCATAATTTCCCTAATACTGAACACTCTATTATCAATAGGATGAACAGTATTTTGACTGGCGAGAATATCGTTTCGGGTGTGAATACAAGGTGCAACTTTATCCCAGTACTGACGAGTGTATTTATCGCCATTCTTATGTGCGTTGTAAACAATAACACCATTTTTTATACTATGAGGAATCTTCGTAATATCTGTATTATCAAATGCGGATTGTCCTTCCTTTATGTCTGCAATCCAAGACTCCATATGAGGAGAATACTTCCGAAAATTGTGATAAATATCATTTTCAGAGATTTCACCCATTTTTTTTAACGATGGCAAGTGACCAATAACCTGCCTTAAAGTTCTCTCAGGTTGTTTATCAGGAAATATGTCATATGGGGTAATTTCTTTCAAATCTTTACGAACACCTATCACTAAAGTCCTTGTTCTACTTGATGGATTTCCATAATCTTTAAAGTTTACAACCTGATATAAAATATTATAAGTACCTGACAGATTCTCATCTATTGCATCCTTAATAGGTTTGTCTTGATCATTGACATCTGTGCACACAGAAGTAAGGAATGCCCTAACATTTTCAAATATAAAAAATTTAGGCTTAATCTGCAATGTCATCTTTATAGATTCTACGACCAAAGAATTACGTTTAAGCTCATCTTTCTTTTTGTGGTTAGCAACAGACATACCTTGACAAGGAGGTGTTGCAATTAACACATCCAAATCTGTCAGATTAAATCCTTTTTTCCACATTTCCAGCTCCGCAAAAACTTTATTCTTAGTCTCTTGTGTAGTCATATCACCACAGATGTAACCACTATTATATACACATTTCTGGTTGAATCTTTGAATTTTCAGTCTTCGTTCCAACAATTCAACAGTTGCCACACAATAGAATCCTTCTTCTTTAAATCCATAACAACCAACGCCAGCACTACTAAATAGACTGATATATGTTCTCAGTCCATATGTAGAGTGCCGATCTGCCAATAGCATTTCTGGGACTTCCATAGTGGGGTATAAATTTGTTTTTACCATATCAATCTATTTTTTTAAATTCTCAGCTGCCATAGAAAGTGCTTCTGAAGCAATCTTATATTCATTAGAAACGACATCTGTTACTTTATCAGCGAGCCACAATGTAAGTAGCTCTGCCATTTCTACATGAAAAATCTCCGATAATATAACGACTTGCTCTTTTTTAGCCTTTCGTTCTCCTTTTTCTATCTTACAATATGTTGCAGTATCTATATCAAGGACTGCCGCAATCTGTCTTTGAGGCATCTGATTTTGAATACGCAACTCTTTTATTTTTTCAGGGAATAACATGTTGCTTATTTATGTCTTGACATTATTTGGCAAAGATAGCAGATTAAATCCATTCTAGAATCTATATTAAAGGAAAAATATTTGAGAATAGCAAACAAATCACATATGTGGGGAAAATGTGGGGAAAAATCAAACAAGTAAAAAGGCTAAGTAATTGACAATTCAATACTTAGCCTTTCTTTCTGTACCCAGACCCGGGGTCGAACCGGGATGGATGTTACTCCACTGGTGTTTGAGACCAGCGCGTCTACCGATTCCGCCATCTGGGCAACTACTATCAGGAATATGTTTTTCCTTAATTGCGGTGCAAAGATATGAACATCTTTCTAATCTTCCAAATATTTCTCTCGTTTTTTCTCTCCACACTCAACATTTTGATATTTTTATACCCTCCAAGTATATCTTTTACGAACGTTGACATACTGTTTTAAGATTTCTATGCAAAGCATAACGCGTACAGACATATGAGCAGATAGAACCCATAAGAAAAATTATTCCTGTAGAAACCATTATATTACCAAGACCTACCAATGGTGAAACAATTCCTCCAAAAGCAAATCCTAAAGCTCCCAATAATGCCGATGCCATTCCTGCATTATTGTGTTCGCAATCCATGGCCAATGTATTGGAAGCTGTAAAAGTAAGTCCAAGCATTGACAAAAGACCAATCAACAATAATTCATATATCCAAAAATTGCAATCTAAAACTAACGCTACTAAAAGCAATGCAGAAACGACGACCATTCCAGTGCTACCATAATGCAAAGCCTGTTCCAGCCGACGAAACTTGATAGCCGAAGCTGCTGATATAACAATGAATATGGCATTGATACCAAAACATATACTAAACATCAACGGAGAAAATCCGTAATGTTGTTGCATAATAAACGGTGCCGAAGCTATGTTAGCAAACAATACTCCTTGTGCAAAACCAAACTGTAACGTATAGCACACATAACTAGAATTGCGAAGAACATCGATGAAGCTACGAAAAACAGACCTCCAACTTTTCTCTTTTCTATCCTCAACCGGAAGCGACTCTTCAAAGTGTATACTACCCAAAAGCAATATTATCCCTAATACAAAAAGGCACCAGAAAATACCAGTCCAACCCACACTTCCAGCTAGAAATCCTCCTCCCATAGGTGCTGCTACAGGGGCTACCCCATTAATGGCACCAATCAAGGCAAGCATCTTTGCCAACTCACGTCCAGAGTATTTGTCAGCTGCAACTGAACGTGAAATAACAATACCTCCTGCTCCGGCTATACCTTGTATCAAGCGCCAACCAACAAACTGCATTATAGTATAAGAATATATACATCCAATAGTAGCAACAGCAAACAAAATCATTGATATAATAAGTGGCAACCGACGACCATATTTATCGCTTAATGGTCCGAAAAGCAACTGTCCAGCAGCAAGTCCAATCATACTTGCCGTAAGACCTAACTGTACCATCGAAGAAGTTGTATGGAAATATTCAGACATAGCTGGTAAAGTAGGCAGATACATATCCGTAACAAATGGTCCAAATGCTGTAAGCATACCTAAAAACACTAGTATAAATACTTTTGAATTCTTTTTGCCTTTCATTTTACTCTATTTTTTACCGCTGCAAAAATAAAGAACTTTTCAACATACATATCAGCGTTTTACAGCACAAAACCTATCAATTTAGGAACAAAGGCAGTTTTTTCACCAACAAATTACTACATTTGCCTACATAAACAGAACACTATCATGATATCTTCTTTTCCTTCTGATACATCGATTATGCGATATGAAGAAACCGATCTATCTTCACTCACAAAACGCCCCTTTCGGTTTGAGTGTGGCATACAACTGCTTTGCATAAGCGGCAGAAGTATTATTTCTACAGGAGTAGAACAATATGATTTCTGTAAAACATCGGAACTGATTTTTCTAGCAGGAAGTCTTATCGAAGTCATCAAACCTTCTCCTGACTTTAAGGTAAGAATGTTGCTATTTCCTAAAAATATTTTTCTAAAAGCAGCCTTACCTATTGACACTTCTTACTTTAACTACATGAGTGAAGCGCCTTACTTTAACCATGCAGCAAACGATACAAGTTTAGCAAGCTGGAAACGAGTAAATCAATGGATGGATATGGCAGAACTTCTTTTCAGTCACCCTGCCAAATATTTTCGGGAGCAACTAGAACAAAATTTTCTACAAAGTTTGTTTATGTGGATATTCAATACGATTCCACAACAATATCTCTCCATACATAACAAGTATAGTAGAAAACAAATATTGTATCACCGTTTTATGGTCTTATTACGAGAGCATAGTACTCAGGAACATCAAATAAACTATTACGCTAACCAACTTTGTATTACACCGCGTTACCTGAACGAAGTCGTTATTCAATACTCTAATGGACGTACACCCAAACAGCTTATAGACGAACAGCTCACAGCCGAGTTAAAAGTACAATTAAGTAATCCTAGTCTGTCTATAATGGAAATAGCTCAGCTATTCAATTTTCAAGAGCCAGCCAATATGAGCCGCTTTTTCAAAAAGAACACAGGTATGTCACCCAAAGAATTTCGGAGTCGGAACAAGCTTTAAATATTTTATCCACGTTTTCTATTTATAATAGTATAGGGTAAATGAATCATAACATAACATATGCGATACAACAGATTTTTTTCACCCTCTCGAACTGGCATCGCATATCTTGCGCAGAGATATGCACAGACAGCTCCAGCCAGGAACAGCACTCCTGCCGTGTACATCATATCGCCTAAACCTACTAAAGGAGGGACTAATCCACCAAACAGAAAACCAATAGCTCCCAACAGAGCAGAAGCAATACCAGTATATCTGCGTTCGCAATCCATTGCCAAAGCATTTGATGCAGTATAACTCATACCCACCATAGCAAGTAAACAGAAAATCAATATTTCATATATCCAAAAGTTACAATTCAGTGAAAGACAAACAAGCAGACAAGCAGAAACGACCAGCATGCCATTACTACCGATATGCAAAGCATGTTCCATAGTAGGAAGCTTAACTGATATAGTAGAAGAAATAACCATAGCGATAGCATTGATTCCAAAACACAAGCTGAACATCATAGGAGATAATCCATAGTGCTGCTGCATAATAAAAGGAGCTGAAGCAATATTTACAAAAAGTACTCCCATCGTAAAGCCATATTGCAGAATATAAAATAAATATCGGCGGTTACTCAATACTGTACCAAAATTTCGGCATATACCTTTCCAATTCACTTCCGGGCGGCGATGTGCAGGTAACGATTCTTGCATACGAAAACTACAGCACAGCAATACGCCTCCCAACAAAAATAAAAACCAAAAGATGCCATGCCATCCTGCACCCTCTGCCAATACTCCTCCTGCTATCGGAGCAGCTACCGTAGCAATACCATTAATAGCTCCGATTATAGCTAACATAGTAGCCAATTCACGTGCTGAATATTTATCAGTAGCTATCGAACGAGAAAGAACTACGCCACCAGCTCCAGCTACTCCCTGTACAAAACGCAATACCACAAACTGCATGATATTTTGCGAAAAAATACATCCGACTGTAGAAAACAGAAACAAGAATAAAGCAATTATCAATGGACGTTGACGACCATATTTATCACTTAACGGACCAAAAATCAATTGACCAATAGCTAGTCCTACCATACTGGAAGTAAGTCCCAGCTGAACCATAGAGGAAGTTGTATGAAAATAATCGGACATAGCAGGCAATGTAGGCAGATACATATCCATAACAAAAGGACCAAATGCACTTAACATGCCTAAAAATATCAGTATAAATAGCTTTGAATCTTGTTTCTTCGTCGTTATCATCTTTTTTACCTTCATTTTTTCGACTGCAAAATTACGCCATTCTCACAGAACGATTTATTTCTTTAAAAGTACAAAACATTTCATTTTAGGAACATATGTATATTTCATCAGAGAATATAAGTATATTTGCGGTATAAAACAGAAGTCATTCATGCCATATTCATTACCGTCAGACACACGATATATTTTATACGAAGAAACTGATCTGGCCCAGCTCAAACAAAAGCCATGTCACTTTAAATGTGGTATCTATTTAATATGTACACACGGACAAGCGCTTATTTCGACTGGTGTACAACAATATATATTCGAAGAACAGACTGAGTTAATCTTTCTGACTGGCAGCCTGATACAAGTGGTACAATCATCGTACGACTTTAAAGCACGTATTCTGATGTTTCCACAAGAGGTTTTTCTAAAAGCAGTACTACCAATTGATACTCCCTATTATAATTATACACATGAACATCCCTGTTATCATCATACAGAGGACGAACGAAGCCAAAAGACATGGAAAGAAATAAATTTATGGATGGACATGGCACAAATGCAATTCATGGACAATACACCTCAATTCCGCCAACAGCAGGAATATAACTTTCTACAAAGTCTATTGATGTGGTTATTCAATACTATTCAGGAAAAACTGGCTGTGAAAAAACAATACAGTCGCAAACAGATTCTCTATTATCAGTTTCTGCAACTTGTAAGAGAATATAGTACACGAGAGCATCAGGTAGCTTTTTATGCCGACAAGCTATGTATCACATCACGATATTTGAATGAGATTATTGCTTTATATGTAAACGGAAGAACTCCCAAACAGTTGATCGATGAGCAATTAACAGCCGAAATCAAAGTGTTATTGGATGACCCACATTTATCGGTTACCGAAATAGCACAGCATTTCAACTTCCCCGATCAGTCATACTTAAGTCGCTTTTTCAAGAAAAATACAGGAATGTCACCCAAAGAATTTAGAAGTCAAGCAAGATAACAATATACACACAATAAAAGGGAACATACCTTTAAAGCCGTAAACGATATGTTCCCTTTCTTGCACTATTTTACAGGAATAGAGAAATTCGTATATAAGCCAAAACTGTGTGCTGGAACCTCCAAATGTGTAGCCGTAATGATTTCTGGCATTCCTTCTTTACAGAAGTTATACCATTCTCCCGTTACAGGGAATACATACTGCATATCAACAGGTCGGTCAGTAAAGTTACCTACGACAACAAGTTGTTTACCATCAACAGTTTCCAAACGGATATAGCGTCCGTCATTCCAATCATTATCAGAAACCCTCCATTCCTTAAAGGCATTTTGGCCAAAGACATCAGGACATGCCTTACGCAATGCTAACAACCGACTATAAGTGGTATATAATTCATTTCTTTCTGGTATATCTTTATAAGACCATAAAACAGGCTTAGGATCTGTCTTGTGATCTTCACCAGAAATAACTTCTCCTTGCTGGTTAGCATCTCTCGAAATATCATATCCCAATTCTCCGAATTGCCAGATCATTTTAGGTCCTGATACCATAAAGAAGAAAGCAGCATTTGCCTCTAGTTGTTGCATCTGTACAGACAAATCGGTTTGTAATAATCCATTTCCCCATTGGGTTTGTTTATAAGCACACCGCTCTTCGTCATGACTTTCCATGTAACCAACCCATCCACCTTCTTTCATAGTCGTATTAAAGGTAGTAAGTCCAGTAAAACCACTTCCTTCACTCCATCCCATTGCAGACTGACAATAAGCATTATTCATATTACGCCATAACTTCATTCCTATTTGTGACAATTCGCTTTCCTCCTCAATACCTGCCAAATGTTCGCAAATCATAATAGCGTCTGGATTGACTTCTTTAATAGCCAGATAATAATCCTTTAAAATGGCTACACGACTAGCATCATAATTTCCGGAAGTACCTTCATTACTTGTCTTATTTGTAAATCCCTTTGTTAAATCGAAACGGAATCCATCTATTTTATATTCATCCAAAAGAAATTTAAGATTGCGCTTTACAAAACGACGTGTTAACTCTGACTCGTGATTAAAATCATTGAAAACACTAAATGGATGTGGTGCTGCTTCGTTAAACCATGGATTATTGGCCGCAGGACATCCTTTGGAATTGTTCCAATATAGTCTTGCATATGGCATATTTCCCGTGGCATGATTGTAAACGACATCAAACAAAACAGCTATTCCCCTAGAATGACATTCATCAATGAAACGTTTATACATTTCTTTTGTACCATAAGCCTTATCCAATGCAAAGAAAAAACAAGGATTATACCCCCAGCTATTGTTCCCATCAAACTCTTGTACAGGCATCAACTCAACGGCATTGATACCTAAGGCCTGTAAGTAATCTAACTTTTGTATAGCTCCATTCAAATCACCACTTTCTGTAAAGTCACGTAACAACATTTCATAAATCATCAGATTATCAGCATCTTTTATCTTAAAATCTGTATTTATCCAGCTATATTCTTCTCGCTGTAGCTTAAAAACAGACACGATGCCTATGCCTTTATCAGGATATTGCCTTTCTGTAACCGGATAAGTAGATGCTGCAATATATTTATCGTTATCCGGATCCAGTATCTTTTCAGAATAAGGATCTGCCAGTCGCATGACATCACCTGTTAAAGTCCCTACATAATACTGAAAACGATACTCCTTTGCAGGATCTAAATCAGAAATTGTAATCCACCAGCATCCTGTTGCTTCATCACGATACATCTGGGATGTTTCATCATTAGCCAATGTCCACTCATTAAAATCTCCTACAACATACGCATAGTCTTTATGACTTCCATCAGTTGCTTTATCATACAGAACTAATGTCACGGTACAATTATCTATATCCAAATTAATTCCTTCCTGCACCCCTGAAGGAAGTGATTTCTCCTGAACCTTACCAGGAACGAATCCATGATATTTCATATCCGTAACATTCACAAACTGATCTTTGTCAATACCTTTTTTACTACCATCTGCACTACGAATGATAATTCCCAATTGTTCAACAGGAGTTGTACCGGAAGCAAACCATTCCCGAATAGACGGAGAAAGAGTAATGGTCCATACATTAGCCTCAGTTTGACTTTTAGTAAACTTACACTTTTCAATATTTTCATTCCAATCTGCAGGCACATACAGCCACACTCCCTCACTTACTATTCCTGTATGCAAGTATACATCACCAGCATATCCATATAAAGCAGAAGTCGGTGACGCCTTAAATGTAATCGTGAGAGGCTGGTCAGCATCGGGAGTTTCCGGTAAATAAGTAAAGCCTTCTTTCAAATTATCTGTTACACCACCAGGCAAAGTATTCGAATCGGTATCACTACATGAAGTAATAAACCCCAGTGCTAACAATATATAAGTCAATATATAGTTTTTCATAGATAGAAGAAAAAAAGAGTGCGTACAATCTGGCAAAGCCCTATCGACGCACTCCTAATATTAATTTAATTATTTGGTTATCAATTCATAAGTATAATCCGGAGTCGAAAGATCTACTACCACTTGATAATCACCAGCCGTCACACTAATGTTATTTCCTTTTGGAGCCAATTTGCCTTCACTATCTCCTGCACCAAAATCTCCATTAGGAACATCCCACTGATCGTTTGCACGAAACTTAATCGTACCGTCTGTCAATGTCATATCTACTTTCAACTTTAGATCAGCTGGATCATAAACTAAATCGGTATCTTCATTCCAGCCACCAGGAGTAGCATCTCCAATAACACCAAAGTTTACAAGCTGAACTGTATATGTAAGCTCTTTGATATTAAAAGTAAGATAATAATACCCTTCTTCTGCAGTCAGGTTACCAGCATCCTCAGCTGTCGACAATGTTCCTTCAGTCGAACCTGCCCCATAATTAGGGCCACTCCAATTTTGCTGTGAAGTACATTTGTATTCACCGTTCAAATAAGCATATCCGGCATAATTACCCATAGCGTCTATTGGATAAAGTTTTCCTATAACAGCTGCATCTGGAGCCCAATTTTGGTGAGCACCAACCACATACAACTGTTCAGGCCCATCAACCGGAGCCTCAGGTTCCGGTTCATATGGAATAATTCGCCAGTTTTCATTATCTTCACAACTTACAAGCCCCAAAGCAAGCAATAAGGTCAATGCTATATATTTGAAATATGTTTTCATATGTTTCTTTATTCTATAAGGTTTTCTTTATTTTGAATATCCCGGATTTTGTGTCAAATTCTGATTGACAGCCAAAGTGTTAGCATGAATCGGGAACACTTGTAAATAAGCTTCTGTCTTAGGACGATCAGTTATAGCATCATTAAACTTACCAAAACGAACCAAATCCTGACGTCTCCATCCTTCCCATGCCAGTTCCAACATACGTTCTTTCAACAAATTACTTAAAGTAGCATCTGCATGAGGTGCTCCAACACGATTTCTGACTTCATCTAAATCAGCCTGTCCGCTTTGACCATTACGAATCAAAGCCTCAGCACGCATCAATACAACATCTGCATAACGGAACAATACCCAGTCGTTATGAGGACACTGTCCATCTTCGGTTGCAGTCGGATCATCTGCGTACTTATACATTCGTGCTCCAGCCATCTTCATGCTAGTATCACTCTTATCGAATTGAAGCTTGATTGCCATTGGTAAATATTCCAAAGGTTTTCCAGTTTCACTGTTAATAACTTCTTGCCCGTTTACAACAACCCGGCCTGTATAATAAGTTAATTCCAAACGAGGATCAGGAGTTGCAGTTCCGTACCCAAATGCTTTCATTGCTTCAATAGTAGCAGCAGATCCGTTCCAACCTCCATTACCAAATCCTAATGCTTTACCAACATCATAATGGCGTGAACGTACCAGATACATATTACGAGCTTTATACAAGGTTGGATCCATTGGAATAACAAAAATATTTTCCTTAGATCCTTCATTATTAACTACGAAGTTAGAAAGGAATCCATTTGTTCCCTGATTTAAAGAATATCCACACTCCTTGATTTTATCACAATAAGCGACGGTAGCTTCCCAGCAATTTTTTTCTGTGCCATCCACTGTAAATTTAATATTCTTTCCATCAGGACGAGATTGGTCTGTCCAGTCGTTATCAGTATAAACTTCAGCATTCAAAGCCAACTTAGCCATAAGGAAGTAAGCAGCAGCCTTAGTCATACGCCCATAATACTCTCCCTGATCAGCACTTTTTTCGTCAGCTAACAATGGAATAGATTCTTCCAGCTCTTTCTTTACAAAATTGAAAACCTCACTGCGTTCTGACTGTTTGACATCCTTCATCTGAGTTAATGAAGATTCAACAATTGGTACACGTGCAAACATATCCAATAAATAATAATAATACATAGCACGAATTCCCCGGACTTCAGCCTTATAAATATCAAAATATTCATTGCTTGGATCCAACTCTTTCAATTCAGTCAATTTATCTATAGATTGATTGCACTGTACAATCACTCCATACAGATAGTCCCAAGTAGATATGATAAGTCCATTATTTACACCCCAGTTATGAGTGAACAGATCTCTCCACAATCCACCATCGTCCCAGTCACCACCTCTTGTCGGGAGGATAGCATCATCGGCACAAAATGTATTCAAGTCATAAAGTCCTCTGTCTGTTCCAGCCAAACCACTTCCTCCTGCATCTGCGCCAATCTTTGTATAAAGGTTAGCAACTGTATTTAAATAAATCATTTCCGGATTTTTATAGGCTTCACTTTCCGGCATCTGATCAACAGGATTTTCTTCCAAGAAAGAAGAACATCCACTAAAACTCATTGCAGCAGCAATAAAAAAGCTATATAATAATTTTCTTTTCATAGTAACGTTCATTTAAAAGTTAAGACTAAGTCCCAGTGAGTAAGTACGTGTAAGCGGATAGAAGCGCTTATCATCAACACCTAAATCACTTCCAACAGTAGAGCTATTAATCATTGGTGACAATCCTGAATAATTAGTAATAGTAGCCAAATTATTTACAGAGAATGTCAATCTTAACGAATTAATGTTCTTTAAATTCTTAGTATTCAGATTCCATCCTAATGTTACATAATCAATATGTACATAATCTCCTCTTTCCAACCAATAGTCAGTCACAGTCTGGTCATGAATATTCTTTTCAGGAGCGCCTTTCATTACGTTGTAAGTAGGGAATAAGCTCATATTCATGTATGACAAAGAGGTTCCATTATAAATTTTATGCCCAAACGCACCACTGAACTGAGTCTGGATATCAAACTGTTTGTAACGGAAACTAATATTACCACCCAAATAGAACTTCGGCATAGCTTGTCCTGCTACATAGCGGTCCTTTCCATCAGAAAGATCTATACCTTCTTGACCATCAATGTCAAGAATATGATAAGTATACTCACCATTACCATTCATATCAATGAGACCATCACATTTAGGTAAATAGAATACGCCCAAGGGTTGTCCTACCATCTGATAAATAACCTGATTATTTCCTCCGATAAATCCAGCGCCATTCATTCCTCCCAAATTCATGTATTCCTTAGCACTCAATGATTGTCCCATATAAGAGCCACTCAAAGACAGCAATTTATTCTTTTGCCATGAGAAGTTTGCAGAAATAGTCAACTCCATATCTTTAGTTTTTACAGGAACACCTGTTACTGCAACTTCAATACCGGTATTTTCCATTTCTCCCAAATTAGCCAACAAAGTATTGAATGCAAAAGGAGGAACAGGTACGGCATAATTATATAACAAATCGCTAGTCTTTGAATAATAATAATCTAATGTTCCAGTCAAACGATCCTCGAAAAATCCTGCATCAATACCAATATCAAACATGCGTTTTACTTCCCACTTCAAGTCAGGGTTATCATTACGATTGATTCCGTATGTAACAACAGGCTTGCCATTTACTGTAGTTACACCTGTCGGGCTCATCAACTTCAATGAGTTATATGCACTAATGGCATCCTGATTACCAGTAAGACCATAACCAGTCCTTATTTTTAAATTGGAAACAACATCTACATCTTTCAAGAAACTTTCTTCCTTCAAAACCCAAGCCAATGATGCAGAAGGGAAAAATCCCCATTTATTATTTGCTCCTAATTTAGAAGAACCATCGGCACGCATATTTACAGTTGCAATATATTTATCAGCAAAACTATAATTGAAACGTCCCATAAATGAAGCTATTGAATAACCATTAGAGTATGAGCTGACATCTCCATATTTAACTTCTCCACCTGCGCCTAAATTATTATACTCGAAGAAGTTAGTACCAAACTGCTTTGATTTAGCACCAAAACCAGTATATTTATAATCTTGTAACTCAGCAAGTCCTAAAATATCAATATAATGCTTTCCAAATGCTTTCTTATAATTTGCAGTAAAGTTGCCTAACAACACACCACTCTTGTTATCAGACTTTTCAGCAATACCACTCTGTCCTTGTCCTGCTTTAATATTGTTTGGAGTATATTTTGAATTTTCTTTTACATTATAAGTATATGAACCAAAAGCACTCAATTTTAATCCGTCAATTACAGTCCATGTTATACGCGCATTTGTATTAATGTAGCTATTTGATTCTATATCCTTTATTGTCAAACGTCCCAAAGGATTCTGTGTTTCATTTGCATTAGGATCCTCCGGCCATGATCCATCTTCATTCGCAAAATCAGGGAAAGTAGGATTAAATGCAGCTGCAGAATAGAATGTCTTCTGATAATCATTCAAGTAACGTTTATCGACTTTAGAACCAAACATTCCAAATTCAATTTTTACCTTATCATTAAACATTGTTTGCGAAGCATCCAGTTTAGCTGTATAGTTACGCATATAATTATCCTTAATGATACCCTTTTGATCAATAACACCAATAGAAGCACGATAATTAGACGACTCTGTACCACCTCCAAAAGAAAGACGATGATTCTGAGTATAACCTGTCTGCTGCATTGCTTCAATAAAATTAGTATCATATCCCATATCTAAAGCATTGGCATATCCTCTATCAGCCACAACCTGACGATATGTATTGGCATCCAGCATTTCCAAGTTCTTATAAACGGTTTCCACACCAAAGCTGCCATCATAACTTAAAGTCTTAACACCATTTTTACCTTTAATTGTAGTAACTACAATTACTCCACTAGCACCTCTTGAACCATACTGAGCTGTTTCTGAAGCATCTTTCAAAACTGTAAAACTTTCAATATCAGCAGGAGAGATAGCATTCAACATACTCAAATCTCCAAAAACTCCATCAATAATAACCAATGGATCATTACCACCAGACAAAGAAGTTGTACCACGTACACGAATAGAAGCTGATGCAGTCGGGTCACCACCAGATTTCTGAATATTTACACCAGCCACTTTACCCTTTATGGCCTGCAATGGATTCGTTACAACGCCAGCATTCATATCTTCACGTCCGACACGCTGGATTGCACCAGAAACAGTACGCTGGCTTCCCGTAGCATAACCAATAACAATAACGTCATCCAAGACTTCGGTATCTTCATGAAGAACGACCTTCATCTTAGCAGCAGCAGGAAGCTCCTGATTTTTATAACCGATAAAAGAGAAAACTAAGATATCACCTTTTTTAGCCTCCAAAGTAAAATTACCATCAAAATCAGTAATTGAACCATTGGTTGTACCCTTCACCAAAATATTAGCTCCGATAATAGCCTCTCCGTTTTTGTCTACAACACTCCCTTTAACCGCCAAGTTTTGGGCTAATACTTGGAAGGAAATAAGCATACCTACTATCGTCAATAGTAGACACTTTCCTGTGTGTTTAATAAATAGATTCTTGTTCATATTATTAATTTTAAAGTTAAGAAAATTCTCTTGGCTACAATCTATAAACGTACAGATTGAACTATATATTAAATACCTACTGGAAACAATTATCTTTTTATCTTAAAGATTGTATAATATATCAGAGAAGGAAAATAACCTCTCTGATATATTACAATAAAACAATGCCTGATATCACTTGATCTCTTTAATAGAGATAGCGTAACCACCTCCAATTCCAGCTTTCAGAGTCATTTTGCTCTTGCTGGTAACCTTTTTCTTTGTAATGGTATATGCTTGAGGATTCTTGTCCCAACTTGCATCTTTAGCATCTGCATAAATAATTGCTTCATACTTCTTATCCGGATCAAGGAAGTCGAATGATAATTTTGACACATGACCGTTATAGCCAGCTGTACAGCCCACATACCAATCATTAGTATTCTTAGCACGACGAGCAATTGTTATATATTCTCCCGGCTCAGCTTCCAGATATTTTGTCTCATCCCAATCAACAGCTACATCTTTAATAAATTGGAAAGCATCCATAAAACGTTCATAATTTTCAGGAACATCAGCAGCCATTTGCAATGGACTGTACATAGTTACATAAAGAGCCAGCTGACGTGCCAGAGTTGTACGTGCATGCGACTTATTATTCGGATTCATCTTACTGCAATCAGGTTCAAAAATTCCCGGAGTATAATCCATCGGACCACCAATAAGACGAGTAAACGGCAAAATTGTTGTATGATTTACATTGTTTCCACCAAAAGATTCATATTCAGTTCCGCGAGCTGATTCATTGCCAATCAGATTAGGATAAGTACGGCAAAGTCCTGTAGGACGTACTGCTTCGTGAGCATTAACCATAATTTTATAATCAGCAGCTTTCTTTACAGCATACAAATAGTGATCAACCATCCACTGACCGTAGTGATGTTCTCCTCTCGGAATAATATCACCTACATAACCACTCTTTACAGAATGATAACCATTATCTACCATGAATTGATAAGCTTTATCCATATGGCGTTCATAATTGCGGACAGAAGATGAAGTTTCATGATGCATCATCATTTCAATACCTTTACTTGCCGCATAACGATGAATTTCTTCTACATCAAAATCTGGATAAGGAGTCACGAAATCGAACACATAATCTTTGCTCTTACCAAACCAGTCTTCCCATCCTTGATTCCATCCTTCCACCAGTACAGCATCAAAACCATGTTTAGCAGCAAAATCAATATAACGTTTTACATTTGCCGTATTAGCAGAATGCTTTCCATTTGGCTTAGTCTGTGAGTAATCAGTTTGTCCCAATTTTACACTTGGCAATTCATCTGTATATGCCCATGTACCTTTATTGGTAATCATATCCCACCATACGCCAATATATTTCACAGGATGAATCCAAGAAGTATCTTCTATCTTACATGGTTCATTCAGGTTCAAGGTAATTCGCGAAGCCAGAATGTTACGGGCATCATCGCTTACGATAATCGTACGCCAAGGCGAATTACATGGAGTCTGCATATATCCTTTATCTCCCTTTGCATCAGGAGTCAGCCATGATTCAAAAATCATATTCTTATCATCCAAGTTCAAACTCATACAAGAATAATCTTTCAATGCAGCTTCATGCAAGTTTATATAAAGCCCATCATCAGTCTTCATCATCAATGCTGTTTGAACACCTGTCTGTGAGAATACATACTGTGAAGAATTTTCTGTTACAGCCGCACTCATCTTTCCACGTATTTCAGATAAGCGTGAAGTTGTGTAATCGTATTCTTGTGTATCATAATCTCCCGGAATCCAGAATGCTGTATGATCTCCCGTCATAGCAAACTGAGTATGCTCTTCTTTGATAACAAAATAATTCAGATTTTTTTGCTGAGGGAACTCGTAGCGGAAACCTAAACCATCATTGAACAAACGAAAACGGATAATGATATAACGATCATTTTCAGGCTGGTCAAGTGTGACTTCCAGTTCGTTGTAATGATTACGGATTTCACTTTCTTCTCCCCACACCGGACGCCAAACTTCATCGAAAGTAGAAGTACGTGTATCTTTAATCTTAAATCCAGTCATCAGATTCATTTTTTCATCTACGCGTTCCTTATCTTTGCGTTCTGTCCATTCAAATCCGATTCTCTTTTCTGGATCTTCTCTCTTCAGTTCAAGGCCAAGAGTACTAGGCTTTATCACAGCTTTATCTTTAAAGAAAAGCTCATATACAGGAGCCCCGTTACTGTTTAAACTAAAGTTCATTTTTAAATTACCATCTGGTGAAGTCAGATTTTGTGCACTCAATGCAAACGCACAGTAGCACATAGCTACAAAGGCAAAGGTTCTTTTTAGATTCATAGTTTTATAAGGTATTATGATTAATAATTTTTTAGGTCATAAGCAAAATTAAATGCGTTATCAGTTTGTTATTTCTTTCATATGAAAAATACAAATCTACAAAACATTTAATTAATTATATTTCAGATAATTGACTCATAAGACAGGAGCAATAAATATAAATCCATTAGAAACAGAGAATCAAAATTTCACGTTCTTTCAGAGATAATTTATCTGTCAAAGCCACATGCTTCCCACTCAAGAAATCTATGCTTTCCGGCTGTGGCAATATCTCCTGATAAGGTTTTAAACTCAATTCCTGCGGACTATCCGTACCATTCATTATTACAACAACAGACTTGCCATTATACACTCGTTGATAAACATAGGTACCCTGACTGATAGAATAATGTTTTAGTGTACCATGAGAAAGTACTTTATTTCCCTTACGCCAATTCAACAATTTACGAGTAAAATCGAATGCTTCATTCTGCAATGCTGTACGTCCATCTGGTACGAAGCAATTTATTTTATCTTCTTGCCAGCCCCCAGGAAAGTCCTTTCTTAATTCTCCATCTCCATTTCCCTTGTCACCAGTCATCAAAATCTCTGTACCATAATATATCTGCGGTATTCCGCGTGTAGTAAGCAAAAATGTTATGGTCTGTTTATACCTCGTCAAGTTATCAGCCTTCTCATCAGTTGTAGCAAAACGAGAAGTATCATGGTTATCGAAGAATACCAGCAGGTTCATCGGATCAGCATATACGATATCTTGTGTCAGATAGTCGTACAATTTATACAGTCCTCCTCCCCACTCTCCAGTTTCTTCATCAAAAGCTTGGTTCATCAAACTTTGTAAAGGAAAATCCATTACTGTCGGTAAATTGGAATTTCGTGGAGCTGCCAGTTTGCTATCCTTCTGCCAATAAGAAACTAAGACATTACTATTTAACCATGTTTCACCTACGATATTAAAATAAGGATACTCTTCAAGTACTTCCTTACACCATTCACTCATAAAATCAAAATCGGCATACGGATGAGTATCCTGACGAATCCCATTAATGCCAGTGTACTCAATCCACCAGATACTATTTTGAATAAGATAACGTGCTACATGACGATTACGCTGATTCCAGTCAGGCATAACTGAAGTAAACCATCCATCAGTAGCAATCTTACGTTCATACTCACTGGCATGTACATCCATTACGCTAGCTGTTTTAAATGAAGTCTGCACATATTCCGAGTGAAAATTAAACCATTCTTTAGAGGGTTTATCTTTAAACAGGTAATTTTCACTACCACAATGGTTGAAAATCATGTCCATCACAACCTTCAACCCTTTCTGATGTGCCTTTTCAACCAATGTCTTAAATTCCTCATTACTTCCTAAACGACGATCCAGCTGATAATAATCTGTAATGGCATAACCATGATACGATCCCTCTTTCATATCGTTCTCCTGAGTTGGATTCAGCCAAATAGCTGTTACCCCCAAATCTGCAATATAATCCAGATAATCAGCAATGCCTTGTAAATCACCTCCATGCCGAGCAAAAGAGTCATTACGGTCTACTCTATTTTCGAGCATTCCTTCAACAATATCATTATCTGGATTCCCATTAGCAAAGCGATCAGGCATAATCAAATAAAGGACATCTTCAGAAGTAAAGCCTTTTACATCTTCTCCTTTACGTACACGTGGCTTCAGCTCATAAGGTATCGTAAGTTTCTTTTTACCATCTTTTAATGCAATATTAAAGGTTTGCGCTTCAGCTTCAGACAAATCAATATACAATAGTAAATAATTCGGATTATCTTGTTTAACGACCTCTTTTAATATAACCCCTTTACCAGATAAAGACACTTCAGAAGAAGAGATATGGTTGCCATATAATAGAATCTGCAACTCAGGATTCTTCATATCAGCCCACCAGTAGCTCGGAGCAATCTTATCTACCTTTATAGTCGCAGCAGCACGGCAAATACCGCAAAAACTAAAGATAACCATAAATAAAAGCCATGTATGTTTCATGATATTTAAGATTAATATGATTTGAAATGTTTTTCGATGCAAAAGTATACCTTTGACAATATTTTTATTATATTTGGAAAATAAATATAAACGCCTTGTGAACATAAAATACAGAAAACAAAGAACTTAACCTAATACAACCATATCAATTATATAAATAGTTTTAGCACTAAATTTTGTATTATGATACACTTTTAAACATAGCTATAGCACCAAATGAAACAAAATATCCGTATTTTCATAGCAAGATATAAATTCATCTGGCTATTAACCAGTATGATTTTATTAACCCTGTCTGCTCAAGCACAACAAGCTAATCATGAAAAAGTTTTGCAGCAACTCGATGAAGTCATTACTAAGAAAGCTTCTTTTCGCACTGAACGAGAAACAACAATATCTCAACTTAAACAGCAACTACATTACGCAACAACAGAAGAAGACAAGTATAAACTATGTAATGAATTACTCGGACTATATTTACATTATCAAGCAGACTCAGCTCTGTATTATATAAACAAAAAATCGGAATATGCACTATTATTAAATAAACCGGAGTTACATGACGAAATCATTATCAATCGTGCAGAAGTCATGGGAGTCATGGGTATGTACAATGAAGCATTAACAGAGTTACAACAAATATCTCCCAGTAAATTAGACAAGAAAAACTTAATATACTATTACTTTACAGCACGTACATGCTACGGATGGTTAGCCGACTACACTATAGGACATGATGCTAAACAAAAATATTTACATCTGACAGATTTATATCGTGATTCGATAATGAATAGTATCGATTCCGGAGTAGATCGCAATATTGTTTTAGCAGAGAGATTCATTCTTTCTGCACAACCGGATAAAGCCCTTCCCATGCTTAATCAAATGCTTACTACGTCCCTTGATTTAAGGCAAAAGGCATATATATATTATACATTATCAATGGCATATGAGGTAAAAAACGAACCTGATATGCAAATCTATTATCTGGCGCAAACTGCAATCATTGATTTAAGCACATCTGTCAGAGAATATGCCTCGCTACAAAAACTGGCACGACTCATCTATCGTCATGGCGATTTAAAAAGAGCATATAGCTACTTAAGTTGTTCTATGGAAGATGCCGTAGCCTGCAACGCTCGTCTGCGTTTTGCCGAAGTTACAGAATTTTATCCAATTATCGACCATGCATATTCTCAAAAAGAAGCTCAAGAAAAAAGAATGGTTGTCATACTCTTAGTATGCATGGGAATATTAGCCGTTCTATTAATTATCCTAGCATCATACTTGTATTATGGTCTGAAAAAATTATCTATCACACGAAAACATTTATACCTTTCCAACAAAGAACTGCAAGCAGCCAACGAAAGTTTGGTCCAAACCGGAAAGATTAAAGAAGTATACATAGCACGGTATCTGGATCGTTGTGTCAGTTATCTTGAAAAGCTTGAGCAATATCGCCGTTCGTTGGAAAAACTTGCAATGGCTTCACGTATTGATGATCTATTCAAAGCTATACGTTCTGAACAGTTCCTTCGTGACGAACGGAAGAATTTCTATAATGAATTCGATAAATCATTTTTAGAGTTGTTCCCTAACTTTATAGAGGACTTCAATAAATTACTAACAGATGAAGGGAAAATATACCCTAAACCGGGTGAAATACTAAACACAGAACTCCGTATTTTCGCTTTAATACGTTTGGGAGTAACCGATGCCAATCGTATCGCCCATTTTTTGGGTTATTCACTAGCGACTGTTTACAGCTATCGCAGCAAAATACGCAATAGAGCGAAAGGTGACAAAGATCATTTCGAACAAGAAGTAATGAATCTATAGCAAATCGATCACCAGCCTTGTTTTAATGGGCACTATAAAATATTTTGTGTAAATGGAAAATACGGGATTCAAGTTTGAGTTTCGTATTTTTTATTTTATAGATTTGCAAAATGAAGAAGATTATGAAAGAAAAGAA
>ONZX01000450.1_pt1 | contig 27594 bp, 25 predicted proteins | sample 1671831 | NCBI WGS metagenome assembly ONZX01 (sample SAMN06348197, study PRJEB24527) | human gut metagenome | reverse complement strand
ATATAAATATATTTATATTTCAATTTTAATTAGGTATGAAATAATTATGTTTTATTTGAATGTTATATAATGAAAATGTTTATGGCGAAATATTTACAAATTGCATAAAATGGTTATTATAAAGAAAACGATTCAATAATAGTATTGTTTATTGTGATTTTAAAACAAATATAGTGTCAAAGAAAGTAGAGGAAAATCATATTTAAACAAGCTGATTAAATTAAGCAATTTTTTCGAATTTATGTATATAATAAATTAGATATAAGAAACTAATGGTTCATAAGTAGAGAGTATAATTCCCTTTTAAAAGATTGTTAGTTTATTTGGTGTGGTTTTTATTTTTGTGTTAAAAGATTGCTTATACCAATTATGTATGGGATGCTTGAAATATATATTTCATTAGTAGATATTTTGGGCGCGATAGTAATTATAGTATTGTGTTTGACACACAAAGTGTTAGCTGAGAATTGTATAGTATTATTTTAATAAAATACAGAAAATTAATTTGATTATCAATATTATTGATTTTCTAGTAGCTCCCATCTGTCATTTATTTTCGGTTCGAAAGATAGCATTTGTATTGATTAATATGTATATATGGTAGAAGAAGTTTTACAATGATGGTTTTGCTTACAGTATTGGTTTATAAACTATTTGATAAAAATGATAATGAAATGAATTTTATGTCTTGTTTTACACAAGTTGGTTGCTAATTAGTTGTAAATGTGATAATTGTTGCATAAGGGCTTTTTGAGTCTGAGATTGGATTTATAATTTGAAAGATGAATTTTTACAGTTGCTTGTGTTTTAATGGTAATGTTAAATAGTTTTTGCCAACTATTTTTGAGGTTTATATAAAAGTTTTAACTTTATTCGCTAAAGTTGTTGCTAATATAAAATTGAATAATGCTTCATATATCAAATGAGATATTTTTTTATTTGGGATAGAAGGTTGTTGCTATTAAATGCTAAAGAGTTGGAAATACAACACAGTCTAAAAAGTGGGTAGTCATAATAAAAGAATTGATATAATCTTATATTCTGCCTTATGTGGATAATAGTTCTAAAACATTAGAAATACTGGTTTTTTAGAAGTGTTATCCACCATATAATGATGAATTATAAATGAACTATGAGTAGTATAATACATTATTTCTACTATCACATAATGTTATAAAAAGGATTATGTGGTTATAGGGATTGGGTATATAGAGGAAGAATTGAACTGCATAGATAAGTCACTTTTTGCAAAGTTATTTCTTGTTTTGCAGAACTATATGAATATTCTTACAGGTGAAACCAAAACACTTAATAATAAGATGCATAAAAAGATGGAACAGTTAGAGTTTGCCAATGCTAGCAGGTTTGCAGATATTATATTCGAAAGATATAGATGTACACAAGTTGGGATGACTGTTGATGAATACCTCATATTCGGTGTATCTGCTGACAAAGAAGACAAACATATGAAATGTGTACCACATCCAAGGTAGCTCATTAAATATTGTTCTAGTGTATATGTAACTGATGAATATCAGATATACTATATATGTAGAAAAGAAAATGGAAGATTCTAATATAGTCGGATATCGGGTTCACTATCGGAGAAAATTTGAAGAAGCATTAAAGAATATTTTGCAAGATGCCAAGAAAGTTTTTCATATTGGGTAATAAAAGAGATATTGGCAGTCTATCGTTAATAGGGTAAGCTAAAAGGATTTAAATCAAGATACAGTTTAAGCAACATGAGGTTGTAATAAAGCAATAGGCTGATGCTTTTTGTGCGTATCTTAAATCAAATGAAAGGAGAGCTGGAACATATTGTTAAATATGCATTCAATTAGAAAAATATTTGAGAGTATTTCTCAAAATTAGTGAAGTCACAACGGATAACAATGTATCGGAAAAATTAGAAATTTCTGTATATGAATTATACATATTGCTTATTTTGGGAATGATGTCTCCTATAATGGTCAAAGTTGCTAGAATATATCAGAAAATGAAAAAATCACAGTTAGTAGTCTTTTAAAAGTCAAGGAATATTGGATGTAGCGTTTGTAAACAAAGAGCAAAGAAATCAGTGTATTATGAAATATATTAGTGTATTTGCAGAAAGAAGAGAAAATAATTATGAGATTATATGATAGGATAAATAATGGTGATGTATATATAATTGCTGAAATGTCAGCTAATCATGCAGGAAAAATTGAAAATGCATATAAAATTATTGAAGAGGCAGCCAAGGCAGGTGCGGATTGTGTGAAGATACAAACCTATACGCCTGATTCACTAACAGTTGATTGTCATAGTGATGCTTATAAAATTAAAAGCGGATTGTGGAAGGGGTATAATTATTACCAGCTCTATCAGAAAGCAATGACACCATGGGCTTGGCAAGATAAGCTTAAATTAAAGTGTGAAGATGTAGGTGTGGATTTTTTGTCAACACCATTTTGTGTTGATAGCGTTGATTTTCTTGAAAGTATAGGAATTGAATTTTATAAGATTGCTTCTTTTGAGCTTATTGATATTCCTCTTATAGAATACATAGCAAGTAAAATGAAACCCATAATTATGTCTGTAGGTATGGGAAGTGAAGATGAAATTAAAGAAGCATTAGATGCTTGTAAAAAATATGGAAATGAAAATGTAATATTATTAAAATGTTGCAGTCAGTATCCAGCTAATTATAAGGATATGAATATTGCAGCAATTCCTTTATTAAAAGAAAAATTTAATAAAGTAGTAGGGTTGTCAGATCATTCGTTTGGCTCTTTAGCACCAGTGATTGCTGTATCTATGGGAGCTAAAATTATAGAAAAGCATATTAAACTTGATTATGGTGATGAAAGTGCTGATTCGGAATTTTCAATGCCTATAAGTGAATTTGCTCAAATGGTAAAAAATATAAGAAATACGACAACTATAATTGGAAGACCTACATTAGAGCTTACTGATGCAGAAAAAAATGGGTTAGTAGGAAGACGCTCATTAGTTGCTTGTAAAGAGATTAAAAAAGGAGATGAGTTTTCAAAAGAAAATATAAAAATTATACGCCCAGCTATTGGAATTAAACCTAAATATTATAATCAATTAATTGGGAAAAAGGCAAAAAAATCATATGATTTTGGAGCACCTATATCAGAAATAGAAATTGGAGATTAATATGATTGGTTTTAGGGTTGATGCTAATGAATATATTGCAAGTGGTCATATAGTTAGATGCATAACTATTGCAAATGAGTTTGTTAAACTTGGATATGAGTGTATATTTTATCTGGCTGAAAATAAAGAATTATGGCGACTAGAAGAAAAAAATTTAAGTTATAGAATCTTAAATTCTGACTGGAAAAATATTTGTTTAGAGAAAGAATTGCTTGGCAATATTATAAAAAAAGATGGAATAGATTGGCTTATAGTGGATTCATATCAAGCCGACAATGAATATCTTACATATTTGAATGGTTTTTGCAAGGTAGCATATATTGATGATATGGCATTGAGTAAATATGATATAGCTGCAGTAATTCATTATGGAATATATGATGGATTATATGAAAAAAAATATGAAAAAACAAGTACACTTTGTTTGTCAGGACCTAAGTATATACCACTTAGAGAGGAATTTAATAAGAAAAATGTAGTGAATAAGAGAGAAAAGAATATTCTTGTTACAACAGGTGGAACAGATAAATATAATGTAATATTAGATTTCTTAAAGTGTTTTGTAGAGTGTGATGTTTTTAAGGATTATGGTGTGTATATTATTATTGGAAGTATGAATGCTTATGAAAATGATATTCTTGAATTTACAAAAAAAGAGTCGAGATTATATGTATTAAAAAATATTAGTAACATAAGTTATTATATGAGAATATGTGAGTTTGCAGTTTCCGCAGGTGGAACTACACTTTATGAATTGTGTGTATGTAAAACACCAACAGTATGTTTTTCTTTTGCAGATAATCAATATGAATTTGTGAAACAAATGGAAAAAGAAAAAGTTATGTTATGTGCAGGAGATCCTAGATTTGATTGCGATATAGGTAGACGTATAGTTAGCTGTCTTATAAAAATTAAAAATAATGATTGGTTAAAAATGAAATTTGTTAATAATATGGAGTGTCTATTGGATGGAAAAGGAGCAACCAGAATAGCTAAAATGTTGTTAAAGAATAATAATTAAATAATTATAATTATTATAATTCACATAAAATAATAGTATATTATTGAGAATAAGAAATATATAAATACTATAGATTGTATAAGTGTAATTTTCTGTTTTTGAATGAAGTATAATTAGTAAACGTGAAGTTCTATAAAATGAAAATTTTTATAATGAGATATACTTGAATATATAACAAATAATTAGTATTGCTTTTTGAAGATAATATTAAGTATGAAAAAATGAAGATAGTATATATGGAATTAAAAATGTTACAAGATATTTTGGCATATAATAGTATAATATAGTTAATAACTAGGATATTTATGATTATACTATGCGTAGTATATTTTATGAATATTCGATCATATATAGGAGATTTAATGATATTAAAAGATAAAAATACGGTAATAACAGGTGCAAGAAGAGGAATTGGAAAAACTACAGTGGAAATATTTGCTAAAAATGGAGCTAAAATTTGGGCAATAGTGAGATGTAAGGATGATGACTTTGAAAATTATGTATTAAAATTATCTCGAAATTACAATACAAAGATAACTGTTATATATGCAGATATATCAAAAGAAAGTGAAGTAAAGAAAGCTATATCAATAATAAAAAGAGAAGCCCAATATATAGATGTTTTAGCAAATATAGCCGGAGTTGTAGGAGAAAGTTCGATTTTTTGTATGACACCTATAGAGAAAATGAAAAAAGTATTTGATGTAAATTTTTGGGGCACTACGTTAGTGACTCAGTATGTGGTGCGTTTAATGATGAGGAGAAAAAAAGGAAGTATAATTAATATTTCATCAATAGCAAGTATAGATGGTGAGCCTGGTCAGTATGAATACTCAGCTGGTAAAGCAGCCATTAATGGTGCGGTAAAATATCTTGCAAGAGAATTAGGAGAATATAATATTAGGGTAAATGTAGTTGCACCAGGGATTATTGATACGGATATGGGAATGCGTATAGAAGACAGTTTAAAAGAAGAGATTATACAAAAAACAATAATAAAGAGGATTGGGACAGCAGAAGAAGTAGCAAATGTGATTGCTTTTTTAGCAAGCGATATGTCATCGTATATTACCGGTCAGATAATACGTGTTGATGGAGGTATATAATATGGATGAGAGTCTAAAAAAAAGAATTTTAAATTCAACGGTTGCAATGAGAAAAAATGTTCTGAAAATGACATATAATGCTGGAATAGGTGGGGCACATATTGGAGGTGGACTTTCATTAATAGAAATAATGGCAACGTTATATATAGGAGTCCTTAAATATGATTTGAATAATATGCAATCTGAATATAGAGATAGATTGATATTTAGTAAAGGGCATGGAACATTAGCACTTTATACAGCAATGCAACAAGTTGGAATTATTTCTTCTGAGGATTTAAATTTATACAAGAAAGATAATAGTTTTTTGTCAGCACATCCTTCTATTAATGCTTCAATAGGTATAGAGTATTCGAGTGGAAGTTTAGGACAGGGATTATCATTAGCAGTAGGTACCGCTTTGGCATTAAAGAGAAAAAACAATGATAAATCAAAGGTGTATGTGATTCTTGGCGATGGAGAGTGCAATGAGGGTGCGATATGGGAAGCTGCACAATCTGCTTCTCATTTTAAATGTAATAATATAGTGGCAATCGTTGATTGTAATGGTATTCAGTATGATGGGTTTGTGAATGATATTATGAATCAAAAGCCATTTGGGATGAAATGGGAAGCATTTGGTTGGGAAGTACGAATCATAGATGGTCATAATATTGAAGAAATTTATAATGCAATAAAAGGTAATAATGAAAAACCCTTAGTTGTATTAGCAAAGACAATTAAAGGAAAAGGAATATCATTTATGGAAAATAATCCTATTTGGCATAATCATAATTTGTCATATGAACAATATGAAATTGCTATAAACGAATTGAAGGAGTTAAATAATGAATATAACTAAGTCTAATATTAGAATGCTGTCTAGGATAGGGTCGTGTGGTACATATGGACAGGCAGTTATGAAATTGCCAGATTTAGATGATAATATGGTGGCATGTACTGCCGATTTATGTTTTTATTCTGGATTAGATAGATTTAAAAAAAAATATCCGAATAGGCTATACAATGTAGGAATAGCAGAACAGAATTTAATTGGAATAGCAGCGGGATTAGCAAAAGAAGGATATAATCCATTCGTTTCTACATATGCTTCGTTTGCATCAACAAGAGCATTGGATCAAGTAAGAACTAATATGGGATATATGAAATTACCTATTAAATTGTTTGGTTTAACATCGGGATTTTCTGTTGGAATACTTGGAGCAACACATATGAGTATAGAGGATATTGCTATAATGCGTGCAATACCTAATATTACAATAGTATCACCCGCAGATGCATTAGAAATATATAAATTAACATTAGCTTTGGCCAATTATGACAAACCTGTGTATATTAGACTTACAGGGGGGATGGGAATGCCAATTGTGTATGATGAAGATTATAATTTTAAAATTGGTAAGTCAAATATTTTAAAAGAAGGAGAAGATATTGTAATTGTAGCATCTGGAACAATTGTACATACCTGTATACAAGTGGCAGAGGAATTGAAAAATATAGGAATATCAGCGATGGTAGTTAATATGCATACAATTAAGCCATTAGATGTGGAATTGTTGGAAAGAGTGATGGATTATAAATTAATGATAACGGTAGAGGAACATAGTAAAATCGGGGGATTAGGAAGCAGCATAGCAGAATATATAGTTGAAAAAAAATATAAACCATTATTGTTGAAGATAGGTATAGATGATAATTTTTATCAAGCTGCTAGTTATAATTATTTAATAGAGGAGTCAGGTCTTACAAAGGAGAAAATATATAATAAAATTATTAAATTTATTGGTGATTGTAAAATTAAGTTAGATATTAACTAAATAAAAAGATTATAAAGAAGTAAACGGTCCAATTCATGTACCTTGACTTTTAAAAGACCGCTAACCACGGTCTTTTTGTGGGAGTATCCCAAAGTTTGTGTAAACCTTCAAACTGATGTAAGATAAAATTACTCAGTTTGGAGGTTATTTTTATGGTAAGAAGAAAAGACAGCCCACAAAAAGCAACAATGAGGTAAACGCTCCAACCCATGTACCTACAAACGCCCCGAAAAATTTGATATAACCATAATAATCCAGTTGCACAAGTTGTAAGATTTTAACGAATTGTACAATTCGTACAATTATCACAAATTTTCCAGGAGATTATAATTATTGAACGCTAGGGAGCTGGAAACACAGCACAATCTTAATTTCATGTAATCCAGGCAGATGAGACTCCTGTGCTTGTAAACAAAGACAGCAGACCAGCCGGTTCAAAGAGCTTTATGTGGGTATACCGCTCAGGATATATGTATTCAGATGAGCAGATAGTCCTGTATGAATACCAGCGGACAAGAAATGCTTCACATCCAAGGCGGTTTCTTAAAGATTATTCCGGGGTATGTGTAACCGATGGTTATCAGGTATACCATACAGTAGAAAAGGAACTGGAAGATCTTAGGATAGCCGGATGCTGGGTATACTGCAGGCGAAAATATGATGAGGCATTAAAGGCAGTTCCAAAGGCTGCCCAGAAAGAAAGCCTTTCATATCTGGTAATAAAACAGATACAGGCAGTCTACCGTGAAGAGGATAAGCTGAAAGAGCTTAAGCCAGAAGACAGACTGAAAAAGCGTCAGGTGGTAATAAAGCCACTGGTTGATGCTTTATTTGCGTACCTTAAATCGAACGAAAGAAAAGCCAGCACAGCTAAACTGAAACAGGCTGTAACTTATGCACTCAATCAGGAAAAATATCTTAGGGTATTTCTTGAAGATGGAGAAGTGCCAATGGATAACAATGCATCGGAACGTGCAATAAGAGGCTTCTGTATGGGCAAGAAGAACTGGGAAATGATAGATACAATCAATGGAGCTACATCCTCAGCAATAATATACAGCATAGCAGAGACAGCCAAAGCTAATAACTTAAAGCTGTATGAGTACTTTGAATATCTGCTGACCCAGATACCGGCACATATGGACGATACAGACCACTCATTTCTGGAAGATCTTCTTCTATGGTCACCAAAGTTGCCAGAATACATCAGAAAACAAAAAGACCGTGGTTAGTGGTCTTTTAAAAGTCAAGGTACATCAATTGGACTGTTTACATAAAAGGTCTCCTATGATTTATTATTTTATCATAGAAGACCTAAAAGGTTTTATTTAATTTACAGAAAAAGTTTCACACACTCATTATTGTTAAATTAACAATAGATATTTATTTTACCATAGTCATAAGCTTCTCATTAATAGAAATCAGAGATGATACTTTGTTTTTAAGTTCTCCATTTTCTTTAATAAGGTCGTCAACAATTGTTTCCAGAGTGTTATCTGACATAAGATTTTGTTGAAGCTGTTCAAGAAGAGAATGATAGAAAGGTGTCTTTTTAGCGTAATCCCACCATAATTGTTCAATATCATAATGGCAGTTAGTATTATTCCAAGGTTTGTCACCTGCAAAATGAATAATTTTGACAGAATTTTTAACATCATTATATGAATATTTTTGGTTATGGGCGATTCTTGCAAAAAGATTAAATTCTTTGTAGTCAATATATCCAGCTTTATATCCATGTACATAGTTAAGAATATCCTGGTCAGGAGCCTCCATTTCATAGTTCCATTGTTTTACAGCAGTCATATAAGTATTGAAATTATGAGTCTTTCGGATTTGAGCAATGTTAAAAAGCATAACGCCTGCGTTAAAATAGCGAAAACCTTGTGCGAGCATATCGTGGAACATTTCAATTTGCTTTGAACCGAAAGTATCTAATGTACGTTTTCCATTACTGTCATCGGCGGCAATGACATCATCACCAGCAAAATCAATGTGGTAAAATTCTTCAATGGAGCCATTTATTATTAAATCGACATCAAGATACATTAGACGGTCTACGCTTTCAGGGAGTATATCCATTAACATAAGTCTATAATAAGTTTCAATGCTCCATTGTGTATTTCTTGGAAGTCTGTCATCAAAATCAGATTTGTTTATTTCAACTGAAATTATTGTAATATCATATTTTGATAAAGAATTTTTAATAATGTCAATATCCTGCGTTGTAAGTTCACTGTGCAGAAGATAGGCATCAATATGTTCATTGTTATTTTCACATAATGAACATAGCATAACGACTGTATATTCAAGATACTTTCTGTTTAGTGCAGTTGCAATATTCATAATTTAATCTCCTTACTAGAATTTTTATTAATCTGGACGATTGAGGAACACACAAAGTCATATAAACATAAAAAAATTGTTTATAATTGAAAGAAATAACTCCTTAACGAATATGGTGTAATAAAATTATATAAAAACCAACATATACCGAAGAAAAAAGTTATTTATACTATTATGATACCATATAAATTGCTTTCATTGACAGATAATTTTCATATTTGAAAAATGAGAACGAAAACCTAAGTTTCGTTCTTTAATATAAATAATAGTGATATTGATTAATATATTCTTAAATCAGTTAGATAAGAGATATTTAGTTATTCCACTCAAGGATGAATTAGAATTAAGAGGAATGCAGTTGCTATATAATGAGAATAGTTTATAATTAAATTATTACACTATTGATTATTAGAAAGGATTACCTATGCGTTTCGTATTATTTTACTCCACTGTAGAATCCTTCAACTATTTTACGGATAGAATTGTGGAAGAATTAATAAAAAGAAATCACGAGTGCTTTATATTAGATTTAACTAACAGCACGCAGGATGAGAGTCATTCCTTTAAGGCATTTACGGAGTTCCTTTCGGTAAGAGCAGATGCGGCTATAGGGTTTGATGGAATAGGCTTAAAAGATGATATGTTTATAGAGCTGTGGGATTCTATGGATACGGTAGCACTTAATATTTTGATGGATCACCCATTGAGATTTCATCCGACTATGCAGAAGCATCCAAGAAATTATGTGCAGTTCTGCTGTGATGATAATCACGTTGATTATGTTAAGAAATATTTTGGGGAGACTGTAGGCAGAGTGGAATTTATGCCACACGCGGGTACTTATAATGGAAAGTTAAATCTTGAAGGTTATGATAAACGTCCATATGATGTGTTATTTTCCGGGACATATTACAGACCACAGGGCTATCTGGAACAGATTGACAATACATTTAAAGATAATGAACTGCTTAGGATATTTTATCACAATCTTGCTGAGTATATGATTGACAATAATAGTATAACAACGGAGCAGGCGGTGCTTGATGTTATTGATATGATGGAGCTTTCATTAGCACAGGAGCAGGTTAAGCAGTTGTTTAGATTTTCTGAACCTATAGACTGGATGGCGAGAATGTATTACAGGGAGAAGATTATTTCAATAATAGCCGAAGCAGGAATTGATATATGGCTGTTAGGAAGAGGCTGGGAAAATCACCCTTCTGCTAATTTATGTAATGTGCATATTATTAATGACCGTGTCCCATTTGCGAGGACACTTCCAGTTATGGCAGATGCAAAGATTAATCTTAATGTTATGCCGTGGTTTAAGGCGGGTACTCACGATAGAATATTTAATATCCTGCTGTCAGGTTCTTTACCATTGACGGATTCAAGTGAATGGCTTAAGAAGCATTTCAAAGATAAACAAGATATTGTTTACTATAAGCTTGATGCGTGTGAAGAAATACCTCAGTTAATAAAGTATTATCTGGATAATTCTGATGAAGCGAAAGCAATAATTCAGAATGGTTTTGATATTGTGGCAGACAATTATGTGTGGAGTAATATTGTGGAACAGTTGATAAGAAATGTGTGAACTATATTGTGTGCGAGGAGGGCATATATAATGGGAATATATCTAAATCCTGGAAATGATGAATACAAAAGGGCAATAAATTCAGAGATATATGTTGACAAAACAGAATTGATTGCAGTTACAAATCGTAAATTGAATACAGAACATCAGAATATATGTGTAAGCCGCCCTCGCAGATTTGGTAAATCTATGGCTGCCAATATGCTGGTAGCATATTATTGTAAAAATGTTGATTCCAGAGATATATTTAGTGGATTTAAGATTGCAAATGATGAAACATTTGAAAAACATCTTAATAAATACAACGTAATTCACATTAATATGATAGATTTCCTTAGCAGGGCAGCTTCGGTTGATGATCTGATAGATTATCTGCAAAGAAGATTATTGTGGGATATTAAGAAGGAATATTCAGATGTAGACTGCTTTGACTGGAATGATCTTGTTGATGTTCTAGAAACTGTATATAGTGAAAAGAAACTGCCATTTGTTATAATCATAGATGAATGGGATTGTATATTCAGAAAATATCCGGATAATGTCGAGGAACAGAAGAAATATCTGGACTTTTTAAGATTTTTTATAAAAGGTAAATCGTATGTTGCATTAGCATATATGACAGGTATTCTTCCTATTAAGAAATATGGGGAACATTCTGCTTTGAATATGTTTGATGAGTATTCAATGACTAATCAGAGGGAACTTGCAGAGTTTACTGGATTTACTGAAGAAGAGGTTAAAGAATTATGTATCCAGTATGATATGCCATATGAAAAAATGAAACAATGGTATGATGGATACGAACTTAAAGGTGTGCAGATATATAACCCAAGGTCGGTTGTTATGTCGCTTCTTGGGCGTGATTTCGACAGTTATTGGACTAAGACAGAGACTTATGAAGCACTGAAGAAGTATATACAGCTTGATATGTATAATCTTAAGTCGCTTGTAACAAGGCTTATAGCAGGAGAGAGTGTTCCGGTTAATCCTGATAAATTTCAAAATGATATGACCACGCTTGAGAGTTCTGATGATGTGTTAACATTACTTGTACATCTTGGATATCTGACTTATGACTTTGATAATAAGAAGGTGGCAATACCTAATCAGGAGGTGCAGAAGGAATTTATCAATTGTATTGAAGATGGAGGCTGGGAGCCTGTTATGGATGCGATTAGAAGTTCGGACGAGTTACTATCTGCTACGTTACAGGGTGATGAGGAGAAGGTTTCATCAATGATAGAACAGGCACATCAGGAAAATACATCAATTTTAAAATATAATGATGAAAATGCACTTGCCTGTGTTATATCACTTGCATATTATTCTGCTAAAAAGGATTATTCAATCTATCGTGAACTTGCAGGCGGCAAGGGATATGCAGATATGGTTTTTGTCCCAAGGAATAATGTTAATAAACCGGCAATAGTAGTGGAACTGAAATGGAATAAATCCGTCAGTGCGGCTATAGAGCAGATTAAGGAAAAACAGTATGTACAGAGCCTTAAAGGGTATTCGGGAGAAGTTGTGCTTGTTGGAATTAATTATGCCGTCGGTAAAGAGGATAATGGAGGGTTTAAGAAGCATAAGTGTGGGATTGAGAGGATAAGTATATAGATATAAGTTAATATAGAAGGTTATAAAAATATAATATTGAAATGATAGGTTCCCTTCTGAGTGTGCAAAATTATTGCGTGCATACTTAGAAGGGAATTTTACACTTTAGTTAATATTATTTGAAGAAAAATGTATTAAAGTTATTTATTAGAGGGTAAGTTTATAAAATTCGATATATGAAAAAGTGTATATATAACAAAAAAAGGTCGACACACAGACGGAAACAAGTTTGCGTATTGACATATTTGCTAATATGTGTTATAAAATACTTGAATTAAGAGAAAGGTGGTGAATGTCTTGAAAAGACCAAAAAGCAAGATAGGAGAAATATTATCTCTTATACGTCAGGAATTATATCTGACACAGGAAGAGTTGGGAAATGAAATGGGGTTTTCACGTTCAAGAATAGCAGAAATTGAAAATACGTTAAATGAAGAAACTCTGCCACTGGAGACGATGTTTAGAATTTATTATTTTGCTAACACATTACAGAATAACATTGCAATGAATGATATGATTCATTATGAATCCCAAAAATTATATGATATATGTGATTCGTATATAGTAAATAAACTAAAAGAACGCTGTAATAATACATCATCAAAAGATAAGGAGCGTATAGCTATGAAAGAAAATTTACAGATTTTAAAGAAAGATTAATATTCAGAAAAGTTAGGGCGAATGTAAGAACTAAAACCTTCCAATATGTCCTTTTTAATGGACATATTGGAAGGTTTTTCTGTTAATGGATTATTAATATGGTAACTTGGGACACAGATCCCTTAATAATATGGCTTTTTAATAGGAGGATTTATGAAAATGCGTAAGAAGGAAATGAAAATCACAGTATTAGGAAACTCTTTGATAACGATTTCATTGGCAAGTGCATTATTGGAATGTACAACTGCAAATGTCGTAGTTATTAGCCATTCAAATTTAATGGAGGTGGATAGTATAAAGTTACTCACAAATAGAGGGGTGTTAAACAGTATAATAACAACAACGAAAGATGAAAATGAAAATTTGTCTATGTTAAATGAACGTATGCATAAGTTGGGGTGTAGAGTTGCTTATGTGAAAAGTGATGATCCACAGTTTAATAATATAATATTAAACTCAAGTTTGGTTATTTCTTGTTGTCGTTCAGGTTTGTATAAATACTATGTTGATAAATTTAATAGAATGTCCATAGTAGACCATTATATTCCCATAATATCAGTGGATAATGATGAATCTGTATACAAGATAGCAGCTGAAAAAAATAGAAATTCCCACATAGGGTATTATAAAGGGACTATACACTCGGTTGTGAGTAAGAGAGTTTTAGATTCAAATAGTATGTTATATTATGGAAGTGGTTTTGTTCACTTGTTTTTGCCTGATATATTGTCAAGGGACATTATAGAAATAACTAACTTACCAATATCAAAAGCGCATGCAAGAATAAAAATCTGCTCTAAAGAGGATATGGAATATTGTAATCTCATAAAAAGGATAAACATAAATATGGTTCATTCTATTATATCAGGTATTGCATTGTATAATTCTGTAGAGAGTAATGGATTGTCTATAGAAGAGACACTTATGTTACCAATTAATAAAGTACTTAGCTATGATGCAATATGTAATATGATGCAAGATATTGTTAATGAATGCAGGCGTTATTATTTATCATATTACGACTTAGGATATAAAAAATCTAATGAGCTAGATACTAGTGAATTTATGAAGTATTTGTTCTCTAGTGATGAAGAAGTTGTTGTTCGAGGTATGCCAATCGATAATTTTGCCAATTTGGAAAAACATATCGATGATCTTAGATTTGCTATGAAAGCTCTTGAATGTACGAATTCAGGTCTTTATAAAACAGTAAAATGTATAAAAGAATATATTGAAAATATTCGTATCATTTAAACATCTATGAGACTATGAAAAAAAGTCTGTAAATTCAAACTTCTATGATATTTAAGAAAGCTGGAGGCATAGCCTCCAGTTTTTATTATTTAAGCCCAAACGCAATCTCCAGCATCTGAGTAAGCCTGATATCATATGTATGGTACTTTTTAACTTTTTCAAAGCCATTATGTGCTATTTCACTGCGTTCTTTATCGTGTGAAAGGTAGTATTCACATTTTCCGATTAAGTCATCAAGGCTTGTATAGGCTTCCAGGTCTTCACCAATATTAAAATGTTCTGGCAGTTCAGCCTGATAATTTGTTATAAGAAAGCCTTCACAGCCAAGTACGTCAAATATGCGAAGGGACAGGCCGCTTCTTATTGATTTGGCGGTTAAGTTAAGGTTGATTTTACTCTGGTTAAAGATTATAGGCATTTCAGTGTTAGTCTTGGCAAAGCCGCGGTTGTGAATTAGTGGCATTGAAGATGTATCACTGCCTGTATACAAGTCTACATTGAAGCGTTCGGATAAGGCTTTTAAGTAACGCAGACGTTCCTGTTCGGCAACCTTTACGCTTATAATATGCTGTGCAATTACGGCTTTGGTGTCAACCTTCATACTGCTTGGAAAATTGGCTAATTCAGGACGCACACTTGTAAATGCATCTATAAGTTCTGGAGTTACACATTCTTCAATAAAATTATATCCATACACAAGAAGCTGTGCTTCTATAAGACCATCGACATATCCACGCATTTCTTCTGGAAGCGTAATCTTGTTATACAGACATTTTTCGGAATATAAAGAGCCGATAAATGATATATCCGATGAAAATCTGGCTCTGTCAGCAGCACTTGACATAGCAGCAGTAGCATAGTTGTCACGGACGTTGGTAGCAAGCGGGATATGAAATATTCCGTCAGGGTTGATATGATGGAAATCGTTGTACAACTGTCTGTCGAATAAAAATACCTTATTGCAGGGATTGGCTAATGAAGTTGAGAACAATTCAAGCACAGGGCTGTCAACAATGAGGCATAGGTACGGAATTCCCCATATATTACATACATCAGAAACGGATGGGAAAAAATTGATTGAGAATACAAAAGAGTAAGTGTTCTGTTTCAGAAGCTTGGCTAAACCATTAATGCAGTCTGAGGGAAGAAGCTGTTTGTTGTATACTTCTCTTGTATCTTCTGTTATATTAAAACCAAGATGTTTAAAGGAAGCGATAATGTCAGGTTCACATATACTTCCATATCTATAAAAAAGTATGTTCATAATTCTCCTTTGCATATATACTATATAAGTAATTGAGAATTATATTTTATCATAAACAAAGGCGTGTTGCCAGTAAGAAAGCGTAAAGCAGCTGGTGAAGTTATATACATAAATATAAGAATTCTTATAGGAAAGATAAGAAAGCGAGATGGATAATATGGAAAACAGCAGTTATCACAATGATATAATTAAAGGGTTTGATTTTAATAGAGAGGATTTTAAAAGTCCGGCTAAAAGAAATCTTATGATTGGGGCAGAAGAGGCAGATTATGTGATACTGGCTGATGAAAATGTAACAAGTGAGGAAGAGATAAGACAGATAATCACGGAAAATGATTTCCTGCTGGATTATGGTATGGCTATATTTGGAGAAAATGTGCAAGACGGAGAAATAGATTTTAATAACATAATTGATTATTTTAAAATGGATGTATATGGTGTACTCATTAAGAAAAGCATACTCGTGTATACAGGCTGTTATAATGAAGAATTAACGGCTGGCATAGATTATGAGCTTGCGGTAAGAGTGGCATATTATGCAGAAAAGTATAATTACAATGGAATATATGGCGTGCTGTGTTCAAGCGAAGAGAACTTATTTTCACAGGAAGCAGGCTCATCAGACATACAGGAAGCAGATAATGCAGCGGGTTCATCAGACGTACAGGAAGCAGATAATGCAGCGGGTTCATCAGACGTACAGGAAGCGTATAATGTGACAGGCATATCAGATGAACAGACAGCTGCCCAATTCCTTACATATGCTTATGTTTTAAAGCTTTATATGAAAGAATTGACACACAAAGGACTGCTTGAAAATGCAATATATGCAATGAAGGCATATGCTGACAGTAAAGGGTGTGCAGATTTATACAACGGACAGTTATTGGAAATACTTAATAATGATGAGCTGTTTGCAAAGATTAAGATTAATACAGCACCATTTTATGTAATTATGGGCGATAATACGTGCCATGGAGTATTAAGAAGATTTGCAGGTGATATAACCAAGTCTCTTATCAAAAAAGGACAGGCTGTAATAACATCTGATGGAAGTTATGGAATGACTGTAAATCTATCTGATATTGAGGATAATTCATTAAAGGGTTTTATAGGTTTTCAGTCTATTGTGTTATTTAAAGACTATTTTAGAAAGATGAAATGTCCTAAGTACATTTTCTGGTTTGATAATCCAATGTATTTTGGAAATCTGTTTGAAGGAATAGATGATAAATATTATCTTTTATGCCAGGATAGATATTATGCTGAATTTATAGAGGAGCATTTTGGCGCGGTCAATGCTTTGCAGCTTCCACCAGCAGGAGAAGATGCTGGCTGGGCGGCTAATAAGGACAGACCATTTGATATAGTGTTTATCGGGGCGTGTAATTATGTAGATGAGAGTGTTATTAAAGATGAGTTTCAGAGGGAATATTATGAATATATGAAAGCACATCCTAATATAACATTTGAACAGGGACTTAAAGAGCTTCTTGTATACAAAGATTTTAATATTGATGAGCAAAAGTTTCTTTCACTGCTTGATTCTTTGCAGGATGTATGCCGCAATATAGTTAATTACTATAGGACGAAGGTGCTTGAGACACTTTTGGCAGCAGGTATTAAGATTGATGTATTTGGAGATACCTGGGACAGATATTCGGGACTTGGCAAAGATAATCTCATAAAGCATGATGCTGTAAATGTAGATGAGTCCCTTGAAATATGGGGCAGATCTAAGATAGGACTTAATGTGATGACCTGGCATAAGGCAGGAATGACGGAAAGAATAGCTAATATATGCCTGTCTGGTGCGGTATGCTTAAGTGAGAGAACAGAATATCTGGATAGAGAATTTAACAATTATGAGGATATTGTTACGTTTAATCTTGAACATCTTGAAAAGCTGCCAGATGTAGTAAGAGAATTACTTGCAAATGACAGCTTAAGAGAGAGTATAGCACAGAACGCATATATAAAAGCCTCTAAAGAACATATTTGGGATAATAGGGCAGAGAGTATCTTAAGAGGCTTATAAATTACAATTATGATATTAAATCAACCCAGCAATTTTGAATATATCATTTAACCTGACCTTATAATTGTGGAATTCTTTAACTTTATTGTAACCATTTAGCGCGATAGCCTTACGTTCATCTTCGTGCTTTATGTAGTAATCACATTTTCTGATAAGGTCATCAATTGATTCGTAATATACAAAGTCCTTATCAGGTGTGAAGTATTCAAGGAAATCTGCCTGATAATTAGTGAGCAGAAATCCACCGGCACCCATAATATCCATACAGCGGAGCGGAATACCTGATTTAATGCTTCTCAGAGTGATATTCAGGTTGATTTTGCTGCATTTGAATACATAAGGCATATTGTCGTAGAAATCAATAGGTCCTTTGTTAATCACATCAGGAAGCTCTGGAGTTGGGTTGTGTGTATAAAGTTTGGTTGTAAAATGGTCAGATACAGCCTTTAATATCTCAAAGCGTTCATTCTGTGTGACCTTTCTTGCAAGAAAATAATTCGCATATACATAAGAAGGAGTTTCAATGCCATCTTTATTAGGTGTGTAAGGTGTTATTTCCTGTATGGCTTTAATTATGTCAGGAGAAAGTACATCTTCAAGGAAATTAGCACCATATATATGCTGTTGTGCATTTATTACAGCATCGAGGTAGCCCTTAACATATGGAGATATATTCTCTAGTCTTTCATAGAAATTGCCTTTTTCGTTGTACATAGAGCCGACAAATGATACATCACTGTCAAATACCTGATGAACCCTGGTGTTCATTGGCATACGGTCAAGACGTGCAGTGTTGACAGCAAGAGGCATATAATATACTGTATTTATTCCCCCATTCTTAAGCTGTAGATATTGTTCACTGTCGAATAAGAATATGTAATTGCAGGGGTTGGTTATAGTGTATGAATACAGTGTAAGAAGCGGGCTGTCGTATATCCATGATATGTATGGAATGTTGTGGCGGTTGCAGTTAGTAGATACGGCGGCACTGTAATTAAAGCTGAATACGGCATCGTAGTGCTGTCCTGCAATCTGTTCTTCAAAAAGCTTATCAAACTCTTCGCTTGCTCTTTCCAGAAAAAGTGGAGTTGATACAACTGTTAATTCATGCCCCATCTCAGTAAGGGCTTCTTTAATATCTTCAACACCAAAGTGGTGGTTCTCAAATTCAAGAATTCTCATAGTATTCCTCGTATTATTTTTTTTATCTCTAATATTATATCATAAATTTTGTGCAGTTTTTCAGCGAATATAAAGTTTCGTAAGGAACTTTTAAGATGAGCACATTAGTGCTCATTATACCATAAATTTTGCGCAGCTATTCAGCGCATATAAAGTTCCGTAAGGAACTTTTAAGATGAGCACTTTAGTGCTCATTATAACAGCATATATCAGTTGGAATGGTTTTGAATATTTCGGACATAAGTCTGTTATTGATTGCTAATAAGCAGTGTAATATATTATAATTCAGGTAATTATTATATCGGCAGAGGAGATGTGCTGTGAAAGTACTATTTTTTCAATGGGATGCATTTATGCAGAAGGGCATAGAGACGGCATTAAAGGAACTTAATATAGAATATGATATATTTTATTACACGATGAAAGACTGGGATAATGACAGCGAACTTGAGAGTAGTCTGGACAGATATATAGCGGTGTCCAAGACTTTATACGAATGTGTGTTTTCAGTTAATTTCTCGCCGGTTATCTCGGACTTGTGTAATAGATTAAAGCTTCCTTATATTTCGTGGGTGTATGACTGCCCTATCAATATAAGAAGGACAGAGGTATTAAAGAATAAGTGTAATACAATTTATTTCTTTGACAGAATACAGGCACAGCATTATATGGAAAATGGAGTAGCAGGGGCGAAGCATTTGCCGCTGGCGGCTGATGTAGATACATTTCGGCCGGCTTTAGCTAAAGATGATAATTATGCGTGTGATGTTGCATTTGTTGGAAAATTGTATAAATCGGACTATTCTTATATAAGTAATTATCAGGATGTATACACGAAAGGTTATCTTGAAGGTATTGTTGAAACACAGCAAAAGCTGTATGGAGGATATATTATAGATGACTGCATTAATGATAATATAATGAAGAGTATTAATGAGAATTTTGCAAATGTATCTAATGGCAATTATCAGGTTACAAAACCGGAGGTTACATATGCGATGGCAACAGAGGTCACAAGCAGGGAGAGGTTTATGGCACTTGCACTTTTGCAGAACAGGTGTAATGTTAATCTATATTCTACAGATGTGGATGAAAGATTAAATAATGTCAATAATAGGGGATATATTGATTATTATTCCCAGATGCCCAAAGCATTTTATAATGCAAAGATTAACCTTAATATATCGCTTAAGATAATACAGTCAGGAATTCCACTGCGTGTGCTTGACGTACTTGCCTGCAAGGGATTTCTTATAACTAACTACCAGACAGAGATAATGGAATATTTTACGCCGGGCAAGGATCTTGTGGTATATGAGGATATTAAAGATCTTATAGTGAAAGTACAGTATTATCTTGATAACGAAGATGAAAGATTATGGATTGCGGATAATGGCTATAAAAAGGTTAAAGAGAACTTTAAGGTGAAAGACAGGATTAGCGGTATATTAAGAAATTAAGTAATATATTTTTGAGTATGTGCTTTGTTTTTGCTTGCGGCTTATGTTACCTAAAGCGTATAATGAGTGTAGCAAAGGCTGTTAGATTGTTATTATAAATATCAGGTGGCTGGTTATATTTTAATCACGAACCAATATTATGCGATTGGAGAAATTATATGGATAAGATTAATTCATTTTATAAGATGTTAAAATACAATGCTGAGAAGTATCCGGATAAAGAGGCGATTATATATGACACGATGACGGTTACTTATCAGAAGCTTTTTGAGGACTCATATAAGAAAGCACTTCATCTTATGAGGTTTGAGGGCAGCAGGATTGCAATATATGGACCAGCTTCATACAGATGGATAGTTAATATGTTTGGAACAATCCTTGCTGGTAAGGACGTTGTGCTTGTTGATTTTTTCCTTCCCCAGAATACAAGAAATGATATATTAAAGAAGGTAGGTGTTGATTACATTTTATCATCTACTAACCAGTATATACTTGCAGACAATGAGGCAATTATAATAACTGATGCGGAGAAGGATGAGGTAGATGGTCTTATATACAATGAAGAAAATGTAAAAGAGGGCAATATTCTTATGCTTACAGCCGTTCCACAGGAGTGTGACAAGGCGGTTGTGCTTACAGTTTCCAATATACTTAATACAGTAAGTGCAGTTAATGAATGTTGTATGTGTGCACCAGAGGATAAGGTGCTTGCACAGATTGCACTTCATCATATATTTGGATATATATACAGTCTTATATGGCCAATCCATAATGGTGCGTGTGTATGTATTGGAAGAGGCTTAAGACATATAGATGCAGATACTTATTATTACAATCCTACAATCCTGCCTGGAACACCATCCATGATTGAATATCTGAAGAGAATAAAAGCACTTAATGAAAATCTTAAGACTATAATTATAGGAGGTGCAAGCTGTCCGTTCAGATTATTTGAGGCGTTAAAGGACAGGGATTTGAAGGTATACAATGTATTTGGAATGACAGAGGTGTCAGGGTGTATTGGAATTAATGATACTATGGATGGCACTTACAAGATATTTGCTAGTTCTAAGGTTGCAATTGAAGCTGATGGTGAGATTGTGGTAAGTGGTGACTGCGTTATGAAAGGTTACGATAAAGATGAGGCATATACTAAGCGTGTCATCAGGGACGGAGTGTATCATACAGGTGATATAGGAAGAATTAATGATAAGGGGCGTCTTGTACTTTTAAAACGTAACCCTGAGATTATTCTTCTTCCAACAGGAGAGAAGATAAGCAGGACGGTTACAATAAGGCAGATTAGTGCACTGGATGGAGTTGCAGAAAGCTATGTTACTTTATATGATGACAAGCTTACAGCAGTTATTGTGCCAATAGATAAAGATGTAAGAGAAGAAAGATTTGTGAGGCTTATTAATAAATATAACGAAAAGAAGGGTTACCGTTGGGAAATCCAGAAGACAATCATAAGCAAAGCACCACTTCCAAGAATGGATAATGGAGATATTGACCAGAATTCAATAGAAACACTTATTGCTAATGAAAAGTAAGGTGTTAAGTAAATGCGGTGAGTGCCGATATATTTATTAGACTAATTAAGGATGAGAGGTAATGTCATGGAGGATATGAAGAAAGAACAGATAGAAGTATTAAATGAAGCAAAAGGATATTGCACAAATGTACTTCACTGTATAGATACAGTTGTTCCAGAACTTAAAGGCGATAAGAAGGATGATACAGATGAGTATCTTAGAATGACTGTTGACGGAGTTAATGTAGCTCTTGAGATGTATAATGCAACAAGAGATTTAACAGCAGGTGCACAGCCGGCAGTAGATGAGGCTGAGGGTAATAATGCTGTTAAAGAGTTATCAGCTGCATTAAAGTCAAGCGATGATTCAGCTAAGGCTGATGCTCTTGTAAAGGTAAGAGCATTCATCGCACAGTTTAAGGACTGTGCTGAGGCTGTCTGCAAGTAATAGAATATATTGATGGATTATGTATTGATAGATTAATCCAGTTCAATACGTCCTGATATATAATATATGTAATTTAATAAAAGATAAAACCCCTGTTATACAAGAAAACAGCAGATAATGTATTGTTGTTTTCTTCTATAACAGGGGTTATTTATATGTCCTTCCAGATATGGTTTCTATCAACACATTTTGTCCTATAACAATTTTTGTCAAACACGGTTGCTGTAAACACATCTTGTCTTATAAGTCTAAATATATCCGTTAAACATCATTCCGGTATAAGCCGAAAGGTTATAAGGATCAGGGAATGACCTTAATGGATTCTTGTATGCAATAATCTTATTGTTGACATAGTCCATAGGGTTGAGTGCAATATCCTCAGCCTTTTCTTTAATGGAATTCTTAAACGAATTAAGGCTTTCATAAATGTGGCTTAAGGCGTCTTTATTATCAGCGTTAATAATAACTTCCTTGTCAGCACTTATAGTTCCGTCTTTATTAAGCGAAAGTCCGCTGTCTGCAAGCTGCTTCTTGTATGAGCGTGCAATTGATGCGATTTCATTCTGGAGCTTTTCTGTTCCCTGAAAATGATTATTATTCTCATCATTAGTAACAGAGATAAGGTTGTTGTAACCAGCTACAAGTTCGTTAAGACTTTCCACAATAGAGTCTGCATCTGCCTTGAGGCTTATTGTTACAGGTTCTTCTGTTACCTTTGATAATTTGACATCATATGCTTTGTTGATTGTTATTGAATTGCTCATAGATGAGCGTTCATCACCATCAACATCAAATATGGCGTTGGCTGGATATTGTGTAACCCTGTCAAGTCCAAGAGTATCAATGAGCGGCTGGTTGCTAGCATCATCTGACTTTATGGAGAATATAACAGGAGTTGTTCCGTTAATGCCGGTTGCTTCTGATTCAATATTAATAGCTGTATTGCCTAGATTATCTTCCTTGATATTAGCTGTAAGTCCAATGTTGGAGCGGTTGATAAGTCTTGCAATCTTGTTCTGTATATTATTAGTTGTCTCGGAGTTGTCCACTTTAAACTGGAACTCGTATATAACATCATTGATTGATAAATCAAAAGAATATTCGCCAGGTTTTATATGCTTTGAACGTGGCTGTAGGTAGTTACCTGTATTAAGCTGTGAACAGGCTAACTGTTTAACATTTATATCAAAGCTTTCATCATCTGATGCTGCACCAAAGTCGGTGATGTAACTGGCATTGACGGCAGAAGCATTGCTTGATACAGCAGACTTCTTAAATGTCATTGTACCATCAGCACCGTCAGATAAATCCTCAGTAATATTCTCTAACGCTCTTGCATGTTCTTTTAAATCAATGGCGTATTTCTGGGCAGCAGTTGATAAGTCTAATTTGTACACAGGAGTCTGGCTGTTAATCTTAACAACCTTGCTATATGTGTTCTTAAGCTGAGTTCTTGTATGTGAGTCATACTTGGAATTAGATTTGTTCCCGTACTGGGATAAATAATAGCTGTATACACTACTAATCATAACAGTCACCTCCCTGTCTGTGTGTATAATTGGTATAATGTGTATCGTCACAAAATATTTAATATATTACTATAATTACATATAAAACACATAAATATATAACTTTAACTGTCATCAGTTGCAGATACAGTAACTCCATTTGCTATATCCATAAACTTTATTATATTTTATAAGGAATGGCTTGATTTTGCAATATACATATAGTAGAATGTTTAAGGTTTTTGAAAATATTTATATAAATAATGTATAAATTATAAAAATCTGGTTGACGAAATATCAAAAAATATGTTATATTAGGCTGGCTATGGAAGCGGTCTTTTTTTTATGCCCGAAACTTACCCAACAGTTCAGGTATTAAAGAAAAACCAATTGGTGTTAATAACACCTGCAAAATAAATAATTGGAGGTGGAAGTTGTGCGAGTAAAGATAACATTGGCATGTACTGAGTGTAAACAGCGCAATTACAACATGACTAAGGAAAAGAAAGCTCATCCGGACAGAATGGAAACAAAGAAATATTGCAAGTTCTGTAAGTCACACACATTACACAAGGAAACAAAGTAATTGGTATCAGTGAGGTATTAAGATGAGTGAAGCTGTTAAGACAAAAAAACAGAAAAAGAGCTGGTTCAAGGGCTTAAAGGCAGAGTTCTCTAAGATTATTTGGCCAGACCAGAAGTCACTTACAAAGGAAACCATCGCTGTATTGGTTGTATCCGTATTATTAGGTGTAATTATTTCAGTTGTGGACTTGATTGTTCGCTTTGGAATTGAATTCATTGTAAAGTAAGGAAAAGGTGATCAGATGGACGAAGCAAAATGGTATGTTGCCCATACTTATTCAGGATATGAGAATAAGGTTAAGGCTAATATCGAGAAAACTGTTGAAAACAGAAATCTTCAGGACCAGATTTTTGAAGTTCTTGTTCCGCTTGAAACAGTAGTGGAAGTTAAGGACGGCAAGAAGAAGACGGTTCAGAGGAAGACGTTTCCTGGATATGTCTTTGTAAAGATGGTGATGAATGATGACAGCTGGTATGTTGTCAGAAACACCAGGGGCGTAACAGGGTTTGTTGGTCCTGGATCTAAACCAGTACCATTATCTCCAGCTGAGATAAGATCATTCGGAATCAGCTCTGATGATGAAGAAGCTAAGCCAGTAGTTGAGTTTGCTGGTAAGGTAGGCGATCAAATCAAGATTCTTTCAGGTGCCTGGGAGGATACAGTAGGAGAAATTGTCAGCATTAATGAAGGCAAGCAGTGTGTTACAATTAATGTTGAGATGTTCGGTCGTGAAACACCGGTCGAGATTGATTTCACAGACGTGAAATTACTGTAAGATTTAGGTCTTACAAGAAGTGGGAGGCTTTAAAGCCGCCATAAACCACATTATATTTAGGAGGTGCCACAATGGCAAAGAAAGTAACAGGTTATATTAAATTACAGATTCCTGCCGGCAAGGCTACACCAGCTCCACCAGTTGGTCCAGCACTTGGTCAGCATGGTGTTAACATTGTAGAATTTACAAAGCAGTTTAATGCAAAGACAGCAGATCAGGGCGACTTAATTATCCCTGTAGTAATCACAGTTTATGCTGATAGAAGTTTCAGCTTCATCACAAAGACTCCACCTGCTGCAGTTCTTCTTAAGAAGGCTTGCAATATTAAGTCAGGTTCAGGCGTGCCTAACAAGAATAAGGTTGCTACAATTAAGAGAGCAGAAGTTCAGAAGATTGCTGAGCTTAAGATGCCAGACTTAAATGCAGCTACAATCGAAGCAGCTACTTCAATGATCGAAGGTACTGCTAAGAGTATGGGTATTGTTGTAGAAGACTAATTCTATAACGAGGCTTTGAATAAAGATTGCCAAAGGTCTTTAAAGACATTTAGACAAGATTTTATTTTATAATTTGTTGATTTTCATAGAAGAACATGTGGCTGAGAATTAATCTCGGGATTGTTCAATATGTGGGAGGAAAGATGAAATCCTTCCGATAATACCACTAGGAGGTTTATATAATGAAAAGAGGAAAGAAATACGTTGAGGCAGCCAAGAATATTGACCGCCAGACATTATATGAAGCAACTGAAGCTGTTTCTTTAGTTAAGAAGAGTGCAGTTGCAAAGTTCGACGAGACAATTGAAGCTCATATCAGAACAGGTTGTGATGGACGTCACGCTGAGCAGCAGATCAGAGGAGCTGTTGTTCTTCCAAACGGAACTGGTAAAAGTGTTAAAGTATTAGTATTTGCAAAGGGTGCAAAAGCTACAGAAGCTCAAGAAGCTGGAGCTGATTTCGTTGGAGCTGAAGAATTAGTTCAAAAAATACAAGGTGAAAACTGGTTCGAATTCGATATAGTTGTTGCTACTCCAGACATGATGGGTGTAGTAGGTCGTTTAGGACGTGACTTAGGACCTAAAGGTTTAATGCCTAACCCTAAAGCCGGAACTGTAACAATGGACGTTGCGAATGCCATTAAAGAAATCAAAGCAGGTAAGATCGAATATAGATTAGATAAATCCAACATCATTCATGTACCAGTTGGAAAAGCTTCTTTCACAGAAGAACAGTTAGCGGACAACTTCCAGACGTTAATCGATGCAATCGTAAAAGCAAAACCTGCAGCAGCAAAAGGTCAGTATTTTAGAAACGTAACAATTACTTCTACAATGGGACCTGGAGTGAAAATTGATACAACAAAATTTGCTTAATATTTAACTTTAAGCGGGGTCAGTCTCATGTAGTCTGACCCCAGATTTATGCAAAATCCTATGTTGCCATATGGGAATTGCATAAAAATAAAAACATTTCAAAAAAAGTAAAAAAACATTTGACATATATATAAATGTCGTGTATTATATGTAAAGTATTACTGCCGAAGACAGCAGGTGCCGCAAGGCGCAACGTAGAACAACCTGCCGAGGAGAGTATTAGTGAATATGCTAATTAACACTCTATGTCTGTGCGGATATAGAGTTTTCTTTTTATATGTGCGGTGGTACACAAAATAAATCAAGGAGGTGCACCATTTCAATGGCAAAAGTTGAGTTAAAACAACCAGTAGTAAACGAAATTAAAGAATTACTTACAGATGCTCAGTCAGCAGTATTAGTTTCTTACCGCGGAATCACTGTAGAACAGGATACAGCAATGCGTAAAGAATTAAGAGAAGCTGATGTAGAATACAAAGTATATAAGAATACAATGATTCGTTTTGCAATCCAGGGAACAGAATTTGAAGCATTAGCTGATGATTTAAAAGGACCTACAGCAATCGCTGTTTCTAAAACAGATGCTACAGCTCCTGCAAGAATCCTTGCAAAACACGCTAAGAACATCGAAGTATTAGAAATGAAATCTGGTGTTGTAGAAGGAACATTCTATGACAAAGATGGTATCCAGGTTATCGCAAGCATCCCATCAAGAGACGAATTACTTGCGAAATTCCTTGGAAGCATTCAGTCCCCAATTACAAACTTTGCTCGTGTTATTAAGCAGATCGCTGAAAAAGACGGAGAAGGGGCTGCAGCTGAGTAAGATCAGTTATCAGTAAAA
>ONZX01000425.1_pt1 | contig 28444 bp, 20 predicted proteins | sample 1671831 | NCBI WGS metagenome assembly ONZX01 (sample SAMN06348197, study PRJEB24527) | human gut metagenome | reverse complement strand
GTCACAGTCGAACTATTTTCGACATGTCAGACTCCGTGAAAATACCGACTGTGAGGTTCACACAACAGAAAAGGTATAAAACATGAGATATCAGATCAGAAATGCAAAAGTACAGTTTGGCGCGGATACGATTTTAAACAGTGTGAATTTCGAAATTCACGATACAGAAAAAATTGCAATTGTCGGTAGAAACGGCTGTGGAAAAACGACGCTGCTGCGGCTGATTGCCGGGGATATTGAGATGAGTAATCTGGACAGCGACGAGACCTGCGGAATTACGATGAGCGGAAAACAGAACATCGGTTTTTTGCGCCAGATTAATTTTACCGATGGAGATGTGCCGGTAAGAGTGGAGTTGGAGAAGGCTTTCGCGGAAGTCTTTGCGTGTGAAGCGCGAAAAAAGGAAATCGAAAAGCTGCTCGCCGAGACCGAAGATCATAAAAAACTGCTGGCGGAGTATGATTACCTGGAGCGGAGAATCGAGAGCCTGCACGGGTACAGCTGGAAAAAAGATATGGAAACGATGTTCCAGAAATTTGGTTTTGCGCTCGAAGATCTGGAAAAACCGATCGGTGAATTTTCGGGCGGACAGCAGACAAAAATTGCGCTGATTCAGCTTCTTTTACAGCGTCCGGACATCCTGCTTCTGGACGAGCCGACCAACCACCTCGACATCGCTGCAGTGGAGTGGCTGGAAAATTATCTGAAAAGCTACGAAAATGCCGTTGTCATTGTATCACATGACCGCATGTTTCTGGACCGCGTGATTGATGTGACGTATGAAATCGAATACGGCGACATCAAATGGTATCCGGGAAATTATTCGGCGTTTGTGAAGTTAAAAGAAGAAGCGCAGATCAAACAGGAAAAAGACTATGAAGCGCAGCAGAAAGAAATTGAGCGTCTGACGGCATGGATCGAAAAATGGAAAAACACTCCGACGAAAGTTGCGGCGACCCGTTCCAAGCGAATGGCGATCGAGCATATGGTGAAAATCGAAAAACCGCGGCGGTTTGATACGAAAACCTTCCATGCCTTGTTCTGCCCGGCGCGGGAGAGCTATACGGATGTGCTCACGATGAAAAAACTGAAAATCGGATACGACACCGTTCTGAGTGAAATTTCCGCAGTCATCAAAAAAGCAGAACGAATTGCAATCATCGGAGAAAATGGAAAAGGAAAGTCGACGCTTCTGAAAACCGTTGTGGGCGAAATCAAGGCATTAGGCGGAAGCTATCAGTTTGGAAACCGCGTGGACTTTGCATACTTTGACCAGCACAAAGCCGTCAACCAGAAATTCGACCCGGAGCAGACGGTGCTCGACTATTTCTGGAGTCTTTATCCGAACCTGCTCCGCAACGATGTCCGAAGTGCACTGGGAGCCTTTCTGTTTTCCGGTGAGGATGTCGAAAAGAAAATGGGGCAGCTCTCCGGCGGTGAAAAAGTGCGGCTGGAGCTCTGCCGGATTTTCTATACGAAACCGAATTTCCTGATCCTGGACGAGCCGACGAATCACATGGATCTGGCGGGAAAAGAAGCGCTGGAAAAAATGCTGACCAGCTACGAGGGAACCGTTTTGTTCGTATCGCACGACCGTTATTTCATCAACCAGGTGGCAACCGGTATTCTGGAGTTCGGCGAGAGCGACGTACAATTTTACGAAATGAATTATGCACAGTATCTCGAAGAAATCAAACGGCAGACGCCGGGCAGAGAAACGGGAAATGCGGGAGGAGCTGTACGAAAACCGGCCGACGTTCCGACGCTGGATGATGTGTTTGACAAAAAGAAATATTATAACCCGGGAAAAATTCTGTCCCGCTTAAAACGGCAGCTCGAAAAATACGAGGAGCAGCTTGCGGAGAGTGAGAGCAGAATGTCAGAACTTCAACTGGAAATGATGGACCCGGAACTTTCCGCAGATTACGAACGGCTGATGGAGCTTCAGACGAAAATAGACGAAGAAAATCAGACACAGGAATCCCTGCTGGAACGCATGATGGAAACGGAACTGGAACTCGAAGAGATGGAAACACAGGACGAATAGAGAGGTGAGTACCATAGAAAAGATAGATCAGTCTAAAAATGGACTATCATGAAAATGAAGTTTTTCTCGTTTTAGGATATTCGGTTTGTTATATTTTGTAAAGTATTCTGCACCCATGACTGGTATGCATTCGTAAGCGGGGCTGAAATCTTTCGGATAAAAAAGTCAAATTTTGTTGACAACCCCGAAGACATTTGATAGTATTTATCAAGTAATGTAATATTCCATGAGGGAGTAGTTAGCACGAATGTGTGATTTGTCAACATTCTGATTATAAGAAAAGAGTATAATCTGGCAAATCTTAAATAATGAGACTCATGTATATCGATGAATCACCGGTGTATCGCATATCGGATGTTCCTTGATATACATGAGTCTTTTTTTGCGGATAATGAGTAAAACCTGCTTCTGTTAACGATACTATTTTGGAATATATGCTTGGAAAACAAAGGAGGAAAACATGGAAAATTTCATCAACAACGCCCCGTTTGCTCTTGTGCTTGTCTGTCTCGTCATCGGTTTTGTCCTGCTGATCAAAGGTGCGGACTTTTTCGTAGAAGGAAGCTCAAGCGCAGCAAAGAGACTGCACGTTCCGTCGATCATCATCGGACTGACCATTGTTGCCATGGGAACATCACTTCCGGAGACCGCGGTCAGTGTATCGGCTTCACTTACCGGCAACAACGAGCTTGCCGTCAGTAATGTCATCGGTTCCAATATCTTTAACCTGATGGTTGTCATCGGTGTCTGTGCCGTACTGACTACTGTAGAAGTTGCAAAGGAAACCATCAAAAGAGACATCCCGCTGTCCCTGATCTGCGCCGGACTTTTAATGGTTTTGGGAATCAGCGGACTCGGCGATAAATCCGGTATGATGCTCGGTCACCTGGACGGCGTGATCTTAATTGGATTCTTTGCAGGTTACATTGTCTACATGGTTCAGATTGCATTAAAGGCAAACCGAGAAGGAAAAAAAGTTGAAATTGAAGGCGGTTTGGACGAGGATATTAAGCTGCTTTCCGTTCCGAAGAGTATCGTGTTCATCGTCGGCGGAGCAGTCGCCATTGCAGTCGGCGGAGATGTGACCGTAGATGCCGCAGCGAGAATTGCGGGCGATCTCGGAATGAGCCAGACTCTGATCGGACTGACCATTGTTTCCATCGGAACTTCCCTTCCGGAACTCGTAACTTCTATCGTTGCTGCCAGAAAGAATGAAGTTGATATGGCACTTGGCAATGCGATCGGTTCTAATATCTTCAACATTCTTATGGTACTTGGCATTGCATCCGCAATCAGCCCGATGGCCATCATTACGGAAAATATAATTGATTTGTGTGTATTGATCGTATTCACGGTATGTGTATGGATTTTTGCAGGAACCAAAAAGAAAATCGGAAGAGTCGAAGGTTTTTGTATGGTCGCATTTTATGCTGTATATGCCATTTATATCATTATAAGATAAGGGGAATGGAAAATGGTGTTATTTCTAAAGGTGTTTCTTACCGAGTTTATTGCAGAGATGGGTGATAAGACGCAGCTCATGCTGATTGCGCTCACTTCGAAGTACAAGCTGAAAGACATTATCCTGGGAACCGCAGCCGCGATTCTGGTACTGAATGGAATGGCGGTTCTCGCAGGCGGCCTCGTCAGCGAATTCATTCCGGACTGGCTGATTAAGACGATTGCAGCACTCGCATTTCTTTACTTCGCAGCATCCACCATTTCCGGTGATGATGACGAGGAAGAGGAAGAAGGCGGCAAATCCAAAATTCGGTTCGCACCGCTCGCCGTTTTCTGTACGTTCTTCGTAGCAGAGCTCGGAGACAAAACACAGCTTACCGCAATCACCTTTGGTGCAAATGAAGGGATGGGATCCGCATTCGTTGTATGGATCGGATGTTCTCTCGGACTGTTCGCAGCGGATATTCTCGGAATGCTGGTCGGCTACCTCTTAAAGAGCAAGACACCGGATGGGCTGCTGAATACACTGGCGTTTGTCATCTTTTCAATTTTCGGTGTATACACACTTTACCAGGGACTGAAACTGATCAGCGCAAGCGTCTGTCCACTGCCGGTATGTCCGGTACTGATCGCTGCAACGGCTGTTTTTGTTGTTGCATGTGTCTGTCTTTTTGTGAAAAGAGAGAAGAAAAAAGCAAAATAAAACCTGCGCACCGCATACTCATGATTTGGATGAGAAATGCGGCGCGTATTTTTTATGCGGCAAAATGAAAGTTTACCATTGAAGCATTTATAGGGTATAATATTTTGTAACTATTCAGAGCCCCATCTCGCCATATGAAATTCCAGAAAAATAGCTCATTCATGTAAACATGATTCGCGATTTTTCTTCCATTTCGCATGGCTCTGAATAGTTACAATATTTTCAAATCATTATTTACGAGGATGAAGGATAATAACATGTCTGATTTTAGTATCAACGAAATGCAGGAAATGCAGAAAGCGGGAAAAATGCGGACTGAAAAACAGAAGACCGGAATTGTATGGGATTCTCACAGGAGGACGAAAGTGAAAAACCGGAAGCTGCGTGGGAAAATCCTGTCCTTGTGATAGTCAGAGGGATCAAGTATAATGAGTCATATAAAATGTTGACGGGAGGGATTTGCATGGGAAGTTATCTGAATCCGGGAAATGAAGCATTTGCGGTTGCATTAAATTCTGAGATTTATGTTGATAAAACAGGACTGCTGACTTATACGAATAAAGTCATGAACACTCTGCAGGGATATATCTGCAACAGCCGCCCGCGGCGGTTTGGAAAATCAATTACGGCAAACATGCTCACCGCGTATTACAGCAAGGGCTGCAGTTCGAAAGAAATGTTTTCCGGGCTGGAAATCAGCAGGGCAAAGGATTTTGAAAAACATCTGAATCAGTATGATGTGCTCCACTGGGATATCCAATGGTGTATGGAACCGGCAGGCGGACCGGAGCGGATTGTTTCTTTTATCTCAGAAAAAACGATTTCGGAGTTAAAAGAATATTATCCCCATATACTTCCAGAAGAAATCCGGTCACTGCCGGAGGCGCTGTCGCGGATCAACGCGGCATCCGGGACAAAATTTATTGTGATTATAGACGAATGGGATGTTCTGATTCGTGACGAGGCGGCGGATCTCAAAACACAGGAAGAATATATCAATTTTCTGCGGGCGATGTTCAAAGGGACGGAGCCGACAAAATATATTCAACTGGCATATCTGACAGGTATTTTGCCTGTAAAAAAAGAAAAGACACAGTCGGCGCTGAACAATTTCAAAGATTATTCGATGCTGTATGCCGGGCCGATTGCACCATATGTAGGTTTTACAGAAACAGAAGTTCAAAAACTATGTGAAGTATATGGTCAGAAGTTTGAAGAAGTCAAACGATGGTACGACGGTTATCAGATTGGGAAATATCATGTATACAATCCAAATGCCGTTGTGAACCTGATGCTCGAAGGCGAATTCCAGAGCTACTGGTCCGGAACCGCATCCTATGAGGCGATTGTTCCGCTGATCAATATGGATTTTGATGGCCTGAAAAGTGCCGTAATCGAAATGCTTTCAGGAGATCATGTTCCGGTTGATGTTACCTCTTTTCAGAACGATACCGTTAGCTTCGCCAATAAAGACGATGTGCTGACGTATCTGATTCACCTTGGATATCTGGCCTATGACCGGACATTTAGAACTGCTTTTATTCCGAATGAGGAAATCCGTCAGGAATTGATTCTGGCAACGAAAAGGAAAAAATGGAATGAGTTGATTGTATTTCAAAAAGAATCAGAGCAGCTTCTGAAAGATACAATTCAGATGAATGGAAACGCAGTAGCAAAAGAAATTGAAAAAATTCACAGGGAATATACTTCTGTGATTCAGTATAACAATGAAAACTCACTCAGCAGTGTTCTGTCCATTGCCTATTTGAGTTCCATGCAATACTATTTCAAACCAATCCGCGAATTTCCCGCGGGTCGTGGATTTGCAGACTTTGTGTTTATTCCAAAACCGGAGTTTCAGAATTATTACCCGGCGCTTGTTGTGGAACTGAAATGGGACAAAAGCGTCAGAGCAGCATTAGATCAGATCAGAGACAGAAAATATCCGGAGTCTGTTGCATGCTATGCAGGGGAGCTTTTGCTGGTGGGAATTAACTACAATGAAAAAACAAAAGAACATGAGTGCCGGATTGAAAAGTATGAAAAATAAGGGCATATTTCAATTTCAGTTTACAGAGATAAAAGAGTATGGATAAGATAGAGATATATCATTATTTAAAAAGGAAAAATATAGCGTATGAAATTACGGAACATAAGGCAGTTTTCAATATGGAAGAAGCAGATGCTGTTGATTTGCCGTATCCAGAGTGGGGCGCTAAAAATTTATTTGTTCGCGACGATAAAAAACGTAATTATTATTTGATAACGATGAAAGGGAACAAGCGAGTAGATTTGAAAGCGTTTCGCAGGCAACGTGGTCTGCGTGCACTTTCTTTTGCAGCTGCGGAGGAATTATTTGATATTATGAAACTGATACCCGGTGCCGTTACGCCGCTTGGTATTCTAAACGATGCCGAACACAGAGTTCAAGTCTTCATGGACGTGGAATTTGTCGGAAATAAAATTGGTGTTCATCCAAATGATAATACAGCAACCGTTTGGATGCAGGCTGATGATTTAATGAAAATAATTCAGAAGCATGGAAATACTGTGGAATACGCATGTATATAATCGAAAGGTATTGCTGAAAAGTCTGAAAAAAGAAAAGTTCACAAACAAAAAAAACGTGGTACGATGGTTATCAGTTGATTACGCATCGGCAGACTGGAGACGAAATTTATTCCATGTATAGCCCGAAATCTGTGGTAGAAGCCATGCTGCGCCACAAATTCGGAACCTATTGGAACCAGACGGAAACGTATGAGGCCTTAAAAATTTATATTCAAATGGATATGGATGGCCTGAAAGATTCTGTGGTTCGAATGCTTGCCGGTATCAATTATAATAAAAAAACGAAGAAACATGAATGTGTTATTGAAGCAATGCAAAAATAAAAAACGGAAGTCTCATGTCTGCGCAGTAAGGGCGGCGGATATGGGACTTTTTGATAAAGACAATTAAAATTTATGGAGGAGAAAGAATGATTATTGATTCTTATGATATCAACAGCGAGCCGATTGTAAAGCTGGAGAATTTTTATGGGGAGAAGCAGCATCTGGTAAAAAAAATGTATGATAATTTTTTCAAAAGTAATATATGAATACATGCTTGAAAAATTCCCATGCCGACAGATTGCAGAAGTAAGAGCATGCAATGGAAATATACCGGTTTGGACTCTGCCATATGAGGAAGAAACGATTGCTTTCTACCTGACACCAATTGGTTCCGCTCTTGCAGCAGGAACGATTGCCGAAGTCAATCATTTAACAGGAGCATCCGTCTTTATCATGTTTGGCTCGTGCGGCAGTCTGGACAAAGAAGCAACCGATGGAAAGTTTATTCTCCCAACGGAGGCATACCGGGGAGAAGGACTGTCCTATTATTTTGCAGAACCGCAGGACTACATAAAAATAAAAAACACGGACAAACTGGCGGAATTTTTCAAAGAAAGGAAACTGCCATACGTTCAGGGGCGCGTATGGACGACAGACAGTATGCTTCGGGAAACGGTAAATCTTGTAAGAAAACGAAAAGAAGAAGGATGCATTGCCGTGGAAATGGAACTCGCAGGCGTTCAGGCGATCAGTGATTTTTATGGATTTGAACTGTATGATTTTCTTGTTGCGGGAGATGTGCTGATCGAAGGAAACTATGAAACGGATGGATTATCTGCCGCTAACCACGATCTGGACAAGCTGTTTCTGGCGCTGCAGATAGCAAAAAACATGAGGATAGAGGGACGGTAAAATGAAATATAAAGAAAACATAATTTTGAAAAATGGGCAGGATTGCATAATACGAAATGTTCTGTATGAAGATGGGTCGAGATGTCGGATTTGTATGTAGTAACACATAGTGAGTCCGATTATAAGAGGTTTTACAGAAATCAACGGAACCGAAATCTGTAAACTATACGTAGATCCATGTCTGCAGAACAACGGAGTCGGCCACGGGCTGATTACCTTTGCAATTGAAAAGTTTGACGCAGACCATCTATGGGCATTGGAGAAAAATACGCGTGCCATTGCGTTTTACAACCGCCACGGATTTCGGTGGACAGGAACGAAACAGCTGGAAGCAGGAACGACAGAATATCTGCTGGAATTAAGACGATGAGAGCGCGGCGTGCTTTCTGTCCTTCCTGCAAAAATTAAAGCAGGAGAAAACGGTCTTGTATTTTAACCGACTCAAGCAAGTAGCGAAGCGGATTGCGAATATCCGCTTTACTGAAGCAAAAATAGCCGAAAAGCTTGTTCTACCGTATCGGCCATATTTTCTGCCGCATTTTTCACATCCATAGCTTCTTCGAGTGAAACGACGCTCCGCATAATAGGGAAAAAGGCATCAATTCCGGCGGCGTTGCATGTGGATGCATCTTTTGTAACACAGCCTGAGAATGCAAGGACAGGTTTGCCGTATTCTTTTGACAGTTTTGCAACTCCGATCGGCGCTTTTCCCATCACGGTTTGTCCGTCGAGCCGTCCTTCGCCGGTGATAACAAGATCAGCATCTTTTACATCATCACGAAGTCGGGTTTCATCCAGTACGATCTGAATGCCGGGTTCCAGCGAAGCAGAAAGAAACGTCTGAAAAGCAAATCCAAGTCCGCCTGCAGCACCCGTTCCGGGAAATTCCGCGTCGACGTTCGGGAATGTTTTCCGGCAGAGTGCGGCGTAGGAGGCAAGCGATGTGTCCATACGTTTGATCATGACAGCATCCGCGCCCTTCTGCGGTCCGAAAACGGCGCTGCAGCCGTTGGAACCGCAGAGCGGATTCGTTACATCGCAGGCAATACGGAAGGTGCATTCCGAAAGTTCCGGCAGAACGTGATCTGCCGTAATCGTGGTAAGAGATTCCAGTCCGACAGCACCAAAAGGAACCTGTTTTCCTTCTGCATCGAGCAGTCCGAAACCGAGTGCCTGTAGCATACCAATACCGCCGTCATTTGTGGCACTTCCGCCGATTCCAATGATAAAGCGGTGGCAGCCATTGCGGATGGCATCGCAGATAACCTCACCGACACCGTACGTTGTGGCGTACAGCGGATTTTTCTCATCGCCGTGTACCTGCGTAATACCGGCAGCCCCCGACATCTCGATAATGGCGGTCTGCGTTCGGTCGATGATGCCATACGGGCAGATAACCTGCTTTCCGGCAGGACCGGTCACCGAAACGGAGACAAGCCGTCCGCCAAGACCTTCGGTCAGTGCCTGAACGGTACCTTCACCGCCATCGGCAAGCGGGCGCACAACCGTCTCCACCTTCGGATCGACACGATAAATCCCGGTGGCGGCCGCTGTTCCAGCCTGCAGAGAGGAAAGGCTTCCTTTAAAAGAATCAATTGCAATCACAACTTTCATCATTTTTCTCCTGATTTCAAATATTTTTCAATCCGACACTCATGCACCTTCGTCTTCTTATCATAATTAACACCAACCAGCAGAATATCCCCTGTATAAGATGCAATGGAAGCCGGGTAATGCTGTCTTTTAATCTGATCCAGTGCCGTTTTCGCATTCTTGTTCCATTTCAGTTCTACTACAAGCGCCGGAAAATCGTATCGGTATTCCGGCTTTGGCAGAAAGACAAAATCGGAAAAACCGCGCCCGGTCGGAAGTTCACGAATGGGTTTGAAGTAATATTGCATCGTACTTAAATAAGCAATCGTGAGGACACAACTGAGCGAATTTTCATTATGATACTGAATCACGGAAGTATATTCCTCATGGACCTTTTCAATTCCGGCAGCGACAGCATTTTCATCCATATCGAGCGTAGCATCTAAAAGATCCGCAGATTCCTGCTGGAAAGCGAAAAGTTCATTCCAATGATTGGAAGTCACCGCAGTCAGAAACTCCCTGCGGATTTCTTCGTTGGGAATATATGCCATCTGTGTCTGCTGATTGTAGGCAAGATAGCCCAAATGAATCAGCAGCGTCAGAACATCATCTTTATTTACAAAGCTGACCATGTCATTTTTAAAAGAGGTAACCATGACAGGAACTGCGGCGCCGGAAAGCATCTCCAGAATTGCTGTTTTCAATCCGTCAAAATCCATATTGATAAAAGGAACCATCGAGTCGTATGTGCTCGTCTCCGACCAATAGCTTTGGAATGTCCCATCCAGAAGCAGACTTGTCACCGCGTTTGGATTGTATACATGGTAATTTCCAAGCAGATAGCCGTCGTACCATCGTCTGACTTCCTCAAAATTTTGTCCGTATTTCTGACAGAGAGCGGAAACTTCATCTTCTGTGAATCCAATATAGGAAGCCAGCGGGCCTGGATTCAGCATGGAATACTGATGAAAATTATTTAAGGCAGACTGCGTTTTCAATTTTTTGATCGGAAGAATACCCGTGAGAAACGCAAGCTGGATATATTTCGTCGGTTCCGTCCCTTTGAACATTCCACGAAGAAAATTAATGTAATCATCCTGAATTTTCTGGTTGGAGGCCTCATCACGAATCAGGACATCCCATTCATCAATAATAATCACAAATTTCTGTCCGGTCGCCTCTTTGATCCGGGACAGAGCGTCGGGAACGGTGGAAACTTCCGGCGGAAGCTGATCTGCATAGATGGTACGCAGCTCGGCCAGTGTACATTCTGTAATGTAGGCCACAATCTGTTCCGGATCGCTGACATTCGAAAGAAACCACTGGATGTCCAGATGAATCACATCGTACTGGTTCAGATGCTTCTCAAAGTCTGCCGTCTGGCTGATCGCAAGGCCAGAAAACATCTTTCTGGAATCACAGCCCTTGCTGTAATAGGCCGCCAGCATATTTGCAGCAAATGATTTTCCAAACCGCCGCGGGCGGCTGTTGCAGATATAGCCCTGTATGGTGTCCAGAACTTTGTTGGTATACGATAAAAGTCCTGTTTTGTCCACATAGATTTCAGAATTGAGAGCAACCTGAAATGCACTGTTATCCGGATTCACAAATCTTCCCATGATTTCACTTCCTTTCCGTTTTTTGATTATACCCCGATTTTACCATTCCCCCATCCAAATAGCAACGCACACCCCCGAAAATCCCGTAAAATCGCGGAAAAGAACCGATAAAATATGCTTTCCACTCTTGACAACGCTTACAGCCCCTAGTTATAATAAGGCATGAAAAACGATGACGAAGACAGTAGTCTGCGCGTGAACGGTCTGTGGAAAGCGAGCCGGGGATGGTGGGAGTCCGGTACAAGTAGCGGCAGGTGAACATCACTTCCAAGTTGCAGTTCTGAATCTGCGTACCCGGCGCATAAAATATAGAAAACCGGAGAGCAGTGGTAAGAAGTTGCCGGTTGTTCCCCGTTACAGGAAATGCATATGATAGTATGTAACAGGTGGTTACGATAAGTACAGCTTTCGTCCTATTACAGGGCGGGAGCTTTTTCTTATTTTACGCGAGCAAATCAAACGAGAAACTTAAGTTTCAGGAGGTACAAGCATGTACAAGAAAGTTTCAACCGACATGAACTTTGTCGAGAGAGAAAAACAGGTTGAGAAGTTCTGGGAAGACAATCAGATCTTCGAAAAAAGTATGAAAGTGCGTGAAGGAAATCCGTCCTACGTGTTCTATGACGGACCGCCGACCGCAAACGGAAAACCGCACATCGGCCACGTAGAGACCCGTGTTATCAAGGATATGATCCCGAGATACCGTACCATGAAGGGTTATCAGGTGCCGAGAAAAGCAGGCTGGGATACCCACGGACTGCCGGTAGAGCTGGAAGTTGAGAAAAAACTCGGTCTGGACGGAAAAGATCAGATCGAAAAATACGGCGTAGAGCCATTCATCGAGCAGTGTAAAGAGAGCGTATGGAAATACGAGGGAATGTGGGAAGACTTCTCCCATACCGTTGGCTTCTGGGCTGATATGAAAAACCCATACGTTACGTATCATAACGATTACATCGAGTCCGAGTGGTGGGCATTAAAAGAGATCTGGAAGAAAGGTCTTCTGTACGAAGGACACAAAATCGTTCCTTACTGCCCGCGCTGCGGTACCCCGCTTTCTTCTCACGAAGTAGCGCAGGGATACAAAGATGTCAAAGAACGTTCTGCCGTTGTCCGCTTTAAAGTAAAAGGCGAGGACGCTTACATCCTGGCATGGACCACCACACCGTGGACCCTTCCGTCCAACGTTGCGCTCTGCGTCAACCCGGATGAGGATTATGTAAAAGTAACAAGCAAAGGATATACCTATTATATGGCAGCCGCTCTGGTAGACACCGTTCTCGGTGAGGGCGCTGAAATCCTGGAGCATTATCAGGGTAAAGATCTCGAGTTCAAAGAGTACGAGCCGCTGTTCCCGTACGCTGAGAAGAGAATCGGAAACAAAAAAGCATACTATGTAGTCTGCGATACCTACGTAACACTGACCGATGGTACCGGTGTTGTTCATATCGCCCCTGCATTTGGTGAGGACGACTCCAAGGTCGGTCACAGATACGATCTTCCTTTCGTACAGTTAGTAAACGAAAAAGGTGAGATGACCGAGGAAACTCCGTGGGCAGGTACTTTCTGCAAGAAAGCAGATATGGCCGTTCTGCAGGCACTCGAGGATAAAGACCTTCTGTTTGATGCGCCGCTGTTCGAGCACAGCTACCCGCACTGCTGGAGATGCGATACTCCGCTGATCTACTATGCACGTGAAACCTGGTTCATCCGCATGACTGCAGTAAAAGAGGATCTGATCCGCAACAACAACACCATTAACTGGATTCCGGAAAGCATCGGAAAAGGACGCTTTGGCGACTGGCTGGAAAACGTTCAGGACTGGGGACTTTCCAGAAACCGTTACTGGGGAACTCCGCTTCCGGTATGGCAGTGTGAATGCGGCCATCAGGACTGCATCGGCAGTATCGAAGAGCTGAAAGAAAAAGCAGACAACTGCCCGGATGACATCGAGCTTCACCGCCCGTACATCGACGCAGTGACCATCAAGTGCCCGAAATGCGGTAAAGAGATGCACCGTGTACCGGAGGTTATCGACTGCTGGTTCGATTCCGGATCCATGCCGTTTGCACAGCATCACTATCCATTCGAGAACAAAGAAACCTTCGAAAAACAGTTCCCGGCACAGTTTATTTCCGAGGCTGTAGACCAGACACGTGGATGGTTCTACTCCCTGCTTGCAATTTCCACTCTGCTGTTCAACAAAGCACCGTACGAGAACGTTATCGTTCTTGGTCTGGTACAGGATGAGAACGGACAGAAGATGAGTAAATCCAAAGGAAATGCGGTAGATCCGTTTGACGCACTGCAGACCTACGGTGCCGATGCGATCCGCTGGTACTTCTACACCAGCAGTGCTCCGTGGCTGCCGAGCCGTTTCGCAGGCAAGACCGTAGTCGAAGGACAGAGAAAGTTCATGGGAACCCTGTGGAACACCTACGCGTTCTTTGTCCTGTATGCAAACATCGACAACTTCGATGCAACAAAATACAGTCTGGAATATGACAAACTGGCTGTTATGGATAAATGGCTGCTGTCCCGTCTGGAATCCACTGTAAAAGCAGTAGACGACAACCTGGCAAATTACCGTATCCCGGAAGCGGCAAAAGCACTGCAGTCCTTCGTGGATGATATGAGTAACTGGTATGTACGCCGCTCCCGTGAGCGTTTCTGGGCAAAAGGCATGGAGCAGGATAAGATCAATGCTTACATGACCCTGTACACCGCACTGGTTACTGTTGCAAAAGCAGCAGCTCCGATGATTCCGTTCATGACCGAGGATATTTATCAGAACCTCGTAAAGAGCATCGATGCAAGTGCACCGGAAAGTATCCATCTGTGCGACTTCCCGGAGGTACATGAGAACTGGATCGATCCGAAGATGGAAGAGGATATGGCAGACCTGCTGGAGATCGTCGTTATGGGACGTGCCGCAAGAAACACCGCCAATATCAAAAACCGTCAGCCGATCGGAACCATGTACGTGAAGAGTGAGTTCCAGCTTTCCGAATTCTACAAAGAGATCATCGAGGACGAGCTGAATGTCAAAGAAGTTGTATTTAAAGATGACATCGCAGATTTCATCAGCTACAGCTTCAAACCGCAGATGCGTACCGTAGGACCAAAATACGGAAAACTCCTGAACAAGATCAAAACAACCCTGTCTGAGCTGGATGGAAACAAGGCTATGGCAGAGCTCAAGAGCACCGGCGAACTTAAACTTGACATCGATGGACAGGAAATTGTATTATTAGAGGAGGATTTGTTAATTGACATGGCACAGATGGAAGGCTATGTATCCGAATCCGACCATACAATCACCGTTGTTCTGGATACCAATCTGACTCCGGAACTGATCGAGGAAGGTTTTGTTCGTGAGCTGGTAAGTAAAATCCAGACCATGCGTAAAGAGGCCGGCTTTGAGGTTATGGACAAGATCAGAGTATATGCAAAAGACAACGACAAGATTGTAAGCATCATGAAAAACCATGGTGATGAAATTAAATCTGAAGTTCTGGCAGAAGAAATCGTGACTGGAGAGACAAAGGGCTATGAGAAGGAGTGGAATATCAACTCCGAAAAGGTTACCATGGCAGTAGAGCGTATCTAAGAATACTTCTGGATGCGTTTCCACGACGATCGTTAATATAAAAATCAGCCTGCGAGCGGGGATGCAGACAAGCTCTCCGCTCGCAGACTGCTATTGAGGAGGACGCAGATGTTAAACGCCGAGTTCAACAAAGAAACTTTTAAGAACAGTGTCAAAGAAAACGTAAAAATGCTGTACAGAAAAAATCTGGAAGAGGCTTCCCAGCAGGAAATTTACCAGGCAGTCTGCTACGCAGTAAAAGACGTTATTATTGACAACTGGCTGAAAACCCAGAAAGCAATGGATGAGCAGGATCCGAAGATTCTGTACTATATGTCCATGGAGTTCCTGATGGGACGTGCGCTGGGAAATAACCTGATTAACCTGACTGCATACAAACAGGTACAGGAAGCTCTTGATGAGATGGGACTGAACCTGAACCTTCTGGAGGACCAGGAGAGAGATCCTGCGCTTGGAAACGGCGGTCTTGGCCGTCTGGCAGCATGCTTCCTGGATTCCCTGGCTACACTGGGATATCCGGCATACGGCTGCGGTATCCGTTATAAATACGGTATGTTCAAACAGCAGATCCGCGACGGTTATCAGGTAGAAGTACCGGACAACTGGCTGAAACACGGCTATCCATTCGAGCTGAAACGCCCGGAATACGCAAAAGAAGTAAAATTTGGCGGATACGTAGCACAGGAGTATGATGAGGCTACCGGACGCGTAAACTTCGTACAGAAAGATTACCAGTCTGTAAACGCAATTCCTTACGATATGCCAATCGTAGGATACGACAACGATGTTGTAAACACGCTGACCATCTGGGATGCAGAGGCTATTCAGGACTTCTCATTGGATTCCTTCGACAAAGGTGATTACCACAAAGCGGTTGAGCAGGAAAACCTTGCAAAAACCATCGTAGAGGTTCTGTATCCGAACGACAACCATTACGAAGGAAAAGAGCTGCGTCTGAAACAGCAGTATTTCTTTATTTCTGCAAGCGTACAGAGAGCAGTTGCAAAATATAAAAAACATCACGATGATATCACAAAGCTGTATGAGAAGGTTACCTTCCAGCTGAACGATACTCACCCGACCGTAGCCGTTCCGGAGCTGATGCGAATCCTCATGGACGTAGAAGGCCTTGGCTGGGATGAGGCATGGGAGATCACCACAAAGACCTGCGCATACACCAACCACACCATCATGGCAGAGGCACTCGAGAAATGGCCGGTTGACCTGTTCTCCAGACTTCTTCCGCGTATCTATCAGATCGTAGAGGAGATCAACCGCCGCTTCCTGATCCAGGTAAGAGAGCAGTACCCGGGTGATGAAGAGAAAGTCCGCCAGATGGCAGTGATCTACGACGGACAGGTTCATATGGCCCGTCTGGCTATTGTAGGCGGCTATTCTGTCAACGGTGTTGCACAGCTTCATACCGAGATTCTGAAAAAACAGACCTTAAAAGACTTCTACGAGATGACTCCGGAGAAGTTCAACAATAAGACGAATGGTATCACACAGCGTCGTTTCCTGCTTCACGGAAACCCGCTCCTGGCTGACTGGGTAACCGAGTACGCCGGAGACGGCTGGATCACCGATCTGCCGAAGATCGAAAAGATCGCTAAGCTGGCAGATGACACCCAGGCACAGAAGGAATTTATGGAAATCAAATATAAAAATAAAGTTCGCCTGGCAAAATACATCAAAGAGCATAACGGCATTGATGTAGATCCGAACTCTATTTTTGACGTTCAGGTAAAGCGTCTGCATGAGTACAAACGCCAGTTTATGAACATTCTTCATATTATGTACCTGTATGACCGTCTGAAAAAGAACCCGGATATGCCGTTCTACCCAAGAACCTTCATCTTTGGAGCGAAAGCTTCCGCAGGCTATGAGCGTGCAAAAGCAATCATCAAACTGATCAATTCCGTTGGGGATGTCGTAAATAACGATCCGACCATCAAAGGAAAGATCAAAGTTGTATTTATCGAGGATTATCGTGTCAGCAACGCAGAGCTGATCTTTGCCGCTGCCGATGTTTCCGAGCAGATTTCCACCGCAAGTAAAGAGGCTTCCGGTACCGGTAACATGAAGTTCATGCTGAACGGTGCCCTGACTCTTGGAACCATGGACGGTGCAAACGTAGAGATCGTTGAGGAAGTTGGAAAAGAGAACGCCTTCATCTTCGGACTTTCCGCAGATCAGGTTATCGAATATGAGAACAACTACACCTACGATCCGATGAGCTACTTCATCCACGATCAGGACATCCACAACGTAGTGATGGATCTGATCAGCGGAAGATACTCAAACGGCGACACCATGATGTTCCGTGATCTGTATGACTCCCTGCTCACACCGAAGAATGCTCCGCGCCCGGATATGTATTTTACCTTGGCAGACTTCAAGTCCTATGCGGCAGCACAGGAGCGTGTTGAGGATAAATACAGAAATACTTCTGCATGGGCAAGAAGCGCGATCCTGAATACCGCACACAGCGGCAAATTCACATCCGACCGTACCATCCAGCAGTATGTAGATGATATCTGGCATCTGGACAAGATTACTGTCAGAAAGTAATCGGAATCAAATATAAGTAGTTAGGGGACACCTGCTTTTCCGGGAAAAACCGGAGGGGCGGGTGTTCTTTTTTTGATGACCGCTGGAAGGATTTGCATCCCGAAAAATGCCTGCAAAACAGGCATTCTTTTGACATTCTACGGGGAGTGTGGTACACTGTTCGTGTCTATGAACTAAAACAATCTGAAATGTATTGAGGTGAAAAGATTGGATAAAGCTGAATATCAAAGCCGGCTGGAAGAGCTGAACAGTCTGGTAAAAAAAGAGGACTATGAGGGGGCACTTGCAGTTGTAGAAGCCGTTGACTGGCGGCGTGTCAAGAGTCTGCGCACGCTCGGCATGGTAGCGGATGTCTATGAGGCGAACAAACGATATCCGGAGGCGAAGAAGATTCTGCTGATGGCGTATGACCGTTCTTCCATCGGAAAGGGCATTCTGTACCGCCTGGTAGAGGTCTCCGTAAAAATGAAAGACTTTGATGAGGCGATTGACTTTTACAACGAGTTTGAAGCAGTCGCACGTCACGATAATTCCCGGTATCTGCTGAAATACAAGATTTTAAGAGGACAGAAAGCGCCGCTTGAGGAGCAGGTTTCCCTTCTGGAGGAATACAAAGAGCGGGAATTTACCGAGAGATGGGCATATGAACTGGCAAACCTTTACAGCAAAGCCGGAGAGACGCAGAAATGCATCGATGCCTGTGATGAGCTGATCCTGTGGTTCAGCGAGGGCAAATATGTGACAAAGGCAATGGATCTGAAAATGAAGTACGAGCCGCTGTCACCGTCCCAGCAGATCAAATACGAGCATCGTTTTGACTACAAAAAGAATGAAGAGCCATCCGAGGATCCGGAAGCACTTAAAGTGCGGTTAGCCGGAGAGAGCGGAGCCGGTGAAATGGCTGCGACGAAAGAGCCGGCAGAGACGCCGGAAGTAAAACCGGTAAACGGTGGTGTGATGAGCCAGTATGTGGCCGGTGAAGAAGAAAAAGAAGCCGGTTCGCCGTACGAAGCATATGAGAAAACACAGCAGGCCGAGGCAGATGCAGAGCAGGTGCAGGAGTACGAAGCACTGCAGCAGACAGAGGAGCCGATCGAGGAGATTCCGGAAGAGCAGGCGTATGCAGACAGCACGCCGACGTACCTTGGAAATACGATCGATCTTCACGCAGAGCTTGCAAAGAGCATCCGCGATGTCTTCTCCTTCCGCGGAAAGAAACAGGAAGAGACGGCAGTCGAGGAAGAGACAAGCGAAGAGCCGGTACAGTACGAAGTAAAAGATCTGGAGCCGGAGCAGCTTGATGTAAACGTAGAGGTATCCCCGGATGCCAACACGACAATCAAGACAAGACCGCAGCCAAAACCGAAGGAAAAAGCCGAGCCGGTAATGCCGAAAGCACCGAAGCCGGAGAAGAAATACGAAGAGCCGGACCTCGAAGCACTGTTCCAGGAGACCGCAGCAAACCTGTCGGAGGAAGTTGCGGAGGAAGAAGCAGAAGAGCCGGCTGAGCAGGCAGCAGAAGCCGAAACCGCAGAGCAGCCGATGGATCCGGAGTCCGAGGCAGAGGCACGGGAAGCGGCTGAGGAGCCGCAGGCGGAAGCTGAGTCGGAAGAAGCAGCAGAACCGGCAGATGAAGCTGAGACCGAAGGGGTCACAGAACCGGCGGATGAGGCTGAAACCGAAGAAGCTACAGAGCCGATGGATGAAGCTGAGATCGAAGAGATTATAGAACCGGCAGCCGAGGCTGAAATCGAAGAAGCAGAAGTTACAGAACCAGCAGTGGAAGCTGAAACAGAAGCAGCCGAGAAGGCTCAGGCGGAAGCCGAAATTGAGGAAACCGTAGAACCGGCGGAGACGCCGTCCATGGATGCAACGGTTGTCATCCCGGATCTGAAACCGGCAGAGGAGACACGGCCGACCATCGATTTTAGTGAGCTTCAGGCAGCGCTGAACGCAGAAGTGCAGGAAGCTGAAAAAGCATCGGAAATCGAACTGCCGGACGAGCCGGAAACTGCGGAAGCAGAACCTGCTGACGAGCCGGAAAGCGAAACAGAGCCGGAGACCCCGGCCGAGACTGAGCCAGCCGATCCGTTTGAGCCGGCAGGAACCCAGTCGATCGAGATTACCCCGGAGGAAATCGAAATCGAAGTTCCGACCGAGCCAAAGCGTGAGCGCGTATCCGATGCGACGATCAACATGAGCATCGAAAAAACAACGGATGCCACCGTTCAGCTGATCCGCGACAACATTCCGGAAGGAACTGTTGCGAAATCGATTGAAGAGGTGCTCCGCGAGGAGACGCCGGAGGAGGCAAGACTCCGCATCCTGAACGACACCCAGCCGGATAAGCTGAGTGACGAGCAGAAAGCGCTGTTTACTTACTTTGCGAAAGTTCCAGGCATGGATATCCAGATTCTGGATGCAATGCATGGTGTTTATCATTACGCAGGCGACCGTACTTCCCGTCATGGAAACATTGCCATTATGGGCGGATACGGTACTGGAAAAACGAAGCTGTCGGAGGATCTCGTCCGTGCAATCTGTGCTGACTTAAAACTTCCGGCAACGAAGATGGCCCGTCTGGATGCATCTGTTCTGAACAAAAAGGACTGTGCGCAGATTGTTTCAAAGCTGGCGGGAGGTTTCCTCCTGATCGAGCGTGCCGGTCTGATGTATCCGGAGACGATCGAGAAGCTGTCGCAGGCAATGGATTTCCGTACCGACAGTCTGGTTCTGATCATCGAGGATGAGAAGGTCAGCATGAGAGGTCTTCTGCGGAATTACCCTGATTTTGCGAAGAAGTTTGAGACGGTCATTTCGATTCCTGTTTTCACGAACGATGAGCTGGTTACGTTTGCCCGCACGTATGCGCGTGAGAATGGATACAAGATGGACGAGATGGGTGTGCTTGCTCTGTATACACAGATTGGCAACAATCAGAAGGAGGGCGAGCCGATGACGATTTCACAGGTCAAAGATATGGTGGATCGTGCCATCGCCCATGCAGAAAAGGGAACCCGTAAATTCGGAAGACGCATGTCCAGAAAGCATACCGATGCGGACGACCGCGTGATTCTTTACGAGAAAGACTTTGAGTTCTAAATACATGGAGAATTTATGGAGAAAGTAAAACCGTGGCTCGGGGAGCCGCAGAATACAATAGCCGTACTGCAGAAGTACGGCTTTGTATTTCAGAAAAAGTATGGTCAGAATTTTCTGATCGATCCACATGTGCTGGATAAGATTGTAGCCGCTGCAGGTATCGGACCGGACGATTTTGTTGTGGAAATCGGACCTGGTATCGGTACGCTGACGCAGTATCTTGCGTATGCTGCGCGGAGTGTGTGTGCGGTGGAAATTGACAAGAATCTGATCCCGATTCTGGAGGATACGCTGTCGGATTATGATAATGTTGAGGTTATCAACAATGATGTTTTGAAGGTGGATCTGGCGGCGCTGGCGAAGGAGAAGAACAACGGACGGCCGATCAAGGTTGTGGCGAATCTTCCGTATTATATTACGACGCCGATTATTATGGGATTATTTGAGAATCATGTGCCGGTGGATTCGATTACGGTTATGGTTCAGAAGGAGGTTGCGGACCGGATGCAGACGGGGCCGGGATCGAAGGATTACGGGGCGCTGTCGCTGGCGGTGCAGTATTATGCGGAGCCGTATATTGTGGCGAATGTGCCGCCGAACTGTTTTATGCCGCGGCCGAAGGTTGGAAGTGCGGTGATCCGGCTGACGCGTCATGAGGTGATGCCGGTGGAGACGAAGGATGAGAAGTTGATGTTCTCCATTATTCGGGCGTCGTTTAATCAGAGACGGAAGACGCTGGCGAACGGACTGAAAAATTCGGAGCTGCTGCATTTTTCGAAAGAGGAGATTGAGGCTGCAATCACAGCCTGCGGCTGGCCGCTTACGATTCGTGGGGAGGCATTGAATTTACAGGAGTTTGCGCGGTTGACGGATGAATTGTGTGAATAGAGGGGACGCCTCGCCGCCGCCCGTCCGCCCTTGCGTGATGCGCATGGCAGCGGTGGAAAAGCGGGGGAAAAACGTAGAAAAAATGGAGGTCTTTCGACAGACACCGGCATTATTCGCCAGGAAAGCCTGATGCTTTCCCAGCTCAGAATGCCTTGAAATCTGGTGTTGAGCACCAGATTTCAGTCTCTCGAAAGGCCTCCATTTTTTCTGGTTTTTCCTGCCCGCTTTTCCAATGCTGCCATGCCGCATCACGCAAGGACGGACGGGCGGCGGCGAGGCTGGTAGTGGGGGCGGGAGGGGAGGTCTGGATCCGCCCGGATGGGCGGATCGGCGTGAGATTGTTGTGAGGAAGATGGGAGAAAATGAGAAAAAGGCATGAAAAAAAGCACCGTTGGCGAAACAGTGCTTTCTTTCATTTTTATTTTTAAAGGAAGGAGAGCCGATTTTCTAATCGGCAATATGAAAAAGAAAATTGTGTAAATAATGTTGGCATTCATTATTTATGCTTTTAGTATACGGGTAAATTATGTTGAAAGCGTGTTCATGTTGTAAAAAAATCATGAACAAATTGTGACTATTCAGAGCCATGCGAAATTTCAGAACAAATTGCGAATCATGCTTGCATGAATGAGCGGTTTTTTCTGGAATTTCATATGGCGAGCAGCCACATCGAGATGCAGCGCAGCGGAATCGAGATGTGGCTCTGAATAGTTACAATTTTTAAAGGCAGAGCCGTTAAATCCGAACTGTGTTTTTTCGGCTCTGCCTTTTCTCTATCATTCTGATTTATTTTTCATCAAAGAAAGGAAAAAATTATGCTGAACACCAAATTATTTGACCACACTATCTTAAAAGCAGACGCAACCGAAGCACAGGTTGCAAAGATCTGCGACGAGGCACTTGCACATGATTTTGCTTCTGTCTGCGTCAACCAGTACTACACCAAATTCGTTGCTGAAAAGCTCAAAGGATCTGACGTCAAAGTCTGCACCGTTGTCGGCTTCCCTCTGGGCATGTCCGATACCCGTGTAAAAGCGTTTGAGACCCGTGCGGCCATCGAAGACGGTGCACAGGAGGTTGATATGGTCATCAACGTCGGAGCCCTCAAAGACGGCAAATACGACTTCGTACGCTCCGATATCCAGACCTTAAAAGAAGTATGCGGCAAGGACATCGTTCTGAAAGTCATCATCGAGACCTGCCTTTTAACCGATGAAGAGAAAGTAAAAGCGTGCGAGCTCGCAAAAGAAGCCGGCGCTGACTTCGTAAAAACCTCCACCGGATTTTCTACCGGCGGTGCAAAAGCGGCTGATGTTGCCCTGATGAGAAAGACCGTAGGCCCGGATATGGGCGTAAAAGCTTCCGGCGGAATCCACAACGCAGACGAGGCACAGGCTATGGTAGATGCCGGCGCAAGCCGTCTCGGAACAAGCGCAACACTGGCTATCATCGGATAAAAAGGAGTTTCTTATGGATACGATACTGATGGGAATTGCCGGAGGAACCGGCAGTGGAAAAACGACACTGGCAGATAAGCTGGTAGAAAGTTTTGGACGCGATGAAGTGAGCATTCTGCGCCATGACAACTATTACAAACGCCATGACGATATTCCTTTTGAGGAGCGTGCCAAATTAAATTACGATCATCCCGATGCCTTTGATACCGACCTGTTATGCCAGCACATTCTCGAGCTGAAAGCCGGAAAATCCATCGAGATGCCGGTTTACGATTATGCCATGCATAACCGCTCGGATAAAACGATTCTGGTCCATCCTGCCCCGGTTATCGTGCTCGAGGGCATTCTCCTCTTCGTTGAGAAGGATCTCTGCGATCTGATGGACATCAAAGTCTTTGTCGATACCGATGCGGACGTGCGGATTCTCCGCCGGAACCTCCGCGATGTAAAAGAGCGCGGCCGTTCCCTGGACAGCGTTGTGACGCAGTACCTGACGACCGTAAAACCGATGCACGAGCAGTTCGTAGAGCCGAGCAAGCGCCGTGCCGACGTGATCATCCCGGAGGGCGGACAGAACACCGTTGCGCTTGAAATGCTGATCGAGCGGGTGCGTAAGCATCTGAATCTAGTGCAGAACCAGTAAACATCCATTTATCGCTATAAAAATCTGCAAAAAAAGAGCGAGGACTGAATTTTCTCTTTTCAGCCCTCGCTCTTTTTATTTTTCCCTTACAGATGTTCCAGCATTCCCTGCAGCCAGATCTGGCCTTTGAAACGTCTTCCCACTTCCGGTACTCCAAATAAATCCTTTTCGTTGATACAGATGTCTATCGGCACATCGTTGCAGACGAGGCCGAGCTCATACACCTGCTCGCCCGTTACCGCGTTCTTCGTTGTATTCATCTCCGTAATTTCACCCATCACGCTGTACTGGTCACATTCGAGACCGCTCGGCATGAAAAAGCTATCTACAATAGAAAAGACATCTTCCTTCGTCAGACGCTGGGAAATCATGGCATATGTGTCAATATCATCCATGGTGAGACTTTCCATCGCATCCTCATCCCCGTTTCTGGCAGCCGAGATCAGTGAATTCTTCTGCTGCGTGCTGCGGCGCTCCTTCTCGACCTGTTCCGGGTCTTTCTGGATCGGAAGCAGAATTGTTCCTTCCGCTGCAAGACCGGAGACAGAAAGCGGGAGCGGAAGCGGCTGCAGCGCATTTTTCTGTTTCATCTCAAGATATTCCGCTGCATGCGTCAGATAAAAGATCATCGTGATGCCAAGCCGCATATCGTCGCAGGCGCCTGCAAACGATTCCTTATCGACGTGGCGCTCCACCGATACCTCCTCGTAGGAGCTGATCTGCCCGCCCTCGAAATAGGGATAATAATATTCCATCTGGAAACGGTTGTTCTCATCAATTTCCCCACAGACCGTGATACCACAGTCATATGCATATTCTTTCGAAAATTCAGCAAAAAGGTGGTGTTCTTCTGTTTCCACAATCTTTTTACGGTCGTAGTTTTCTACTACATCACGAAGAATCTCCTGGAGTTCCTTCGTCGTCTTGATCTTTGAAAATCCAATGGTTTTCAGGTAAGCGTGCATAAGAACACCTCCTCTCATTCCTTTGTATTTCTTATGCGATTAGTGTTTCGGAACCAGTTTTTCTTTTCCGCCCATGTACATACGAAGAACTTCCGGAATGCTTACGGTTCCGTCTGCATTCAGGTTGTTCTCCAGGAATGCGATCAGCATACGCGGCGGAGCAACTACGGTGTTGTTCAGGGTATGTGCCAGGTATTTCTTTCCGTCCTCGCCGTTGACACGGATTTTCAGACGTCTTGCCTGTGCATCACCAAGGTTGGAGCAGCTTCCTACCTCGAAGTATTTCTTCTGACGCGGAGACCATGCCTCAACATCGACAGATTTTACTTTCAGGTCAGCCAGGTCACCGGAGCAGCACTCCAGAGTACGAACCGGGATATCCATGGAACGGAACAGGTCTACGGTGTTCTTCCACAGTTTGTCATACCACATCATGCTGTCTTCCGGTTTGCAGACAACAACCATCTCCTGTTTCTCAAACTGATGGATACGATAAACACCACGCTCCTCGATGCCGTGTGCTCCTTTTTCTTTACGGAAGCACGGAGAGTAGCTGGTCAGAGTCAGAGGCAGTTTCTCCTCCGGGATGATGCTGTCGATGAATTTACCGATCATGGAGTGCTCGCTGGTTCCGATCAGGTACAGATCCTCGCCCTCGATTTTGTACATCATGGACTCCATCTCAGCGAAGCTCATAACACCGTTTACGACGTTGCCGTGGATCATGAAAGGCGGTACGCAGTAGGTAAATCCGCGGTCGATCATGAAATCTCTTGCATAAGAAAGGATGGCAGAGTGGAGGCGTGCAATGTCGCCCATCAGATAATAGAATCCGTTTCCTGCAACTTCTCTTGCTGCGTCCAGATCGATTCCGTCGAAGGACTCCATAATGTCGGTGTGATACGGGATTTCAAAATCCGGTACAACCGGCTCGCCGAAGCGCTCTGCTTCTACGTTCTCGCTGTCATCTTTTCCGATCGGTACGGAAGGATCGATGATGTTCGGGATCACCATCATGATCTTCTTGATTTCTTCTTCTACTTCTTTTTCTCTTGCAGAAAGAGCCTCGATGCGGGAACCGTCAACAGCTACCTGTTTCTTTACTTCCTCAGCCTCTTCTCTCTTGCCCTGGCCCATCAGTGCGCCGATCTGTTTGGAGATTTTGTTTCTTTTTGCACGAAGTGCTTCTACTTCCTGTTTGATGTCACGGTTTTCTTTGTCCAGCTCGATGACTTTATCAACCAGCTCCAGTTTCTGATCCTGGAATTTATTTCGGATATTCTGTTTTACAACTTCCGGGTTTTCTCTTAAAAACTTAATGTCTAACATAATTTCCTCCTAGTAGATCTTATCCCCTCATTTTGGCGGGATTCTTTTTGTTCTTTCCAGCCCGGAACCACTGCCGTTTTTCCAGCATTTATGCGGGTTTGGCGCGTTCCAGTACCATCATATAACAGTATATACATTTTTTCAAGCGTTCTTTCATGCTGTTTTTCTGCGGTCCGCTTTTACATCAGATCGATCGAATTCATCGTAATTGCCTGGCGCAGCGCGTCGATTTCCTCGGTGCTCAGCATGATATAGGACTCGCCTTTTACGATCTCTTTCAGATATAAAAAGCAGTTGTCACGGCTGTGGATTGCATTCAGGATAAAACCTGTGTTTTCTTTGTCGAGCATTGCCAGCGCAAAACTCATCTTTCCGCCCACATCGTCAAACGCATCATATTTTACGATTCCGTATTTGTTCAGCGTCATGCCCTGGATCTTTTTCAGATCCGCAAGATTCTTTTTCGTCAGCTCATTCTGCTTGTTCAGTTTGTCAATTTCCTTGAACCGCTGATGAAACAGCTTTTCGAGTGACTGGGCGTCTTTTCCCTTCATAAAGCTTCTGTACTTCTGGTTCAGTCTGCTCAGACGCAGCGACATGCTGACCGTCATAATCATCATCACGATAATCAGTACAATCAGAAGAAGTACAACAACGCCAAGGTCAATTCCTACCTTACTAAATAAATCGCTCATTATTCTACCTCTTACTGTATTGATTCAAACAGATCCATGATTCTCTCGAGCTCTTCCTGGGAATAATACTCGATCTCGATCTTTCCTTTGTGCTTTGCCCCGCGGTGAATGGAAACCTTCGTACCAATGATGCTCTTAATTTTCTCTTCCAGACCTTCGTAGATGGCTTCCTCTTCCAGATTGACTTTCTTTTCTTTCTTCACCTTCGGATTCAGGATCTCTTTGACCAGGCGCTCGGTCTCACGGACACTGAGCTTTTCATCGAAGATTTTCATTGCCGTATTGTACTGGAGTTCTTTATTCTCCAGCGCCAGCAGCGTACGCACATGACCGGTTGTCAGCATTTCATCGACAACCATCTGCTGTACCCTGTCATCCAGTTTCAGGAGACGCATCGAGTTTGTAACCGCCGTTCTGCTCTTGGAAACGCGCTCTGCGATTTCATCCTGGCGGAGATGGAACTCTTCCATCAGGCGTTTGTATGCGTGTGCCTCCTCAATCGGGTTCAGAGATTCTCTCTGAATATTTTCAATCAGGGAAATCTCGACAACTTCCTGCTCGGTAAAATCTTTAATGATGACCGGTACTTCTTTGATTCCGGCAAGCTTTGCAGCCCTCCATCTCCGTTCCCCTGCGATGATCTCATAATAATCATCTTTTTTCTGCACCAGAATCGGCTGCAGAACTCCGAACTGTTTGATGGATTCCGAAAGTTCGATCAGGCCGTCCTCGTCAAAGGATTTTCGCGGCTGTTCGCGGTTCGGTTCAATTTCGGAGATTTTCAGTTTCATCTCGACTGGTTTTTCGACAACTTTTTCAACAACCTTCTCGACTACTTTGACCTCCGGTTTTGCCGGTTTCTCTTTTGCTTCTGCTTTGGCCGAATGTCCCGGTGAAATCAGGGAATCCAGGCCCTTGCCTAAGCCTCCTCTTCTCGCTGCCATTACTCTTCATCCCCCCTGTGAATCACTTCGTCTGCCAGGAGACGGTAGCTCTCTGCACCGGTGGACCGCTTGTCGTAATAGTTGATCGGCATACCGTAGCTCGGTGCCTCCGCAAGGCGGACATTTCTCGGAATAATGGTTTTGTAGATATTCTGATCCAGGCTGTCTTTTACGTTTTCTACTACCTGCAGAGAAAGATTCGTTCTCGCATCGTACATGGTAAAGACAACGCCTTCCATCTCCAGTTCTGGATTCAGACGCTCCTGCACCAGCTCAATCGTGTGCATAAGCTGGGATAAGCCCTCCAGTGCGTAATATTCACACTGAATCGGCACCAGAACGGTGTCCGCGGTGGTCATCGCGTTGATTGTCAGCATATTTAAGGATGGCGGACAGTCAATAATAATGAAGTCGTACTGATCGCGAACCTGATCAATTGCGTTTTTCAGGATGAATTCTTTGTCTTCCACCCCGATCAGCTCGATCTCCGCTCCGGCCAGATTGACATTGGAAGGGATAAGGGAAAGATTGTCAAAATTCAGAGGAATGATGCAGTCCTCCAGTTTTGACTCTCCAAGAAGCAGTTCATAGATGGTATTTTCCACTTCATTTTTCTCTACTCCCATTCCGCTGGTGGTATTTCCCTGCGGGTCCATATCAATGGTCAGAACTTTTTGTCCCATTTCTCCTAAACAGGAAGAAAGGTTAATTGCGGTGGTAGATTTACCTACGCCGCCTTTCTGGTTTGCAATTGCAATTGTTCTTCCCAAAATATGTATTGCCTCCTTTCATCTTTTTGTTTTCCATTTGCAGTTTTTCCTTTTTACAGGAAATGACCTGCCGGCACTTCTTTCAAAAAACTGATTCATGCGGCAGGTGTTTTGGCATATAGATAGGAAAAATCTCCTTTTCTATGCCAGTCTATCTGAGGAATTCTTCAGATTCTATCTCAAAATTGCCCCAATTTGGGACAAAGATATTTTATCATACTACGCCGGATTTTACTACTGGAAATGTTTCACGTGAAACATTTTAGATCGGAAGAGCGTCGTGTAGGGAAAGAGTGTAGAT
>ONZX01000410.1_pt1 | contig 29003 bp, 25 predicted proteins | sample 1671831 | NCBI WGS metagenome assembly ONZX01 (sample SAMN06348197, study PRJEB24527) | human gut metagenome | reverse complement strand
CGCAGCCCAGGCTGCCGAGGAGGCCGCCCGCGCCGAGGCCGAGGCCAAGAAGAAGGCCGAGCAGGAGCGCCTTGCTCGCGAGAAGGAGGAGGCTGCCCGCGAGGCCCAGCGCCGCGCCGTTCCCGCTTCCGACTCCGGTTCGCGCTTCCGTTCGCTGCTCGACCAGATCGCCGCACAGGAGACCGTGCTCAAGGAGAAGAAGGACGCCGAGGACAAGGCCAAAGCCGAGCGCGCCGCCGAGCGCGGTAACCGTCGTGGCGGCAACAACGACCGCCGCGGTGGCCGTCGTAACGATCGCAACGCCTCCGACAATAACTCCGATCGCAACGCCTCCGAGAGCCGTCCGCACAGCCATCGCACCAACGCCAGCAACAACGTCGCTGCCGGCATGGACTTCCCCAACCCCGATAGGCAGGGCAAGGGCAAGAAGCGCAAGGGCGGTCACAACAACGAAGAGGACCACTACAGCCGTATGGCTCGCGAGGCCGAGGAGTACAGCCGTGAGAAGGTGCTCGAGGAGGCTCGTGCCGCCGTCGAGGAGGCCTCTCGCGAGTCCACCGGTCGCCGCAAGAAGCGCAAGGAGAAGCGCGAGCGCGAGGCTGCCAAGGCTCAGGAGGAGCGCAAGATAGAGGAGGCGCTGGCCCAGGGCGTGAACCCCGAGGAGCTCGACGCCATCAAGGTTTCCCAGGGCGTTACCGTTCAGGAGCTCGCCGAGGCGCTCGACGTTCCGGCCAACGACATCATCAAGCGCCTGTTCCTACTGGGTACGCCGCTCACCATGACGCAGTCCATGTCCGATGACCTTGTCGAGCTCGTTGCCGACGACCTGGGTCGTCAGATCAAGATCATCACCCCCGAGGAGGAGAACACCTTCTCGTTCTACGACGATCCCGCCGACCTTAAGCCGCGCGCCCCGGTCGTCACCGTCATGGGCCACGTCGACCACGGCAAGACGAGCCTCCTCGACGCCATCCGTCACACCGGCGTCGCTGCCGGCGAGGCGGGCGGCATTACCCAGGCAATCGGCGCTTCGCAGGTTATGATCAACGACCGCAAGATCACCTTCATCGATACCCCGGGCCATGCCACCTTTACGGCCATGCGTGCCCGTGGTGCCAAGGTGACCGACATCGTCATTCTGATCGTGGCTGCCGACGACGGCGTCATGCCCCAGACGGTCGAGTCCATCAACCACGCCAAGGCCGCCGGCGTTCCCATCGTCGTTGCCGTCAACAAGATCGATAAGCCCGGCGCCAACCCCGACCGCGTGCGCCAGGAGCTCACCGAGTACGGTGTCATCCCCGAGGAGTGGGGCGGACAGAACATGTTCGTCAACATCTCGGCGAAGCAGAAGATCGGTATCGACGACCTTCTGGAGACCGTGCTGCTCCAGGCAGATGTGCTCGAGCTCAAGGCCAACCCGGACACCTTTGCCTCCGGCAACGTCCTCGAGGCCAAGCTCGACAAGGGCCGCGGCTCGGTCGCTACCGTGCTCGTGACCCGCGGTACCCTGCACGTGGGCGATACGCTGGTCGCCGGCCTCACCTACGGCCGCGTCCGCGCCATGCTCGACCCCAAGGGCCGCGCCGTCACCGAGGCCGGTCCTTCCGACGCCGTCGAGATCCTGGGCCTGCAGTCCGTGCCCAACGCCGGTGACGAGTTCCGCGTGTTCGAGGACGAGCGCGAGGCTCGTGCCCTTGCCGACGAGCGTTCGCTCAAGGCCCGTATCGAGGAGCAGAGCCGCGTCAAGCACGTCACGCTCGAGAACCTCTTCGAGACCATTGCCGACGCCGAGGTCAAGGAGCTCAACCTGATCATCAAGGCCGACGTCCAGGGTTCCATCGAGGCCCTTCAGGACTCGCTCGACAAGATGGATCAGTCCGAGGTTCGCATCAACACGATCCACTCCGCCGTTGGTGCCATCAACGAGACCGACGTCGTTCTGGCCGACGCCTCCAACGCCATCATCATCGGCTTTGGTGTCCGTCCCGACGGTAAGGCCCGCTCCGCTGCCGAGCGCGAGGGCGTCGAGATCCGTTGCTACGACGTCATCTACAAGTGCCTCGAGGAACTCGACGCTGCCCGTATCGGCATGCTTAAGCCCACCGAGGTCGAGGTCTCCACGGGTACCGCGACCGTCCTGGACACCTTCAAGGTGCCCAAAGTCGGTATCGCCGCCGGTGTCCGTGTCGAAGAGGGCGAGATCGCCGCGACCGATTCCGTGCGTCTGGTGCGCGACGGCATCGTGGTCTTCAACGGCAAGATCGCCTCGATGCGCCACTACAAGGACGAGGCCAAGAGCCTCAAGAGCGGTTCCGAGGGCGGCATTGGCCTGGAGAACTTCCAGGACATCAAGCCCGGCGACCAGATCGAGGGTTACCGCATCGACCAGGTTGCCCGTACCGAGTAGGGGGTAGCGCTATGAAGCAAACGCAGGCAACCCGCCGTCTGGGCGAGCAGCTTCGCGAGAAGCTCGGTTATATCCTGCTCTTTGAGGTTTCCGATCCGCGTCTCGACCTGGTTACTTTGACCGCGGTCGAGGTCGCGGTGGACCGTTCGTTCGCGCGTGTGTACGTGTCGTGCGATGCGAGCCGCTACGACGAGGTCATGGAGGCGCTCGCAAGCGCCAAGGGCCGTATTCGCAGCCTGTTGGCTCGCTCGCTCGATTGGCGTGTTACGCCCGAGCTCGATTTTCGCATCGATCGCTCGACCGATGAGGCCGAGCGCATCACGCGTGCGCTGGAAAACGTTCCCGCCACGCTTGCGATCGAAAAGGACGAGGACGGCTATCCGATAGCGGATGCCGCCCAGGAGGCAGCTTTAGATGACTAATTCCGCCGACCTCGCCTCGTGCGAGTCTGCAGATATTCAACGACGCATCCTCGAGCTTATCGAGGGTGCGTCCTCCATTGCGATTTCGGGACATACTTCTCCCGATGGCGATGCCTTGGGCTCCGTCTTGGGTCTGGGCCTTTCGCTCATGAAGTTTTTCCCCAACAAGGACATTGCGCTGCTGCTGGCAGACGATGACCCGGTTCCACGCATCTACCGCTTTATGGAGGGTGCCGATCGCCTGGTGCCGGCATCTGCGTACACCGGCAATCCGGACCTGTTCATCTCGGTGGACGTACCGGTCGTCGAGCGCCTGAACAACTCCGCCGAGGTGCTTCGTCGCTCCAAGCATGTGGTGTGCTTCGATCACCATCCGGCGCGCGAGGAGTTTGCCGAGCTCAGCCTGAGGCGCGTCGAAGCTGCAGCCTGCGCCATGATCATCGACCGCTTCTTGGACAATTGCGGCATTGTCGCACGTGATGGCGTTGCGACCTGCCTGCTGTGTGGCTTGGTTACCGATACCGGCCGTTTTCAGTACCAAAACGCCGATGCCGCCGCGTTCCATGCAGCCTCGCGTCTGGTTGCCCACGGTGCCGATCCGGCGCGTGTGGCACTCGAGGTTTACCAGAGCATGCGCGTTGAGTTTTTGCACCTCAAGTCCATCGTTATGGGCCGCATTAAGACGGTGGCCCACGGGCGCGTCGCGTATAGCTACGCGTACCAGAGTGATCTTGAGGCCTGCGGTGTCACCTCGGATGAGTGCGACGGTCTGGTTGACGTGGTGCGCTCGGTGATGGGCGTGGAGGTCTGCTTGTTCCTGAAGGGCATTGAGGGCGATACCAAGGTGCGCGGCAACCTGCGCTCCAAGGGTGACCTCAACGTGTCCGAGATCGCTGCTGCCTTTGGCGGAGGCGGACATCCCGCTGCCGCCGGTTTTTCCAACAACGGAACGATTCTCGAGACGCTCACCGTGGCACTTCCCATGCTGGCCGAACTGGTAGGGGAGGATCCCACTTCGGTGACCATCGAGCTTTAACTTTTTGGATGGTACATGGCTCGTCGTACACCTTCTCAACTGAATATGCTGCTCGCCGTCGATAAGCCGGTGGGCTGCACGTCCCACGATGTGGTTTCGCAATGCCGGCGCGCCCTCCATGAGCGGCGCGTCGGCCATGCCGGCACGCTCGACCCCATGGCATCGGGTGTCATGGTGGTGGGTGTGGGCCAGGCCACCCGTCTGCTGGGCATGCTAACCCTCGATACCAAAAGCTATGTCGCCGACATTTCGTTTGGCGCCGAGACCAATACCGATGATGCGGAGGGCGAGGCGGTCCGCACGGTGGCTGTTGCCAACGAGCTCCGCGATCCTGCCTATGCCCGTGAGCGCTTGGCCGCTATGCTGGGTCCGCAGATGCAGGTGCCGCCGGCGTTTTCGGCTATCTCGGTCAATGGCGTTCGCGCCTACAAGTCTGCTCGCGAGGGCAATGCGGTGGACCTACCTCCGCGCCCCGTCGAGGTCTATGCCGCCGGCCTGATCGCCGTGGGAGGCGAAGGTGATACGTGTGTGTGGACCGTGGCGTTCTCGGTGAGCAAGGGCACCTATATCCGTGCGCTCGCTCGCGACTTGGGCCGCGCCTGCGAGAGCGCCGCGCACATTTCCGCGCTGCGCCGCACGGCCTCCGGTGTTGTTTCCATTGGCGCCTGTCATGCGGTCGAGGAGCTTTCTCCCGAGTCCGCGCCTGGCTTTGCCCTGGATCCCATTGCGGCCCTGGGCGCCACGCGTGTTGACTTGCCGGGCAATCTTGCCGAAGACCTGCTCTGCGGCCGACGCATTCCCGTTGAGCGTGCGCTTGCCGATTTCGATGCTTCGAAAGCGCCGTTTGCGCTGGTGCTCGATGGGGGACTCAAGGCGCTCGCCCGCATCGAAAGTGGCCGCTTTGTCATGGAGCACGTGTTTCCGCAGGCAATCGGCGGTGTTCGATGATGTTGTCCGCTCGCGAGCTCGCGCGTATCTTTTTTGAAGGCGAGTCGGACGAGGCTCGCATCGTCACTGCCGATGCGTTTGATGAGTGCGAGCACTTGGGTGCTGCCTCGATCGCCATTGGCGTGTTCGATGGCGTTCACCGTGGACACCGGGAACTCATCGAAGCGCTTGTCCGTGATGCCCGTGCCCATGGCTGCAAGGCGGTCGTGGTCACTTTCGATCCCGATCCGGACGTTGTGGTGAGTCCTTCGCCCGCTCAAAAATTGATGACGACGGCCGACCGTCTACATGCCTTGGCTCAGACCGGGGTCGATGCAGTGGTGGCCGTTCCCTTTACGCCTGAGGTTGCGGCACTCGACCATGTCGGTTTTCTCACACTGTTGTCACGCGTGGTCGACATTCGTTCGATTCGCGTTGGCAGCGATTTTAGGCTGGGTCGTGGCGGTGCTTCTGGTGTTGCCGAGATGCGCGCCTGGGGTTCCGAGCACGGCGTTGACGTGTATGGTCACGATCTGCTTTGCGAGGGCGGTGAGGCCATTTGCGCCACCCGCATCCGTCATGAGCTGGGACAGGGCCATGTGGAGCTGGCTGCTGAGTTGCTCGGCCGCCCGTATATGCTGCGCGGCGGTGTTATTCGCGGCCGTCACGAGGGCTCTGGCATGGGCTTTCCCACGGCAAACCTGCAGGTTCCCGACGGCATTCAGGTGCCTGCCGATGGCGTGTATGAGGGCCTGGTGCTCGTCGATGACACCGTATGGCCTGCTGCCGTTAACGTCGGCCTGCCGCCGACGTATGCCGACGATGCCGCTTCATCGCATCTCGAGGCTAACTTAATTGGTTATACGGGCGACCTGTACGGCGCTTCCGTTTCGCTGGCGTTTACGCGCTGGCTGCGTCCCTCGCGTGTGTTCGAATCGCTGGATGAGTTGATCTCGACCGTCGAGGGTAATATCGAGGATATTCGTCACAACTTGGGCGAGCAGGGGGCGAGTATCCGTGATTAGCGATGAGGAAAAAGACCAGGTACGCGCTGCGTCCGACTTAGTTGCCATCGTGCAGGAAACGGTTGAGCTCAAGCCCCGCGGCCATGAGTTTTGGGGTTGCTGCCCCTTCCATGGCGAAAAGACGCCTTCTTTCCACATTATCCCCGCTACGCAGGTCTGGCACTGCTTTGGCTGCGGCGAAGGCGGCGACGTCTTCACCTATATCATGAAGCGCGAAAACCTGAGCTTTCCCGAGTCAATCCGCTATTTGGCCGATCGTGCGGGTATTGAGCTGCATGACACCGGAGATCGTCGCGAGCGCGGTACCAAGCGTGCCCGCATCTACGATCTGTGTGCCGAGACCGCCCAGTTCTACCACACCATGCTTATGCGCGGTAAGGACGGCCGTCCACGCGAGTACTTTGCCAGCCGTGGTATGGGTGGCGACGTCTGCCGCCGCTACTGCTTGGGCTTTGCACCGGGCCGCAACGCGCTGGTGTCGCACCTGTCCCAGGCGGGTTTTACCCCGCAGGAGATGATCGACGCCAACGTTGCCGTGAGACGCGGGCGCGGGCAGCTTGCCGACCGCTTCTACGACCGCGTGATGTTTCCCATTTTTGATGAGCAGGGTCACAACATCGCCTTTGGCGGTCGCATCATGGGAGACGGCCAACCCAAGTACCTCAACACCGCCGAGACGAGCGTGTTTCATAAAAAGCGAAACCTCTACGGCTTTAATTGGGCCAAGGAGTTTATCGTCGCACAGGATACCGCCATCGTGGTAGAGGGCTATACCGACTGCATCGCCTGTTGGGAGGCGGGGATTAAAAACGTTGTCGCCACGCTGGGCACCGCGCTCACGGAGCATCACGTCAAGACGCTCACCCGCTTTGCTAAGCGCATCGTGTATATGTTTGACGGCGATGCCGCGGGCCAGAAGGCCGCCCGTCGCGCGATTCAGTTTATCGAGCAGGATTCGATGGACCTTCGCTGCGTGGTGCTGCCCGACGGCAACGACCCCATGGAGTTCATCACGGCACATGGTGGACAGGAGCTGCAGGCGCGCATCGACGCTGCCGAGCCGCTTATGGACTTTGTCTACCGCTCGCTGCAGGAGTCGAGCGACATCACCACGCCGGGCGGTCGCGCCAAGGCGCTGGAAGATGCGCTGACGCTTATCTATCCGCTGCGCGATAGCTATATGATCGACACGTACTTTATCCAGATTGCCGACCTGCTTGGTTTGGACCTGGAGACCGTGCGCGCGAGCTCGGGCCGCGTGTTTCGCGACGTCGCCAAGCGCGAAGATGCGGAGCGCCGTCGCGAACAGAACTATGAACGCCAGCGGGCGCAAGCTGAGCGATCTGGTAGCGCGGGCGGTCGGTCGTCTGGTTCGCAGGGGACATCTCGTGGTGCTTGGGCATCGGGCGCGACGCCGCCGGTGTCCGCGCCGGTCGAGGAGGAGCCGTACGACCATGTCCCGCTCGATGCCTACGGCGCCGCGCCCGTGGAGCTCGTCGACGATCTGCCGCCGATCGATGTGCCTGATGATATGGGTGCTGTGCCTGTGACTGATGGTTCGGGCGCTCCGGCTGCGGCGGCGCCGATGGTTCTTACTGATCTTGAGCGCAAGTCCTTGGCAGGGGAGCGCGAGCTGTTGACGATGCTCACGAGCTACCCCGACCTGTTCCGCACGTATGCCGACCGCATCTGCTCTATCGAGTGGGTTGACCCACGTCACGAGTCCATCGCATGGGCCGTTCTGGCAACGCCGCCGGGAACCGATCCTGCAGCCTGCATGGATGCGGCGCGCTCGGTGTGTCCCGAGGCGGCAACGCTTGTGAGTGCCGGGCGCATCTCGGCGACGAGCAAGCACCCCACCGAGACGAACATCGTGTTTATGCTTGATACACTCGAGCTCTACACCATCAAGCGCCGCATGCGTGCCGCACAGGCCAAGCTGCGCCAGGACCGTTCGCTCGATGATGAAGCCCGTCGCGCGCTGACCGTGCAGGCCGCGCAGGATTCGCAGCGTCAACGCGAGCTGCAAAAGTCGATCGGCGGCGTGGCGGACCCGTTCCGTTTGATCGGTCTGGAGGCCGCAGGCACCGAACAGGCCTAGATGTTGTGGTCAACCAGCGTATTCTCGCCTATATCCAGTCCTCTTTTTGGGTATAGACGTCTATGTGTGTGCTAAAGTATTGAGTCCTGTGGACTATGAAGGGAGAATCTGTGCCAAAAAAGACTGAGAGCACGGGTACTGGGCTGGAATCCTACGTTGCAAAGCTCATGGGCAACGGCTCAAACAGGACTTCGGTAACCGAGGACGAGATTCAGGTCGCCCTGAAGGATATCGATGTTTCTGACGAGCAGCTCACCGCGGTGTATTCCGCGCTGCGCAACAGCGGCATCCAGATTATCTCCGCGAGCGGTAACGACGACGCCCCCATGGACGTCGACGATGACGATAACGATACCGACGATTTCGATGACGACGACGAGCACGATTCCGGCTCGCTCGACGATCACGAGCTCAAGATGGCCCGTCAGGCCGATGCCGAGATGGGTTCTTCCAAGAGCAAGAAGAAGCGCACCGTGCGCACGTCCCGTTCACGCTCCCGCGTGCGTGGCATCGATGCCTCCACGGTGATGCTGACCGGCGATCCGGTTCGTATGTACCTCAAAGAGATCGGCAAGGTCGACCTGCTGACCGCCTCCGAAGAGGTCGATCTGGCCATGAAGATCGAGGCCGGTCTTGAGGCCACCGAGAAGCTCGAGGCCGCCGATGCCGGTGAGCTCGAGCTCACGCGTGCCGAGATGCGTCGTCTTACGCGCATTGAGAACGTTGGCCTTGAAGCCAAGCAGGCACTCATCAGCGCAAACCTGCGTCTGGTTGTTTCCATCGCCAAGCGCTATGTCGGCCGCGGCATGCTGTTCCTTGACCTGATCCAGGAGGGCAACCTCGGTCTGATCCGCGCCGTCGAGAAGTTCGACTACCAGAAGGGCTTCAAGTTCTCCACGTACGCCACGTGGTGGATCCGTCAGGCCATTACGCGCGCTATCGCCGATCAGGCCCGTACCATCCGTATTCCCGTACACATGGTCGAGACCATCAACAAGCTCGTCCGCGTGCAGCGCCAGCTCCTTCAGGACCTGGGTCGCGACCCGACCCCCGAGGAGATCGGTGCCGAGATGGACATGAGCGCCGACCGCGTCCGCGAGATCCAGAAGATCTCGCAGGAGCCCGTGTCGCTCGAGACCCCCATCGGCGAGGAAGAGGATTCCCAGCTGGGCGACTTCATCGAGGACTCCCAGGCTATCGTTCCGCCCGATGCCGCCAGCTTCTCCATGCTGCAGGAGCAGCTCACTCAGGTGCTCGACTCGCTTGCCGATCGTGAGCGCAAGGTTATCGAGCTGCGCTTTGGCCTTGTCGACGGGCATCCCCGCACGCTCGAGGAAGTCGGCCGCGAGTTTGGCGTCACGCGCGAGCGTATCCGCCAGATCGAGTCCAAGACCCTGGCCAAGCTCCGCCACCCGAGCCGTTCGAGCAAGCTGAAGGACTACATCGAGTCATAACCTCGCAAGCAAGAAGCGCCCTCAAGCACATCCGCTTGGGGGCGCTTTCATGTGGTCATTGGGGACGTCCCCAATGACTAGGTCGGAAAAATTCTTAAAAAAGTTCTTGCCCTGAGCTGATTCGTCCGTATAATAAACTTCGTTGCTTGAGAGCACGCACCTATTCCTCGGTAGCTCAATGGTAGAGCACGCGGCTGTTAACCGCGCTGTTGTAGGTTCGAGTCCTACCCGGGGAGCCAGGTTGTAAAACCCGTCGCTTATGCGGCGGGTTTTTTCTTTTCGCGATCGCCTGGCGCGAACGTTGCCATATCAACATTTCGTGTCGAGGATGTAATCCCGCGACCCACCACCTCAACATGGCGCGCTCGTTGTAGAATAATGCAATGATTGCTCCCACGAGATGGTGCCGCGAGCACCAGATAAGGAGATTCTTGTGTCTGAGACCATTAACGGCAGCCTGAGCGTCTCGAACGACGTTATTGCCGATATTGCCGGTTATGCCGCGATGACGTGCTATGGCGTCGTCGGTATGGCCGAACAGCTCCAGGGCGCCGAGAGCGTGCGCCTGCTTGCCGGTCAGCGCCTCCGCAAGGGCGTGCTTGTCTCCGCCGACGAGAACGGCCTTACGGTCGATCTTCACGTCGTGCTCGAGAACGGCGTCAACATGAAGTCCGTCTGCCACAATCTTTCGAGCTCCGTTGCCTTCACCCTGCAGGAGATCGCCCAAATCGATCCCGCCAGCCTTAAGATCGGCATTCACATCGACGCGCTCAAGAGCCGTCTGAACTAGCATCCGAATACGGAGATTTCACCACTCATGATTGCAAAGACCATTCGCACCTGTTTTCCGATCGCTGCGGCTGCCGTTTCCGACAAGGCCGAGGAGATCAACAAGCTCAACGTCTTCCCCGTCCCCGACGGTGACACCGGCACCAACATGTCGCTCACGCTCGCTTCGGTGACCAAGGAGCTCTCTGCCCTTCCTGCCGACGCCGACATGGAGGCCATCGCCGGCGCCATCACTCACGGTTCCCTTATGGGCGCCCGTGGCAACTCCGGTGTCATCACCTCGCAGATCCTGCGCGGTGTGGCCGAGGGTCTTGTCTCTGCCGACGAGCCCATTACGTCCGCCAACATCGCTTATGCGTTCCGCCGAGCCGTCAAGGTCGCCTTCCAGGCCGTCCGCAAGCCTATCGAGGGCACGATCCTCACGGTGCTGCGCGATGTCTCGACCAAGGCCGACGAGTGCGAAAAGAAGAAGTTCTCGGCCGAGGATGCGCTCGACGCTATCGTCGTCGAGGCCTACCAGTCCGTCGCACGCACGCCCGACCTGCTGCCCGTCCTCAAGGAGAACGGCGTGGTCGACTCCGGCGCCTTCGGCTTTGCTATTTTCCTGGAGAACTTTGTTGCCGCCGCGCTTGGCCGCAGCACCGTTGTCGAGGATTTCTCCGCCACGTTTGATTCCGCTGGCTCTGCCCGCGACGCGGCCCTCAATCGCGTTGAGATCGAGGCCAACGACGACTGGGAGGGCTCGGAGTTCCGTTACTGCAACGAGTTCCTCTTTAAGGCCGACGCCCCGTTTGATGAGGACGAGTGCCTTAAGTTCCTGGGCTCCATGGGCGACTGCGAGCTGCTCGTGGGTGCTTACCCCGATTACAAGATTCACGTGCACTCCAACACCCCCAATCTGGTGCTCGAGCACATGTTGCAGCTTGGTCAGATCTATGAGGTCTTTATCCACAACATGGAGATGGAGGCCCATGACCGTACCGCCAAGATCCACGAGGATCAGGAAAAGGCCGCCGAGCCCGCCAAGGCGCTGGGTTTTGTCGCCGTTGCCGCCGGTTCCGGCGAGGCAGACATCCTCAAGTCCCTCGGCGTTGACGTGATCGTCTCGGGTGGCCAGACCATGAACCCCTCGACCGCCGACTTGCTGGGCGCGGTAGACCAGGTCAACGCGACCTCGGTCATCATTCTGCCCAATAACGGTAACATCCGCATGGCCGCCGAGGCTGCCGCTTCTGCCTGCACCGACAAGAAGGTTGCCGTCGTTCCCACTAAGACCGTCCCGCAGGCCTTCTCCGCGCTGTTCGCGGTCCTGCCCGATTCCGAGCTCGAGGACGCCGTTGCCGCCATGGTCGACGCCATCAGCGAGGTCCGCGATGGCGAGGTCACCCGTGCCGTGCGCGATTCCAGCGCCTCCGACGGCTCGCCGATTCACTCCGGTGACGTCATGGGTATCATTGCCGGTTCCATTGACGTGCTCGGCTCCGATGTGAAGCAGGTCACGCTCGATTGCATCAACCGCATGCAGGAGGAAGAGGAGGGTGACGCGCTGACGATTCTGGCCGGCGAGGAACTGTCCGATGAGGCCTTCCAGGAGATCGTAGACGCCATTGAGGAGGCTCAGCCCGATTTGGAGATCGACGCCCATCGTGGCGAGCAGCCGCTCTATCCCGTGATCTTCTCGATCGAGTAGGCAACTGCCCATGTCCGAGCTGTGCTCCGTGCCGCGCGTCTCGGAGCGCTTTGCCCAGAGCAATGCGCTCGACGAGGATATCGCGCGACTCAAATATGTTTCGGGTAAACGTGAGGAGGCCCTTCGCCGTCTGGGAATTCGGACGGTGGGGGACCTCCTTCTCCATATCCCTCATCGATACCTCGACTTTACCCGTTCGTGGTCCATCGAGATGGCACCCATCGGTACCGTGTGCACCATCATCGCCACGGTCGACCGTATCGTTCAAAAGCAGCCTCGCCCGCGTATGCAGGTGACCGAGGTCTCGCTTGTTGACGAGACGGGCGTGCTGCAGGTCGCCTTTTTCCGCCAGCCATGGATTGCCCAGCAGCTTAAGCAAGGCGACCGCCTGGCCGTGATGGGCAAGGTCGAGTTTGCCTATGGTTTTAAGCAGATGGCCTCTCCGCATTTCGAAAAGCTCGAGGAGGGACGTGCCGCGGGAACTATCCTGCCGGTCCATTACGTGAGTGATGGCGTGAGCCAGGCGTGGATGCGCCGCATCGTTAGCGGCGCGCTCGAGGTCGTCGGCAATCCCTTTGATCCCATTCCGGCACCGCTGCGCGCAAAGCGGAAGCTCATGAGCAATGCCCGTGCTTTGCGCTCAATCCATTTTCCCTCGAGTATGGCTGAGCGCGATATCGCGCGCGCACGGCTTGCCTACGAGGAGTGCCTCTACCTGCAGCTGGCGCTGCGCCTGCGCAACGACGGCGGCCTGGTCGATGTGGCGCCCTATGCCCACACCGCGGGCGATCGTCTTGCCGCGCTCAAGCAGGCCCTGCCGTTTTCGCTGAGCGACGAGCAGGAGGCCGCGTTCCAAGACATCCTGCGCGATATGTGCGATGGCGGGCGCGTGATGAACCGCCTGCTGCTGGGCGATGTCGGTACCGGTAAGACCGCCGTTGCCGCCTGCGCGCTGGCTGTGGCTGCCGATAGCGGCACACAGGCCTGCGTTATGGCGCCCACGGGCGTGCTGGCGCGTCAATATGCCGATAAGACCGGCCCTCTGCTCTCGCAGGCCGGCATGTCTTGGGCGCTTCTGACGGGTGCCACGCCGGCCGCAGAGCGCGAGCGCATCCATGCACAGCTGGAATCGGGAGAGCTCGACGTCCTCTTTGGAACCCACGCGGTCCTTTCGGATAACGTGGCGTTTAAGTATTTGTCGCTCGTAGTCATCGATGAGCAGCACCGGTTTGGCGTCGGCCAACGCAATGCCTTGCGCGCGAAGGGCCCCGGTGCCGATCTGCTCGTTATGACGGCAACGCCCATCCCGCGTACGCTGGCGCTTTCGGTCTACGGCGATCTGGACACGAGTATCATCCGCCATCGGCCCGTCCCTGGCGCTGGCGTGACGACACGCGTGCTTACCGAGTCGAGTCGCGACCTTGCCTATGGCGCCATCCGCGAGGCGCATGAAAAGGGTCAGCAGGCCTACGTGATTTGCCCGCTCGTGGAGCCGAGTGACTCGGCCGATGATCTGGAGGACGTGCCCGGTATCGCCCGCGACGACGAGGGCCGCGTGACGGTCCCCGTGCCGCTGCACGATACGGCGACCGAGCTCGATCGCCTGCGTCTGGCGTTGCCGGGTCTTGCCATCGAGCGCCTTCACGGCCGCATGCCAGCGGGGGAGAAGGACCAGGTTATCGATGCCTTTAAGCGTGGCGAGATTGACGTGCTCGTCTCGACTACGGTGGTCGAGGTGGGCGTCGACGTGCCTAACGCCACCGTCATGGTCATCGAGAACGGGGAGCGCTTTGGTTTGGCTGCTCTGCACCAGCTGCGCGGTCGCGTGGGCCGTGGCAGCGTGTCGGGCACGTGTCTGGTCATGACGCACTCCAAGGGCAACGGCGGCGCTTCGGCAGCACAAGATCGCCTGCAATCGCTCGAGAAGACCTCGGATGGCTTTACGCTCGCCCAGATGGACCTGCGTCTGCGCCACGAGGGCGAAATCCTGGGGTACCGCCAGCATGGCGGAGTGACCCTGCGCTTTGTCGACCTGGATGCCGACGAGGAGCTGATCGAGTGGGCCCATTTGGACGCGGTCGAGCTCTTGCGGTATGCTTGCAACCTTGACTCCGTGGCGACGCGCCCCCTGCGCGATGCGGTCGCCATGCGATATCGACACATTTTTAAGGAGGTCAGCGGAGGATGAGAATCATCGGCGGCGAATGGCGCGGTCGTAAGATCGAGGAGCCCCGTGGTCGCGATGTCACCCGCCCCACGACCGATCGCGTGCGCGAGGCATGCGCATCTATGGTCATGTCGGCATTCGACTTCGATCTGGATGAGGTCCGCGTGCTGGACGCCTTTGGCGGCTCCGGTGCCTTAGGGTTAGAGATGCTCTCACGTGGTGCCCGCTCACTCACGACGTTCGAGATCGATCGGAATGCCGCGCGGCTCATTACCAAGAATATCGAGTCGCTCTGCCGTGACCGTGCGCGTTGGCGCGTGGTAACGGGCGACATGCTGGCGAGCGCCTCGCGCGGTCGTGTGCCGGGCGGCCCGTTTGATCTGGTCCTGCTCGACCCGCCCTATGCTTTTGGTGCCGAGCCGGTCGAGGAACTGCTGCCGAACCTGGCTCAGCAGGGTCTGCTTGCATCTGGCGCTTATGCCCTGTTTGAGCATGCCGCCGCCGATGCGGGCGCGCATCCGGCAGGCTTTGAGATTGTGCGCGAGAAGCACTACGGCATTACCTCGGTCGACCTGCTTCGTTGGGTCGGCGATGACGATGGTGAGGGCGATAACGCCGGCACCGATGCTAACAACAACGATGCCACGACGTTTCAGGAGGACGCCCATGAATGACACCATCAACCGCGTGATCGTCCCGGGCACCTTCGATCCCATCACGTTTGGCCATATCGACGTCATCCGCCGCGCCCGCCGCATCTTTCCCAGCGTGATCGTCGCTGTTGCCGAGTCGCAGGGTAAAAACGGTGTGGGTACCACGTTTATGCTCGATGAGCGCGTGGCGCTGGCCCGCGAGGCGCTCGGTGATATCGACGGCGTCGAGGTCCTGCCCTTTACCGGCCTCTTGGTCGACTTCGCTCGCGAGCAGGGGGCGGGGGCCGTGGTCAAGGGCCTGCGCGCCATGACAGACTTTGAGTACGAGCTGCAGCAGGCAGATCTCAACTATCGCTTGGATAACGAGCTGGAGTCCATCTTTGTCATGAGTGCGCCGCAGTACGGCTATATCTCGAGCTCGGTCGTTCGTCAGATCGCCTCACTCGGCAGCGATGTATCGACGTTTGTCCCGCCCAACGTGGTCGAAGCGCTCAGACATCGCTTTTCGTGACGTTTTTTATTGCCTGGTGGCATGTGGTAAACTAGCACGATGATATGTTACCTATGAAAGGAGACCGGATGCCGGGCGAGAATTTTCCTGGCGATAGGATCGTCAGCTTGGTCGATGAGCTCGAAGGGCTGATCGAGGAAGCCAAGCCGCCTTTCGGCAAGAACGCTCAGTTCTAGGTCATCGACGCCGACGTGTTCTTCAACATCCTCGACGAGATCCGCATGAGCTATCCCGAGGAGTGGCAGAAGTCCCGCCGTATCCTTAAGGAGCGCGAGGAGCTTATGGCTTCCGCCGCCGCTCAGGCCGATTCCATCATCGCCGACGCTCAGCAGCAGGCCCTCACCATTGCCGGTGAGCAGGAGATCGTCCGCTTGGCACAGCAGCAGGCCGACGACATCCGCGATCGTGCCCAGCAGTACGAGCGCGAGACGCGTTATGCTGCCGAGGACTACGCAGAGCAGGTCTTTACGCACCTGGAGGAGAATCTCAAGAGCCTGACCGGCACCGTTACCCGTTGCCGTCAGCAGCTCAACGAGGGTGCCGCCCAACAGAATGGTCAGTGGTAATGGCTGAGTTCCCGAGCGTTACCGTCGATCTTTCCGAACAGCTCGAGTTTCCCGGAGATTCGTATCCGCTGACCGGCAAGGTCGATGTCGCCACCTATACGGTGGGCGAGAAGGAGTACCAGCTACAGGACGGCATCGACTACGACGTTGTCTTTACCAATGCCGGTACCGGTGTCTTGCTCACGGGCATGGTCCGCGCGCACGCCACCGGCGAGTGCGACCGTTGCCTGGAGCCCGCTTCGTTTGATATCGCCGGCGAGATCGAGGAGTTCTACCTCTTTGAGGAGCCCGAGGATCCCGAGGCCTACGAGGACGGCTACGAGCTCCTGGGTGAGGACCGCATCGTCGATCTGGGTGAGCCCATCAACGATGCCGTTGTCATGGACACGCCGTTTGTGGTGCTCTGCAAGCCCGATTGCCGCGGTCTGTGTCCCACTTGCGGTTGCAATCTCAACGTCGAGCAATGCGATTGCGCCACCCAGGCAGAGGCAGAATGGGCCGCTGCCACGGAAAATCCATTTGCAGCATTGAAGAATCTCAAGCTCGATGAGTAAAACTGTGGTAGTATCGCTACTTGCGCGTAATCGCCACACTGGATAGTTCATAAGGAAGGTCACTATGCCCGTACCTAAACAAAAGCAGGGTCGTATCCGCACTCACACCCGTCGTTCCGCCAACATGAAGATCTCGGCTGCGGCTCAGTCCACGTGCCCCCGTTGCGGCGCTGTCAAGCTTCCGCATCACGTGTGCCCCAGCTGCGGTTTCTACAAGGACCGCGAGGTTATCGTTACCGAGTAACGGTATACTCTGGATGCGATGCCGTTCCAAATGGAACCACAATGGCCGGCTCAATGAGTCGGCCATTTTTGTATAAGGAGCATGTATATGAGTAACGTTCGCGTTTGTGTAGACATTGTGGGCGGAGACGAGAAACCTCAGGTTGTTCTCGATGGTATCGAGGCTGCGCTTGCCGCCGATCCCGATATCGAGGTCTTGGCAGCTGGCCCCGCTGAAATCGTCAATCCCTTTGCTGCTTCCCATGCACGTGTTGAGGCTCTTGAGGCACCCGACGTTATCGCCATGGATGACGATCCCATTCGCGCCGTGATGACCAAGCGTAAATCGTCGATCGTGCTTGCCTGCCGCGCCATCAAAAAGGGCAACGCGGACGCGTTCTTCTCCGCCGGCTCGACCGGTGCCATGACCGCTGCCGCCACCGCCTATGTGACGCCGTTTAGATATATGGCCGAAGGCAAGAAGCAGCCGGTGCGTCCCTGTCTGACCAATGCGCTGCCCAATCGCGCCGGCGGTCTGACGGTGCTGTGCGATATGGGCGCCAACCCCGATGTCGAGGTCGATGACATGGTGCGTTTTGCCCAGATGGGTAGCGCCTATGCCCGCGTCGTCCTGGGCATCGAGCATCCCCGCGTGGGCCTGCTTGCCAATGGCACCGAGGACGAGAAGGGTTCCAACTTTACCAAGGCCTGCTTCCCGGCCATGAAAGCCGCCGTTCCCGGCTTTGTGGGCAACTGCGAAGGCACCGACCTCACCTCGGGCAATTTCGATGTCGTCGTTGCCGATGGCATGTCGGGCAATATTGCGCTCAAGGCCACCGAGGGCGCTGCCAAGTTTTTGCTGCAGGAACTCAAGGGTGCCTTTATGGCCTCGCTCGGCACCAAGATCGCCGCGCTGCTCATCAAAAAGCAGATGCGCGAGATTAAGGCCAAGCTCTCTGGTGATGCCAAGGGCGGTGCGATTCTTTTGGGCCTGCGTGGCGTGGTCCTAATCGGCCATGGCGCCACCTCGGTCGAGGCTGTTAAAAACGGTACGCTCGCGGCGGCCGAAGCCGTGCGCGCGGGGCTGGTCGAGAACGTCGCCAACTCCATGGACGGCATCGTTTTGTAAGAGCGAGTTAGAGCGCTGTTATGTGCCTCGCGGCCTGCTTCGTGGGGTAGAATCAGAACCGTGTCTTGGTACCGCCCGGGCGGTACCATTCTTTTGGTATTCATTCACTATGAGAGGAAGCGCTATGGACCGCTCCGAAATCTTCGACAAGATCGCCGAGGTCGCTGCTGACGTTCTGGGCGTCGATGTTGCCGAAATTAGCGATGAGACCACCTTTGACGATCTCGATGCCAACTCGCTCGAGCGCCTGCAGCTGGTTACGGCTATCGAGGACGAGTTCAACCTCGAGATCGATGACGAGACTCTGCTCTCGCTCAACTCTGTCGCCGACGCCGTCGACGCGATCGAAAACGCCAGGGAGGCCTAGGTCTTGGCTTTGTCTGAACGACTTACGCGTGCCCAGGAAATCCTGGGCCACGAGTTCAATAATAAGGTGCTGCTGCGCGCGGCGCTTACGCATCCCTCGGCAGTCGAGGGCCAGCCGGTTTCTGCCAGCTATGAGCGCCTTGAATTCTTGGGCGATTCCATTTTGGGCGCTGTGGTCGCACGCTCCCTGTTTGAGTCCTATCCGGAGTTTGACGAGGGCAAGCTCACGCGCCTGAAGGTGTCGCTTGTCTCGGGCGCTACGCTGTCCGAGGTGTCGCACGAGCTGGGTATCGACGACATCATCATCTTTGGTGCCTCCGAGACCGGTACCGGCGCGCGTGGCCTGCACTCGGCGCTCGAGAACGTCTATGAGTCGCTCGTGGGCGCGCTGTATCTGGATGCTGGCTGGGATGCGGCGGCGGAGTTTATCCACCGTACGCTTAAGCCCCATTTGGCCTCTGAGCGTGCCGAGCATCCTGCGAACCCCAAGTCGTTCTTGCAGGAGTGCGTGCAGGCAGACGGCCATGAGCCTCCCGCGTATAAGCTTGTTGGCTCCGAGGGCCCGGCGCATGCGCCCACCTTTACCGCCGTGGTGTTGATCGATGGTATTCGCCAGGGTCGCGGCTCCGGCTCCTCAAAGAAGGAAGCCGAGGGAGCCGCTGCACTCGAGGCACTTGACCGCATGGGCTACACCACCAACGGCGTGATTCTCAACAAGAAGCCTGTTTAAGCGAGGAACCGTGTATCTCAAGTCCCTCACGCTCAAAGGGTTCAAGTCGTTTGCCGACCGCGCCCATATGACGTTTGAGCCGGGCCTGACCGTCATCGTCGGTCCCAACGGCTCGGGAAAATCGAACATCTCTGACTCGATTCTGTGGGTCCTGGGCGAGCAGAGCGCCAAGCAGCTGCGCGGCCAGGCCATGGAGGATGTCATCTTCTCGGGCTCGTCAGCGCGCAAGCCGGTGGGTGTCGCCGAGGTCACGCTGGTGCTCGATAACTCGGACCATATGCTGCCCGTCGACTTTGACGAGGTCGCCATCACCCGTCGTATGTATCGCTCGGGCGAAAGCGAGTACCTCATCAACTCGAGTCCGAGCCGCCTGATGGACATTCAGGACATCCTGCACGATTCGGGCTTGGGCAAGGATACGCATTCCATCATCAGCCAGGGCAAGCTCGACGCCATTTTGCAGAGCCGCCCCGAGGAGCGCCGTGCCCTCATCGAGGAGGCCGCCGGCATCTCCAAGCACAAGCGCCGCAAGGAGCGTGCGCTCAAAAAGATTAATTCGATGGACGAGCACTTGACCCGTGCCCGCGACATCAATAAGGAGATCGCCCGTCAGCTGCGGCCGCTGGAGCGTCAGGTCGATCGCGCGCGCAAGTACAAAGAGCTGTCCTCGCGCGCGAACGAGCTTACGCAGATGCTGGCCGTCGACGAGCTTCGTTCGCTGCAGTCGCAGTGGAACGACTTGGAGAGCCGCTCCAAGGAGGGTGCTGCCGAGCTTGAGCTTGCGCAGTACCGCTTGGGCGAAAAGGAACGCGAGCTCGAGAAGTTCCAGGTCATGCTCGAGGAAAAGGGCCTGTTTGTGGGCGATCTGGGCGAGCAGCGCCGCCATATGCAAGACGTGGTCGGTCGCATTAACTCCGATATGCGCCTGCTCGAGGAAAAGGGCCACAATATGGTGTCGCGCCTGTCCGACATGCGCGGCCAGATCTCGAGCTCCGAGCATCAGCGTCGTCGCGTGGTCGAGGAGCTCGAGGATGCACGTGCGCAGCTTGAGGAAGTGACCGGCGCGCACATGCAGGCCCAGGAGGACGTTGACGCCGCTGGTCCTGCCGCCGCTGAGCTCCACGAGCGGCGCGTGGCGCTCGACAATCAGATTTCGCAGCTTACGCGTGAGCAACGCGATGTGCAGCGTGTGGCCGATAACGCGGCGCTCGAACTCGCCAAGGTGAAGGACTCGCTGAGCAACGCCGAGGTCGAGGACAACATGTACGCCTCGCGCCTGGAGCAGATTGATGAACAGCTCGAGGAGGTTACAGCATCGCTTGATAGCCGTCGCGACCGTGCTGAGGAGCTTGAGAGTGCCCTTGAGGCGGCTCGTCAGGCCCAGAACGATGCGCGCGAGGCCACCGAGGTCGCCCGTGCAGCCCTGAAGGACTTGCGTAATCGTGAGAGCGAGGCGCGCAACAAGCTGTCCGAGGTGCGCTCGGAGCTTGCCAGCCAAAAGAAGCTCGATGCCCGCATGGCAGACAGCTCGCCGCTGGTGAGCCGTCTGGTGGGCGCGCTGGGCGACGATGTCTCAGGCCGTCTGGGCGACGTGCTCGACGCCCCTCGTGAGCTTGAGGGCCTGGTTGAGCAACTACTTGCCGGCGATATCGATGCTCTTTTGTTTGATGATGCCGCTACGCTTGAGCGCGCCGGTCGTGCGGCTTTGGACCAAAAGAAGGCTTCGGGCGAGGCGCTGCTGATGGCGCGCGGCGTGAGTGGCTCTGCTGCCGCCGAGGGCGCTGCCGGTACGCGTCTGGTCGATCGTCTGTCCGTGCGCTCCGGTTATGGCCCGGTTGTCGAGGCCCTTCTCGGCGGCTATTACGTGGTCGATGACTTGGCTGCCGCGTTGGCTGCCCCTGTCGTTGACGGTGTGACCTACGTGACTCCCGATGGCGCCCGCGTGAGCTGTGGTGGTCTGGTGCGCGTGGGGCTCGATGCCGGCGAGGCTTCGGGTGCCTTGGAGCGCAAGCGCCGCATCCGTGAGCTCGAGGGCCTGGAACCCGATCTGGCTGCCATCTTTGAGCATGCTTCGGACCAAGTCGTTGAGGCCAACGCCGCCGTCGAGGAGGCACGTGCCGCCGAGGGCGATGCCGCCGGTGAGATCGCCCGTCTTGAGGGCGAGCGCCGCTCGCTGCTCTCCGAGATCGGCCGCTTGGAGCAAAGCGTCAACAATGCCGAGGTCGAGCGCGTGCGCATCTCCAAGCGCCGCGAGCAGGCCTCCGAGGCCGTTCGCGCTGCGCGCCCGCGCGTTGACGAGCTCACCCGTTCGCGTGACGAGGCGCGTGCACAGGCAAGCGACCTGGGTCTCCAGATTGCCGAGGCCAACGATGAGCTCGATCGCGTTCGCCGTGACGATTCCGAGGCCGCCGGTAAGCTCGCCGATGCCAAGGTGCGCCTGGCCCAGACGAGCGAGCGCCTGCGTTCGCTGAAGGGCCGCGTGCCCGACCTTGAGCATCGTCTTGAGGGCATCGACCGTCGTATCCGCGGAACACGCCAGGCTTCGCGCTCGCTCGAGCTGCTGCGCCTGCGCGTCGACCCCATGCACGAACGCTATTCTGCCCTGTTGGAACGCGCATCGGATTGGGCAGCGCGCCTGCGTGACCAGGCCTCTCTGGAAGAGGCGGACTCCGCTTCGCTCAAGAAGACCATCGAGGATGCCAAGGCCGGGGTCTCCCGTGCCAAGGAGCGGGTTGATGCCGCCACGGCGATGCAAAATGAGTTCAAGGTTGCGCGCGGCAAGCTCGAGGTGCAGGTAGAGGCGGCCATCAAGGCCATTACCGCCGACGGTACCACGGTGCTCGAGGAAGCGCTCATGCTGCCGGCGCCCACCGATCGCGATGCCGCCGAGCGCGAGCTCAACCAGCTTGTGCGCCAGATCAACAATCTGGGCCCCGTGAACCAGGTTGCCATGGAGGAGTACGAGCAGCTCAAGCGCCGCGCCGACTACATCGAGGAGCAGCTGGCTGATCTGGAGAGCGCGCGCAAGGCGCTCACCAAGATCACGGTGGCCATTGATCGCAAGATGCGCAAGGCGTTTCTGGTGACGTTTGAGAAGGTCGACGCGAACTTCCGCGAGATCTTCGCCATGCTGTTCCCGGGTGGCCAGGCTCATCTTGAGATGACCGATCCCGAGCATCCTGCCGAGACGGGCATTGAGGTTGTGGCGCAGCCGCGCGGCAAGCGCATTACCAAGATGATGCTCATGTCGGGTGGCGAGAAGAGTCTGACGGCGCTCGCCCTGCTCTTTGCCGTGTACCGCACGCGCACGGTGCCGTTCTATGTGCTGGACGAGGTCGAGGCGGCGCTTGATGACGCCAACCTGTCCAAGCTCATCGGAGCCCTCGATGTGCTGCGTTCCGATACACAACTCTTGGTCATTTCGCATCAGCGCCGTACTATGGAGGACGCTGACGTTCTCTATGGCGTCTCGATGCAAGCCGACGGCGTCAGCCGCGTCGTCTCGCAAAAACTCGATCGCGAAACCGGAAAGGTCGTGAATGCATAATGGGATTCTTTGACGCTCTCTCGCGCGGACTTGAGCGCAGCCGCGAGGCCCTCAACGAGGTCTTCTACTTTGGCGGCGAGGTCGACGAGGACTTTTGGGAGGACCTTGAGGACACCCTCGTTATGGGTGACATGGGTGCCGAGGTCGCTATTCAGGTCTCCGATGACCTGCGCGAGACGGCCGCCAAGAAGAACCTCAAGACCGCACCGCAGCTTCGTCGCGCTCTGGCCGAGCAGCTTGAGCAGCACTTTGTGCCCATCGAGCGCGATCCGTTCTCCGATACGCCGAGCTGCGTGCTGTTTGTGGGCATCAACGGTGCCGGCAAGACCACGACGGTCGGCAAGATTGCGAGCGCCATGGCTTCCCGCGGCAAGAATGTCGTGATCGGTTCGGCCGACACTTTCCGCGCTGCCGCCATCGAGCAGCTTGATGTGTGGGGTCAGCGTGCCGGCGTACCGGTTATCAAGCGTGACCGCGGCTCTGATCCGGCGAGCGTGTGCTATGACGTGCTCGACGAGGCCGATAAGCGCGGCAGCGACCTGGTGCTCATTGATACCGCCGGTCGTCTGCACACGAGCCCCGAGCTCATGCGCGAGCTCGCCAAGGTGGTCAACGTGACGCGTAAGCGCGCCGCCAATATGGCCGCCGGCCCCATGCCGGTTTCGGTCGTGCTTGTGATCGATGCCGCCACTGGTCAGAACGGTCTGAACCAGGCGCTCGAGTTTAACGAGGCGCTGGGCCTGGACGGTATTATCATGACCAAGCTCGACGGCACGGCTAAGGGCGGTATCGCCATGGCCGTGGCCGAGAAGCTCAAGCTCCCGATCCTGCGCATCGGCGTGGGCGAGCAGGTCGATGACCTGCAGGAGTTTAACGCCAAAGATTTCTGCCGCGCCCTGGTGGGCGAGTCCAACTAAGGAGTAACCAGTGTTTGATTCCCTGAGCGATCGCCTCAACGACACATTTGACCGCCTGCGCGGCAAGGGTAAGCTGACCGAGGCCGATATCACCTCGGCCATGCGCGACATTCGCATGGCGCTGCTCGAGGCCGACGTTAACTTTAAGGTCGTCAAGGAGTTCGTTGCTAAGACTAAGGAGCGCTGCATGACCGCCGAGGTCATGGAGTCGCTGTCGCCGGCGCAAAACGTCGTCAAGATCGTGCTCGACGAGCTCACCGAGATGCTCGGCTCCACCGAGAGCAAGCTCGTTTTTAGTAACCGCATTCCTAATGTCATCATGCTCGTGGGCCTGCAGGGCTCCGGTAAGACCACGGCTGCCGTAAAGCTTGCCCACCTGCTCAAGAAGCAGGGCCGCTCGCCGCTGCTCGCCGCGTGCGACGTCTACCGTCCCGCTGCTGCCGACCAGCTTGCCACGCTCGGCGGCGAGATCGGCGTGCCGGTCTTCCGCGGTGACGGCGAGCACCCGGTCGACATCGCCAAGGGCGCCATCCAGGAGGCCGTCGACCACCTGCGTGACGTGGTCATCGTCGATACCGCCGGACGTCTTCAGATCGACGAGCAGATGATGCAGGAGGCCGTCGACATCAAGAAGGCCGTCAAGCCCGACCAGGTGCTGATGGTCGTCGACGCCATGACCGGCCAGGATATCGTCAACGTGGTCTCGACGTTTGCCGAGCGCACCGACTTTGATGGTGTGATTATCTCCAAGCTCGACGGTGACGCCCGTGGCGGTGGCGCGCTTTCGGTGCGTCAGGTGACCGGCAAGCCCATCAAGTTTGTGAGCATGGGCGAGAAACCCGATTCGCTTGAGCCGTTCTATCCCGATCGCATGGCCAAGCGAATCTTGGGCATGGGCGACGTTGTCGGCATCATCGAGAAGGCCCAGGAGGCCGCCGATGCCGAACAGCTCGAGGCTGCCGAGCGCATGCTGCGCGAGGGCTTTACCATGAACGACATGCTCGACCAGATGAAAGCCGTCAAAAAGATGGGCGGCATGAAGGGTATCCTGGGCATGCTCCCCGGTGGCCAGCGCGCGCTCAACCAGATGGGCGGTAACCTGGACGAGGGCATCTTCGACAAGAACGAGGCCATCATCATGTCGATGACCAAGGAGGAGCGTCTGCGTCCCTCCATCATCAACGGCCAGCGTCGCGCGCGTATCGCCAAGGGCGCCGGTGTGACCCCCACCGAGGTCAATAGCCTTATGAAGCAGTGGGGCGAGATGAACAAGATGATGGGCCGCATGCGCACGATGGCCAATCAGGCACAGGCCGGCGGCAAGAAGGGCAAAAAGGGCAAGAAGGGCAAGAAGATGCGCATGCCCAATATTCCCGGTCTGGATGCCATGGGCTTGGGCGGCATGGGCGGCCTGGGAACGGGTGGTCCTAAGTCCGATATGGACCTGCTGCGCCAGATGGAAGCGCAGATGCGCAATAAGAAATAGGGCTGTAATTCCAGCTTGATATGGCAAAGGCCACTCGGAAGCTACCGGGTGGCCTCTGTTGTTGGCTTTGATAGTTGGGCTGCGTTCAGCGTCGCGCCCCGAGCTCGCGGTGCCGTGCCGTTAGTGGCAGCCGCAGCCCTCGTGGCCCTCGTGCTCGTGATGGCCGTGGCAGCTGCAGGACTCGCCATGTTCGTGGGCGTGGTCATGGCCGTGGCAGCCGCACGTGGCCTCGCCGTTCTGTGCGAGCGTTCCGGCGATAAGGGCCTCGACACAAGCGTCGCAGCTGCCCTGAGCTCCTGCGTACACCGTGATGCCGGCTTGGGCAAGCGCGTTGATGGCGCCACCGCCGATGCCGCCGCAGATGAGCGTGTCCACGCCACCGTTGGCGAGCAGGCCCGCAAGGGCACCGTGGCCGGTGCCGTCGGTGCCCACGACCTGCTCGTTGAGTACCTTGCCATCCTGAATGTCGTAGATCTTGAACTGCTCGCTGCGGCCAAAGTGCATAAAGATGTTGCCGTTGTCGTACGTGGTTGCCACCCTCATGGTGTAGACCTCCTTTGCTGGCCATGCGGCCGTCGTTGCGGTGATGGGGGAGTACGCGATATTGCCGCCCTCGATGACGAGCGCCCGCCCGTTGACCAGAGCGTTTGCCACCTTGCGATGTGCGCGGCTGCAGATGGCCGCCACGGTGGCGCGGGCGATGCCCATTTGCTGGGCGACGGCCTCCTGATTGAGGCCTTCCAGGTCGCACAGGCGCAGTACTTCGAGCTCATCGACCGTCATCTCGATGGCGTCTCCGCTGGCAAGGCCGTCGGGGGTAAAGCCGCGATATTCGGGGATGATCCCAACACGGCGTAATTTTTCGCGTCTTCCTGCCATACGTGCTCCAAATCTGACATATGTCAACAATAGAATAGCGAACGTGCGGATTTGTGCAAGGAATTTCTGGCATATGTCAGAAAATGAGGGCTTATGTTTGGGCTGTGGGGCCGCGTGCGCCTGGGCTACAATAAAAATTGCTTATAGGCGACTGACAGGAGGGTCAATGAGCAAGGCTGATCAACAGTTTGTAACCATGTGCCGCGATATTCTGGACCATGGCACCACCACCGAGGGCCAAAAGGTCCGTCCGGTGTGGGAGGATGGCACCCCTGCCTATACCATTAAAAACTTTGGCGTTACGGCGCGCTACGACCTGCGCGAGGAGTTTCCCGCGCTTACCTTGCGTCGTACGGCCCTCAAATCTGCCATGGATGAGATCCTATGGATCTATCAAAAGAAGTCCAATAACGTGCATGACCTCAACAGCCATATTTGGGACGAGTGGGCCGACGAGACCGGCTCCATCGGCAAGGCCTACGGGTATCAGATTGGCCAGAAGAGCCATTATACCGAGGGCGACTTTGACCAGATGGACCGTGTGTTGTACGACCTTGAGCATACGCCGTACAGTCGCCGCATCATGACCAACACGTACGTGTTTAGCGACCTTTCCGAGATGCACTTGTATCCGTGCGCCTACAGCGTGACGTATAACGTGACACAGCGACCGCAGGATGACAAACCGACGCTCAACATGATTCTCAACCAGCGCAGCCAGGACATTTTGGCCGCGAATAACTGGAACGTGTGCCAGTACGCCATTTTGCTGATGATGGTTGCGCAGTCGGTCGATATGATCGCTGGCGAGCTGCTGCATGTGATTGCCGATGCCCACATTTACGACCGCCATGTCGACATCGTCCGCGAACTTATCGAGCGTCCGCAGTTTGCGGCGCCCAAGGTAACGCTTAACCCTGATGTGCACGATTTCTACGCGTTTACGACCGACGACCTGATCGTCGAGGGCTACGAGCACGGCCCGCAGGTCAAGAGCATCCCCATTGCGGTATAGGTGGCAGGTATGACGTGTAAGCTTTCTGCCATCGTCGCCGTGTGTGACGACTGGGGCATTGGCTGCGAGGGCGATATGGTCGTGTCCAATCGCGCCGACATGCGCCATTTTGTGGCGTGTACCAAGGGCTGTCCGGTCATCATGGGACGCAAGACGCTGCTGAGTTTTCCCGGTGGACGTCCGCTCAAGAATCGTCGCAATATCGTGCTCACGCGCGACGAGGATTTTACGCCCGAGGGAGTCGACGTGGTGCATAGTATCGGCGAGGCGCTCGCCGCGGTTGCCGATGAGCCCGTTGCCTGGGTGATCGGCGGCGGCGATGTCTATCGGCAGTTTTTGCCGTACTGCGTGGAGGCCGAGGTCACGCATAACCACTGCGTCCATCCCGTGGACACGTACTTTCCCGACTTGGACGCCGATCCCGCGTGGGAAGTTGCGCGGCGCGAAGGGGTTGCCACGATTGCCGCGGGCGAGGGTGACGAAGGCCTCGATTATGAGTTCGTGACGTATCGTCGCGTTAGTGCTTAAATCACCTTTTGCCACGGTATTATCGGGTTGGAATGATTGAGGGGCGACGCCTGGCGTCGCCTCGTTGTATATAGATGCTGCTATTGGAAGGGTTCGGGCTGCTATGACTGATGCCGTTGAGGTGCTGCGAATCGATTCGCTCGAGGACGAGCGGCTCGATGCCTACGTGCGACTGACCGAGCGCGAGCTGCGCTGCGTGCTGGAGCCGCAAAAGGGCATCTTTATCGCCGAGAGCGCTAAGGTTATCGAGCGCGCGGTTCGCGCCGGATACGGGCCGGTGAGTTTTCTGTTGGGTGAGCGCTGGCTCGACCAGATGATGCCGCTGTTTGAGCGCCTGGTTGTGCGCGAGGGCGCGGGTCCGGTTCCTGTGTTCGTTGCCTCCATGGAGCTCATGGAGCAGCTGACGGGCTTCAATGTGACGCGCGGTGCGCTCGCGGCATTTCGTCGCCCGCGACAGATTCCGGTTGATGAGTTCTTGGGCGGCGTCGTCGAGGCGGCGGGGGAGCGCCCGGTGCGCGTGTGCGTGCTCGAGGGCATTGTCGACCATACCAATGTGGGCGCAATATTCCGCTCGGCGGCCGCGCTCAACGTCGACGGCATTTTGGTCAGTCCTACGTGTTGTGATCCGCTGTATCGTCGTTCGGCCCGCGTGAGCATGGGCACGGTGTTCCAGGTGCCCTGGACACGCATTGGCAGCGAAGCGCGCGTATGGCCGCATGATGGGCTGGCGGCGCTACACGATGCCGGCTTTTCGTGTGCCGCTATGGCGTTGACGGATGATTCGGTGTCGCTGGACGATCCCGCGCTCCAGGAGATTGACCGCCTGGCAATCTTTATGGGCACCGAGGGTGCTGGCTTGGGCGCCAAGACCATTGCAGGCTGCGACCGCGCCGTGCGTATTCCGATGGCGCATGGGGTCGATTCACTCAACGTGGCCGCGGCAAGCGCTGTTGCCTTTTGGCAGCTGTGCCCGCATGTGAGCAACGAGTACCACTACCAGCCGGGGCTGTATCACTAGGCAGATAGTTAGCACCGGGCTCTGGTTCGGGGCGTTTCGGCCGACGTCGGTCGGTGCTAAGCTGGTATTGGCTTTGGTCTTAAATTTCCGCTTTGTTGTTTGGCGTACGCTGGTGGGGAGGGCGTGTGGCTAAGAAATCTACGGCTATCGATGTAACGCAGGGTGTCATTTGGCAACAGCTGCTGTCGCTGTGCGTCCCTATCTTCTTTAGCTCGTTTTTTCAGCAGGCTTACACGCTTATTGGTACGTATATCGTCGGCCAGTTTGGCGGCAAGCTCGCGCTGGGTGGCATTCAAGCCACGATGGTGCTCACCGAGCTCTGCATTGGCTTTTGCGTTGGCGTTGGCGCTGGCTGCGCGGTCATTACCGGTCAGTTTTTTGGTCAGCACGATGATGAGCGATTGAGTCGTTCGGTCCATACGGCCATGACGCTCGCGCTGGTGGGCGGTATCGTTTTCTCGATTCTTGGCATAGTGTTCGTTGAGCCCATGCTGGTACTTATGAACACGCCGCATGAACTATTGGCCGAGGGCGTGGCCTATGCTCGTTGCTATTTTGCCGCCATGGTTGCGGCGCTGCTGCTCAATATGGGAACGGCGCTGCTGCGCGCCGTGGGCGACACACGCGGTCCTGCTGTGATCATTGCTTCCGGCTGCCTTGTTAATGCGGTGCTGGATGTCATCTTCGTTGCCGTGCTTCATATGGAGGCTCTGGGCTGCGGCATCGCGGTGGCGCTGACCATTTGCTCCAACGCCACGATGATCGTGATTCGTATGATGCACGCTCCGGGTGCGTGGCGGCTTTCACTCATATGACCCAATCCGCTGTCAAGAGCCACAATGGCCCCGCCGACCGCTTGCA
>ONZX01000395.1_pt1 | contig 29790 bp, 21 predicted proteins | sample 1671831 | NCBI WGS metagenome assembly ONZX01 (sample SAMN06348197, study PRJEB24527) | human gut metagenome | reverse complement strand
ACATACGGAAGAAAAACACAAAAATTACTAGCAAACTGCACATTCAAATAGTGAAGGCAATCGGTGCGATTCTGCTAGGGTTTGGTCTGGTTCAGATTGGACTTGCCCTCAAGAGCCACGATGCTGGACAGCGGGCACAGGGGTTTATGACCTTCTTCGGCGGCATCGTGATCTACTTTGCCAAGGATATTCTCGACCTGATTCTGGCCTGATCCATGTAGCTCCAAAGGAGGTGATTATCCTTGGACCAGAACTGGATCGTCGAAAATCTGAACAATGCCTTTACTACATGGAACGAGAAGCTGAGTGAACTGTGGGGCCTTGTTACCACCAGCCCGGCTACCTTCAAAGGCGGTGCTGTCTGGGGCATCATGCAATCCACGGAGCAATGCTGGCCATCGGCTATGCTCTGGTTATTCTGCTTTTCGCCATGAGTCTGTTCAAAAACACCGCAAACTTCCACGAATTGAAGAGGCCCGAAGCGGCTCTGCACTACTTGATCCGATTCGTGGCAGCCAAAACAGCGGTGGGATACGGAATGGAGATCATGCTTAAGGTCTTTGAAGTGTGCAACGGCATTGTCAGCGAGATGGCTGACAGTATGGGCGGTATTTCTCAAGCAATGGTTTCTCTGCCCGGTGAGGTACAGACCGCCATTGAGAATGTGGGCTTTCTGGCCAGTATTCCGCTTTGGTTGGTTACCATTTTGGGTAGCCTATTTGTCACCGTGTTGTCCTTCATCATGATTTTGACCGTCTATCACCATTCGCAGCAAAACGGTCGATACGCTGGCCACGGACTACCACTTCACGCAGGATCAGTGCGATATTCTGCACCTGCTGCTTTCCGACGAGATGTGTCCCATGCTGGTAGCTTTGTGCGGTTCGGGCCTTGGTGCTGGCACCGGCACCCCGCCCGCCGGGGACGGAACGCTGCTCTGGCCTTTGCCGGGACATACCATGCTGACCACGCACTTCGGGGAAGCGGACGCCTTCGGCAATCCCGGCCATCGCGGTATTGATATTCCCGCGCCGGGCGGGACACCGATCCTGGCCGCCCACAGCGGCACCGTGCTGATCAGCGGCTGGAACAACAGTTTCGGCAATCAGGTCCTGATCGACGATGGAGCCGGCCTTTCCACCCGTTTTGCCCACATGACCACCACCGCCGTATCACCGGGGCAACCCGTGACCGCTGGGCAGGTTATTGGGTATGTAGGCAGCACGGGGGATTCCACGGGAAACCACCTGCATTTTGAGGTGAGCGTTGGCGGGGTGTTGACGGATCCGCTGGGCTATGTAAAGGTATCATGAAAATTTCAGCTTCAAACAAGCGTACGCCCAACGCCTTGCAAGTACCCGGTTTTGTGCACCGAAAAAGCCGGTTTTTTCCCCCGACCGGGATGGAGCTCCCGTGCTACAATACTGGTATCGAACCGGCAAGATCTTCTAGTATAAAACGCGCGGGTGGGGTTTCGTGAACGATGCGATGGCGCTGGCCCGGTGGGCTTGCGAGACGATGATGCGGCGGTTTGCGCCACAGGACCTGCCCCCAAAAGGGCATTTCCACTACCACCAAGGACGCCGTGTATGCCCAGTATGCCCACATCCCGCGCTGTGCCTGTGGCGGCTACTGCCACAAACCCGACCTGCCCGGCCAGATGTGGCTGGACGGTCTGTACATGGGCGGCCCCTTCCTGGCCTGATACGCTGCCCTGACCGGCCATCCGGCGCTGTGGCAGCAGGTGGCGGAACAGATCTTTTTGATGGCGCGCAACACCCGGGACGACGCCACCGGCCTGTGGCACCACGCCCGTTGACAATGCCCTGCGGCAGCCCCTATAATGGTATCATCGACAACAGGGCAGGGGTGCCCGGCACTGCAGGGGCAGGCTGGCGCCGCTGCCCTGCTTTTGGCGGGCTGCCACGGCCAAAAAAGGAGGAAGTCACAGGATGCAAAAACTGCTGCGCCGCTTTCACAATCTCTCCCTCTCCCAAAAGATGGTGTCGGCTTTTTTCGCCCTGCTGCTGGTGATCTGCCTGGTCATGCTGGCGGCGCTGAACATCTCCTTCGGCATCTACGACCAGAACCTGTACGAAAAGTCCCTCCAATCACTGGACTTTTTTGCCCGGCAGGTCAGCGACGAGCTGGAGGATGTGGAGAGCTTTACCTACGATCTGGCGGTGAGCCCCGAACTGCAGCAGCAGCTCTCGGAACTCAAAACGCTGGCCTTTGGCACCTCCGCCTACGACTATGCCCGTTACCAGCTGCGGGTGCAGCTGATTCAGGAGGCGCGCACCCACCCCATCGTCAAGAACATCCGCTTCATCGACACCAACGGCAGCGAGATGCTGGTGGGCACCGACACCGGTCCCATGGACACAGCCTCCCTGCTGGAAGCCCTCCATCAGGCCTACGGCGCTTATCTGCTGACCAGCCCCACGGCGGACTATCCCTATCTGGTAGGCGGGCGGGACATCCGCAAGCACATCGACTCCAGCATGGAATACCTGGGCAGCTACCTGGTCACCTGCGACGCTGCCGGCGTGATCCAGCGGGAGCTGCAGGGCATGACCTCCTCGCCAGGCACCCTGTATGTTGCCGCCGGGGACACCATGGTCTACCGCGGCGCCGAGGTCGATCCCCCGGCGGTGGAGGGGGACCATGGGTACCGGGTATGGCGGCAGGACGGGCAGTCCTACTTCGTGTGCTGGATGACTGACCCTGCCACCGGCTGGCTGTATCTGAACATCTTCCCCTACAGCCAGATCTTCGGCCAGACCATGGCCCTTCGCTTCATCGTGCTGGGGGTGTTCGTGGCCCTCTTTGTGGTGGGCGGCCTTGTGATGCGGGTACTGGCCCGGCTCATCACCCGGCCGCTGGCCCGGCTGAGCGCCTCGATGAAGGTGGTGGAGAGCGACGACTTTGAGGCCGCCCTGGCCATGCTGCCCGACCACCCTTACCGGGATGAGACCGGCCAGCTGACCGGCGAGTTCCGGGTCATGCTGCAGCAGATCGACACCCTGATCCGGGAAAACTACAAAAAACAGATCCTGCTGCAGCAGACCCAGTACCAGATGCTCCAGGCCCAGATCAACCCCCATTTTCTGAACAACACGCTGAATACCGTGAACTGGATGATCCGCGCCGGGCGCAGCGAGGACGCCGCCCGGGTGGTGGTGGAGCTGGGCCAGCTGCTGCGGGCCGCCCTGGCCCGGGAGAGCGCCACCACCGTGGCCCGGGAGGTGGAGCTGGTCCAGAGCTACATCGCCATCCAGGAGTTCCGCTACCACGGGCGGGCCGCCTTCCAGGTAGAGACCGAGGGTGCTCTGGACCGTTGGACCATGCCCAAGATGATCCTGCAGCCCCTGGTGGAGAATGCCATCCTCCACGGGGTGGAGAACAGCCTGACCCCCTGCACCATCACGGTGACGGCCCGGGAGCAGACAGCGGACATCCTGCTGGAAGTGCACAACACCGGCCCCTGCATGACGCCGGAGGAATTGGACGCTGTGCGCCGTTTTGCGGCCAAACCCAAGGGCCACGGCATCGGGCTGAAAAACATCAATGACCGGCTGCAGCTGTATTTCGGCAGCTTTGGCTGGCAGATCGACAGCGACCCGGAGCAGGGCACCCGGGTGCGGATGACGCTGCCCAAGAAGGAGAAAGAGGATGTACAAACTGCTGATCGTGGATGACGAGGAGATCGAGCGCGAGGGGATGGCCCATTTCATCCCATGGGAGGAGCAGGGCATCCAGCTGGTGGGCACCGCATGGAACGGTGTGCAGGGGCTGGAGATGATGGAGCGCCTCCGCCCCGACATCGTCCTAGTGGACGTGAAGATGCCGGTGATGAACGGCCTGGAGATGATCCGCCAGGCGCGGCAGACCTTTCCCGATGTGGTGTATGTGATCCTGTCCGGCTACGGCGAGTACGAGTTCACCAGCCAGGCCATGGAGGAGGGGGTGCGCCACTACCTGTTGAAACCCTGTGACGAAAAAAGGATCCGGGAGGTTCTGGACAAGGTCAAGGCCGAGCTGTCCGAGCGTCAGGCTCAGGCCAGCAAGGACCGGGACGCCCGGGTGCTGCTGCCCCACGCCCGGGAGCAGATCTTCTGCGATCTGGTGCTGGATCGGGCCCAAGTGGGCAGCACCGCCACCTGCCACTTTATGGAGCGGCTTGGCGGGGAAAGCCGGCCGGTGCTTCTGGCCACTGTGCGGCTGACCCGCGGGTTCGACTACCTGGAACGGTTCGTCATCGGCAACATTATGACAGACCTGCTCCCCACCGGGACGCTGCTGTGCACCGGCGGCCAGGAGCAGGACACCTTCCTGCTGCTGGACCCTGCCGCTGGCGCTGGCCTGGAACAGGCCTTCGCCCGGCTGCAGGTGGAGTTCCGCCGGTTCGAGAAAGCGCCCCTGCAGGCAGCGGTGAGCGCCCCCGGAGCCCTGGGCGGCCTGCCGGAGCTCTACCGGCAGACTGCAGCGCTGCTGGCGCTGGGCGGCGGGGAGGAGACCGGTCTGCTGCGGTACGGCGGCGTGGCGGCGGGAAACGGCCCACTCTTTGACTACCGGGCCATCCAGAACGCCCCCGACTACGAGCAGCTTTTGCTGGAACTGTACACCGGCCTGGCCAAAATGCAGCTGCGCGGGTACGGCTCCGACCGGCAGCAAGCCCTGTGGACCCTGGCCTGGAAACTGCTGGCCGCCGACGCGCCGCTGCCTGAGCTGACCCTGTGTGGCGTGGCCCGGGCGCTGGCCCAGCGGCTGGCACTGCCCCATGAGCCTCGGAACGACCGGGCGGCTCTGCAGATGCGCCAGATCTACGAGGCCGTCTACGACCACCTGGCGGACCCCGCGCTCAACCTGCTCAAGCTGGCCCGGGACTGCCTGTTTGTCAGCGAGGATCACCTGAGCCGGATGTTCAGCCGCCGCACCGGCACCCGGCTGACCCATTTCATCGAGAGCCGCCGGGTGGAGGTAGCCCGGCGGCTGATCGACTGCGACCCCAACGTGACCAACGCCCGGCTGGCCGAGTTGGTTGGGTACCCGCCGGACGGGCGGTATTTCAGCCGGGTGTTCCGCAAACAGTTCGGCATGACCCCCGGGGAATACCGGGAGAAGATACGGAATCAGCCTGCAGACAGGCAATAAATCAAAATTTTGTCGAAGGGGCTGTGGAGCCGGACGCCGCTGCGGCGGCAGTGCGCGCGTGTTGCCCCCGTTGAGCGGGCCCGCGCCTTGCCGGTTTTGTGCACCATGGCCCCCGGCTTTGTGCCTTTTGCTTTGTGCAAAAAACCGATACAATAGGAACTGTCAAAAGGACGTGCACGGTCCACCGGCAGGGAAGGACGCTCCCCTGCGCCTACAGAATAAAAGAAGGAGCAAATCACACATGCGTAAACTGTTCAAGCGTACCGCCGCTGCCGCCATGGCCGGCGCGATGGCTCTGAGTCTGGCGGCCTGCGGCGGCTCCGCAGGAGCCGGCACTTCCGAATCTGCCGGAAGCGATACGGCCTCCACCACAGCGGAGAGCGCCTCTTCTTCCGATGAGGATATCACTCTGCGGATCACCTGGTGGGGCGGCCAGTCCCGGCATGAGTACACCCAGCAGATCCTGGACAAGTACACCGAGCTGCACCCCAACATCCACTTTGAGGCCACCCCCTCCGGCTGGGACGGCTACTTTGAAAAGCTGGCCACCGACACCGCCACCGGCGCTATGCCCGACATCGTCCAGATGGACTATCTCTATGTGTCCACCTACGCGGCCAATAACTCCCTGGCGGACCTGACCCCCTACATGGAGGACGGCACGATGGATACCTCCACCATTGACGAGAGCATCCTGTCCAGCGGTAACGTGGATGGCAAACAGATCGCTATGCCGTTGTCGACTTCTCTCGTCACAGTGGGTTATAGCCCTGCCTGCCTGAAAGCCGCCGGTCTGGAAGAACCCACCAGCGACTGGACCTGGGATGATTTCGCCAATATGTGCAACACCATCTATGAAAAGACTGGCAAGCTGGGCACCTCCACCGGCCCGGTGGACGACACCAATATGTTCAACTACTGGATCCGTCAGCATGGCGAACAGCTCTTTGCCGACGATAACAAGAGCCTCGGCTTTGAAGACGACACTTTGACTGCTGACTATTTCACCATGTGGAAGGATATGATGGACAAAGGCGGCGCTGCTGACCCTGACGAGTACGAGCAGCTGGTGACTTTGGGCATCGAAGCCGGTCCCATTGCAACCGATGAGTGCGGGTTCCATTTTAACTGGAACAACTTTACCAGCCTGATGGCTAACGTTAATCCCAACCTGAAAATGGCTACGCCTCCCACCGTGGAGGGTGGCGTAAGCGGCTTGTGGATGAAGCCCGGCATGTTCTTCTCGGTGGCGGAGACTTCCCAGTACAAGGAAGAATGCGCTGCCTTCATCGACTGGTTCATCAACTCTGAGGAAGCCAACGCCATCATGAAGGGCGAGCGCGGCACCCCTGTCTCCTCCACGGCTCGCGAATACCTGGTGGGCTCTGGCATGCTGAACGAACAGCAGAAGCAGATGTTTGACTATGTGGATATTGCCGCACCGCTTTGCGGTGAGACCCCGGCTCCCGATCCGGTCGGTATTGCCGAAGTGAACCAGGCCTTCAAGGACGCTGCCTACAGCGTGTTCTATGGCCAGGTCTCGGCGGAGGAAGCGGCCGCTTCCTTCCGTGAGCAGGCCAATTCCATCCTGGCGACCAATAACTGATCCGTTCCGGGGGGAGGGCTGCCGCCCTTCCCCCTTTTTCTGTCCCCGGTCCATTCCCGATGAAGGAGGTTTTCTCCGCTATGATGAAAGCGAAGGCAATCAAGCCCAAAGCCCACTACCGAGCCAAGGACAACGCCACCGGCTACCTGCTGCTGGCGCCCTGGCTGGTGGGATTCCTGCTGATGTGGCTGATCCCGGCGGTCATGTCCATCTACTATTCCTTTACCAACTACAACCTGCTGTCCGCGCCAAAGTGGGTGGGCCTGCAGAACTACGTTACCATCCTGACCACCGACAAAAACTTCCGGCAGGCCCTGACTGTGACCTTTGTCTACGTCTTTGTCATGGTGCCGCTTCGGCTGGCCTTCGCCCTCTTTGTTGCCAATCTGCTGAACAAAAAGCACATGGGCATGGCGATGTACCGGGTGCTGTATTACGTGCCCTCCATCATCGGCGGAAGCATCGCCGTTTCGGTGGTGTGGAAGCAGATCTTCGGCAACGACGGCGTCGTCATGAGCCTGCTGAAGGTGTTCGGCATCGAACAGCAGTATTCCCTGGTGGGCAACCCGGGCACCGCCCTGTCGGTCATCATCCTGATGGGCGTGTGGCAGTTCGGTTCCTCGATGCTGATCTTCCTGTCGGGCCTCAAGCAGATCCCCACCTCGCTGTATGAGTCCGCCGCCATGGACGGCGCCACCCCCTTGCAGCGGTTCTGGAAGATCACCATGCCCATGCTGACCCCCACCATCTTCTTCAACCTGATCCAGCAGCTCATCAACGGCTTCCGCATCTTTACCGAGAGCAAGATCATCACCGACGGCGGCCCCATGAACAGCACCCTGACCTATGTGCTGTACCTGTACCGCTCGGCTTTCACCAACTTCCACATGGGCTATTCCTGTGCCCTGGCCTGGATTCTGGTGCTCATCATCGGCGTGGCCACCCTGCTGCTGTTCAAGTCGCAGAAGTCCTGGGTCCACTACGAAGCACAATAAGGAGGGATACCAATGGTTGGTGAATGCAAAAACAAACGTCTTAGCTCAGTGCTGTTCCATGTATTTTCCTGCCTGCTGGGTTTCATCATGATCTACCCGCTGCTGTGGCTGCTGGCCAGCTCCTTCAAATCCAACGACACCATGTTCCACAACACCTACTCCCTGATCCCGGAGACCTGGGACGTGGTGCAGAACTACCTCAGCGGTCTGGCGGGCGTGGCCGGATACAGCTTTATGCACTTTTTCAAGAACTCGGTGATCGTCACCCTGGTGTCGGTGGTGACCAGCATCTTCAGCTCGCTGCTGGCGGCCTACGCGCTGGCCCGCGTCAAGTTCCGGGGCTCCGGCTTCTGGTTCGGCTGCGTCATCATGACGATGATGATCCCCAGTCAGGTCATGGTGGTGCCCCAGTACATCATTCTGCGGGCGCTGCATCTCAACGACACCCTGGCCGCCATGGTGCTGCCCTGGTGTTTCGGCTACGCTTTCTTCATCTTCCTCATCGTGCAGTACATGCGCGGCGTGCCCAAGGAGCTGGATGAAGCCGCCCAGATCGACGGCTGCAGCAAGATCGGCATCCTGTTCCGCATCTTGGTGCCGGTGGTGAAGCCCGCCATCGTCTCGGCCTCCATCTTCGCCTTCTACTGGATCTGGCAGGACTTCTTCCAGCCGCTGATCTTCGTGGGCAGCCCCAAGAACTTCACGATCCCGCTGGCGCTGAACATGTACACCGACCCCAACAGCTTCAACAACTACGGCGGCCTCTTCGCCATGTCCGTGGTGTCGCTGATCCCGGTCATCATCGTGTTCATCGTCTTCCAGAAATACCTGGTGGAGGGCATCGCCACCGACGGCATCAAGGGCTGATACCCCCGCAAAGCCGTTTGCGCAACGCCCGACGTTTTCCAAACACGGCAGGAACGCAGGGAGACCGGGCAAATGCCTGGTCCCCCGTGTGTTCCTGCCGGTTTCTGTTTCAAACACCGGAAGGATGGCTGCCTGGCAGCCACTATCTGACAGATGCCAAGGAACGCCCGGAGTCGGCCCGAAGCGGATGGCAGATCCGCCGCTGTCTGCTATGGACCGATCTGCCAGGCGCAGGAGGAACTGTGCCGGGAACTGTCCCATGTCCACCTTGTCTCCACCGCTTTCGCCGGTATGAAGGCCAGGGGCCTGATGCAGGATGCGTTCCACTATTATCAGCAAGCTTACAACGAAGTAGGGGCGGAAGCCGCCCAAAACGCCGTCCACGCCCTCGGGCTTTTGGCGGCACGACCCAAATAAGGAGGTCCTTTATGGAACTGAACCGCAATACCCGGATCATCGCAGAACATCCCTCCGGCCCGGTGCGCCACGGCATGGACATCCTGCGCCGGGACCTGGACACCGTCTGCCTGCCCACTGCCCGGCCCGGGGGGCAGATCCGGCTGGTACCGGCGGACCTGCCGCCGGAAAGCTGGCAGCTGACCGCCGCCGGGGATACCCTGACGGTGACCGCCGGGGATGACCGGGGCTTTCTCTACGGCCTTTTGGCCATTAGCCGGGAACTGCTGGGGGTGGAGGACTTCTGGTTCTGGAATGACCAGCACTTCACCCCGCGGGAGAGCATCCCGGTGGCCGGGGGCTACGCCCGGCAGAGCCGTCCGGCGGCGGTGCGCTGGCGGGGGTGGTTCCTCAACGATGAGGTGCTGCTGAGTGCCTGGCGGCCCGGCGGAAGCAGCGAGCTGCCCTGGGAGATGGCCCTGGAGGCCCTGCTGCGCTGCGGCGGCAACATGGTGATCCCCGGCACCGGCCAGAATGCCGCCCGCCACCGGGCCCTGGCCCAGCGCATGGGACTGGCCGTGACCCACCACCACGCCGAGCCCCTGGGGGCGCAGTTGTTCTGCGAGGCCTACCCCGACCTGGACCCCCGCTATGACGAACACCCCGCCGAGTTCGAGGCGCTGTGGACCGCCGCTCTGGAAGAACAGGGGCCCGATGTGGTCTGGAACCTGGGGTTCCGCGGCCAGGGGGACCGGCCTTTCTGGGTGGATGACCCACGCTACGACACCCCCGCCGCCCGGGGCGCCCTGATGAGCCGCCTTATCCGCCGCCAGTATGAGCTGGTGCAGCAGTGCTACCCCGGCGCGGCCTGCGCCACCAACCTGTACGGCGAGGTGATGGAGCTCTACCGGGACGGCTATCTGCAGCTGCCCCCGGCGGTCATCAAGATCTGGGCGGACAACGGCTACGGCGCCATGGTCAGCCGCCGCCAGGGCAACCACGACCCCCGGGTGCCCGCCCTGCCCGGGCCCGGGGAGCCGGGGCCCCACGGCATCTACTATCACGCCTCCTTCTACGACCTGCAGGCGGCCAACCACATCACCATGCTGCCCACCCCGCCGGAATTCGTGGAGCGGGAACTGGGCCGGGTTCTGGACCGGGGCGTGAAGGAATACTGGATCATCAATGCTTCCAACGTAAAGCCCCACCTGTTCACCCTGGCTTACATCGCCCAGATCTGGCAGGACGGCCCCACCCCCGCCGGGGCTTTCCTGCAAAGCTATGTCCGGCGCTATTACGGCCCCGACGCCTCCCGGGCGGAGCAGGCGTTCCGCCAATATTACACGGCGGCCCTCCATTTTGGTCCCCACGAGGATAACGTGGCCGGGGAACAGTTCGCCAACTATCCGGCCCGGGTGCTCATCAGCCGGTACATGCACGGCGGCGAGGGCTCGGAGCATGAGCTGGACTGGGCAGCCCCACTGCCCACCTTGGCGCAGCAGGCGGCCTGGTACCGGGACCTCTGCCGGGAGGGCGCCCGCCGCTATCCGGCCCCCGACCCTGATGCCCCCGCCCTGCTGCAGGATAGCGTGCTGCTGCAGATGGATGTCTATCGCCGGTGCTACGCCGGCGGCGCCCTGGCTGCCGAGGCCATCCTGGACGGGCTGGCGGGGCAGTACCTGACCGCCTTCTACAAGGCCGGGCAGGCCCGGGAGGAATACCTGGCCGCCGACGCCGCCCTGCGCAGCCGGGAGCACGGCAAGTGGCAGGGTTTTTACGCCAACGAGTGCCTGACCGATGTGAAGCACACGGCCTGGCTGCTGCGGGACCTGATGGGCTGCCTGCGCAACCAGGGGGATGGCCCCTACTTCTACACATGGCAGCGTCAGGTGCTCTACACCCCCGCCCAGGCGCGGGTGGTGCTCATCACCAATATGGAGAACCACCTGGACGACCTGGCCCTCTACGAGGCCATGAAACAGAAAAAGCTGCAGCAGCCGTAACCTGCCGCCGAAAGGAGAGCCTGCCATGGACGATACGCCCATCCGCGTTTGCGCCACCGCCGATACCCTGACCCTCTACTGGGACAAACCCGCCGGGGCACCGGCGGACTGCCGTTACGAGGTCTGCGCCGGGGGGCGCATTCCGGTGACGGTGGCCCACACCCACTGCACCCTGACGGGACTTGCCCCCGCCACCGAATATACCCTGGAAGTCTGGCTGGAGGGCTGGTCCCTGGGGACCTGCCGGGCCTCCACCGAACCGCGGCTGCCCCGGCTGGATGCGCGGGACATCACCGTGCGGGACTGCCGCGCCCCGCGCGTTCTGATCCACGCCGTGCCCTACAACAACGATGGCACGCCGGCCCCGCAGCCGCCGAAATTTTCTGACTTTACCTTCACCGGCGTGACGTTGACAGGCCGCGCGCTGGTGCAGGGGGCCTGGCAGGAGGTCTGCCCGGTCGAGGTCGAAGGATTTGAGGAACCGGGCGGCGAGGTATGCAGGGTGCATTTTTACGGCTGTACGCTTGCTGAAAATGGCTGCGAATTGCGGCTGCGGCGCTGCTGCGAAGTGAGCTTCGCGACTGCGCCTGACAAGGAGGAAGACTAATGAATCAGAAAATTTCACCGCTGGATCCGCGCGTCGTCATCCATGGCCGCACGGTGCGTCAGATCCCGCTGCCGCTGTTCTGGACAGCCTCCGGCGTCGAGCTGGAGACCAACGCCAGGATGCTGGCCTTTGTACTGGATGCCAGCTTTACTACCCGCGAGCCGTGGGTGCGTGTGGAGGTGGACGGCGCGACTGTACTGCGCCAGCCGCTCGGCCGCGGACAAAATACCCTGACCGTGTGGCGAGACATGACTTCGGGCAGCTGGCGGCGCGTGCGGCTGTATAAAGAGACCCAGCCCATGCAGCGTGACCCATCTTCGTTGCTGACGTTGGCAACGATCATCTGCGAAGGGGAACTGCGCGCCATACCGCCCCGCCCTTACAAGATCGAAGTGATCGGCGACAGCATTTCCAGCGGCGAGGGATTGGCAGGGGCTGTCAGCACCAAGGATGGTGTCTCCATGGTGTTTTCTACCGAAAACCATTATGCACTGCAAACGGCGCGGGCACTCGCTGCCGACCTGCGCATCCTATCGCAAAGCGGTTGGGGATTGTTAGCAGGCTGGGATAATGACCGGGCCAAAACGCTACCACCATATTACGAAATGGTCTGCGGCCTGGTGCCCGGCCTGCAGGCCGCCGCACTGGGGGCGGCACAGCCGAACGACTTTGCCGCCTGGCAACCTGATATCGTCCTGGTGCACTTGGGGTATAATGACGGTTTTGCACTGGATGAGCCTCCCTTTCAGGATGGTTTTTGTCTGCGGCGAGGCCCTGACGGACTTCCTGACACGGAAACAGCGGAACGTTTTGTGCAGTGCGGCGTTGCTTTTTTAAAGAAACTGCGCCGTTGCAACCCGGGCGCGCGTCTGGTCTGGGCATACGGCATGTTTGGCCAGGTGATGCAACCCTACATTATGGAAGCCATCCGCCGGTATACCGGTGAAAGCGGGGATACGGTACAGTATGTGCCCCTTCCTCCTACGCCATCGGAACAAATCGGAGCGAACAACCATCCTTCCGCCGCGGCCCATACCGTCGTGGCAAAAATCCTGTCGGACGCCCTGCGCCCGCTTTTGCCACAATGATCCCCATCCGTACAGGAAAGAAGCATGCGAAAGTGATGGGAAAACGAGGTTCGCTGAATTTGTAGCCGGGTAAAGGGAGAACCTTGGAACGCAAAATACGTCTCGAATTGTGCAGCTTGTACAATTCGAGACGTATTCTTTTGGAAGGGCCAAGTCGAAAAGTTTGATATTTTCCGAAATTCTTTTTATATACCTGGAAAAGTTGGCGCTTTAGAAGCCGCGCACCGCAATGTCCTGGTCTACAACGGCCAGATGACACTGACCTTTGTCAACTACACAGACGGTCTTTCCCTCGATGACATCGAGATCACACTGGACGCCAGCGACAACAATCCCGTCAGCAACTGGAACTTTGAAGACGGTCTGGATGGCTGGCAGACTAAAGGCACGGTTACGCTGACCAATGCCGCCGATACCGGCAGCCAGGCTGTACAGCTGGCCGACCTGAGCGAAGTGCACCAGACCATCGCCGTGCAGCCGGACACCGACTACATTGCCACTGTGCGCATGAAGGTGGATACGGAGGACACCTTCTCTTCCACCGAACAGTATAGCCTGGACGGCAGCACCCTGACGGGCTGCCTGCGCAACCAGGGAGACGGCCCCTACTTCTACACATGGCAGCGCCAGGTGCTCTACACCCCCGCCCAGGCGCGGGTAGTCCTCATCACCAATATGGAGAACCATCTGGACGACCTGGCCCTCTACGAGGCCATGAAAGCCAAAGCCGGTCCGTCATAAAACCGCAACAGCGAACCGCCCGGGCAGCCGTAAGGCTGCCCGGGCGGTTTTCTGTCGGGAATCAGGTTTGGCGGTACTCGGTTGGGGTCACCCCGTAGCGGCGCTTGAACTGGGTGCAGAACACGCTGTCGGAGGTGTAGCCCACCTGCTCGCTGATGGTCTCCAGCGGCAGGTCGGTGGTCTTGAGCAGGTGGCGGGCCCGTTCCATGCGGGCGGTGATGATGTACTGCCGCGGTGTCGTGCCCACCTGGCTGCGGAACAGCCGGATAAAGTGATACTCACTGAAATGGGCCTGCTCCGCCAGCTGCTGCACCGAGAGTTCCCGATGCAGGTTTTCGTTGATGGTGCGCAGCACCCTGTCCAGCCCGCCGCTGCCCGGGGGCGTTTCCGGCGGGTCCAGCAGCAGCCCCAGCGCCCCGGCGATCTCCCGGGCCATCTGCCCCTCGCCGGGAATGGGGCCGTTGTCGAACTGCTGGAACAATCCAGCCAGGCTGCGGTGCAGTTCCTCAAAGTTTTCGGGGGCCAGCACGGGACCGCCGGACCGGGTGATCCAATCGTAGTAGCCCCGGGCGCCGGGCCCGTCAAAGTGCAGCCACAGCGCCTGCCAGCCGGTGGCGGAGGCATAGTGGTGGGGACGGTAGCAGTCCAGCAATACAGCGTTGCCGCGCACCGCCCGGAAGGGTCTGCCGTCGCTCTCTCCATCCAGTTCGCCGTCCAGGATCACCTCCAGCAGAAAGCTGTCGTAGGAACGGCGGGTCAGCTGGTAGCCGGGCAGGTAGGTGAAGAGCCCGATGCACTGCAGGCAGAGCAGGCTGGACCGGGCCAGGGCCCCGGCGGCGTAGTTGTAATAGCGGGAACCGGGTGCGACCAGCGGTTCACAAGAAAACATGAGCACCCCTCCCCGGGTGATGGTTTATCCCAGCAGAGCCCTGTGCAGCAGGGCGCCCTGGTGGGCGGCGTCGATGGAAAGCACAGCCTCGTAGCAGCGGGCGGCGGTGGCGGCATCGCCCAGACCGTAGCTGCCCAGACCGATGAGGTATTCGCAGTGAGCGCGGTTGCGCTGGGTCAGGTCTTCGTCGAAGAGCTGCAGATCGGGCAGCGATACCGCGAAGTAATCGATGTGCGCCTCATCGTAGTAGTGTTTCTTGCCGTAGGAGATCAGCTTGTGGAACCGGCTGGACGCCCGATCCTCGTCCCCCAGGGCCCGGGCGGCCAATCCCTCGTAGAGGATCAGGTCGGCGGGCTGGTCGTTGTAGTAGAGGGCGCTGGCGGGTTCCTCATCCCCGGCGGCGGCCCGGCGCAGGTGGGCGGCGGCCTCCGCTTCCTGGCCCAGGGCGCGCTCGGCCAGGCCCAGGTAGTAGTAGATGTTGTTGTCCTTGGCGCCCTCCAACTTGCCCTCGCCCAGATTGTGGGGGAACACCAGAGCCTTCTGCAGCAGCTCCTTGGCCAGGGCGGGCTGCCCGGCGGCCAGAGCCTGCCGGGCCAGCTGGGTCAGGGCCACCGCGTACTGGGTGGTCACCTTGCCCTCGCCGCCCTCCCAGGGATGGAAGGTGTGGGCCATGATGCGGTCGTAGGCCTCCTGATAGCGGCCCAGATCATTGAGCAGCGTCACATACTCCACATACAGGTCGTCCCGGCGCATGGCGGTATTCAGGTGCGCCTCCAGGAAGGCCAGCCGCTGGGCGGGGGTATGGCCCAGCTTGCGGGTCAGCTGATCCAGTTCCAGCAGCACCCGAGCGTCTCCTTCGTCCAGGGCGTAGGCTTTTTCCAGGCAGGCAAGGGCCTTGGCGCCGTCGCCCCGTTTGTTGTAGTAAGCCAAGGCCAGGTTGCGCCACACCGTGGGGAAACGCCCGTCCGATCCGGCGCTGCGCTCCCACAGGGCGATGGCATCATCGTACTGGCGGCGGTCATACCACAGGCAGCCCAGGTAGTAGGGGGCCTTGGCGTCGGCGGGGTTGTGTTCCATGGCGAACTGCAGGGCCGCGATGTCCTCCAGCCGGTTGGGGAAGCAGTAGAGGCTGGAGGCTCCGGCCGCTTCGTCCAGCGCCGCTTGGCTGCGGGCCGCGTCGAACCGGGCGGCATACAGCGCTTTATGATAGTATACCACAGGTGTGGGCGCAGGGCAACGGTCCAGCAAATCGGCGGCCTTCTGCCAGAAGCCTGCCTCGGCCAGGTCGATGGCACATTCCACAAAGGTGGAGGGGCGGCCGCCCATCAGCCGCAGGGCGGTGTCGGTGTCACCCAGCGCCAGGCGGGAGGTGTAGTCAAAACCGTCCAGCCGCAGGTTTTCCTGCAGCCAGGTCCCGGCTTCGGCGTCCCGGCCCAGGGCCTGGAGCAGCAGGCCACGCAGGGCCCGTGCCTTCAGGCTGTGCCCGTTTTTCACCAGGCTGCGCTCCACATGCTCCAGCGCCAGAGCGTATTCCCCGCGCCGGGCGTCGATGCAGGCCAGATAGTAAAAGCTCATCTCCTGCTGGGCGGCGGTCCAGGTAGCCTTGTAGAAGGCGTCGTAGGCTTCCGCCTCCCGGCCCTGGTAGAACAGGGCCAGGCCCAGGCCATAGTAGGCCTCGCTGTCATAGGGGTTAGGGTTGCGCTCTGTCAGCCGGGCGATGGCGGCGCGGAAATAGGGCTCGCTACCGGCAAAGCGGCCCCGGCGCAGCAGCAGCATGCCGTAGGCCGTGTTGGCGCGGCTGTCGCCGGGATCCCGGCGCAGGGCTTCCTGATAGTAGGGGTCCGGCAGGTAGGTGGCGTGGCGGTACTGCTCGATGTGCTGGCCGGTGAACACCAGTTCCTCCACCGTCTGGATCTCCTCCGGCTGCTTGGCCGGTGGCATGGGGTCGGGGATCTTCTCGATGGTCTTGGGGCGCGGCGTATAGCGGAGCAGCTCCCGTCCGCCAGCGGTGAACACCGTCAGGGTCAGGGCAGTCTCCTCGCCGGTGAAGGGCACCTCGGCGGTAAAGATCTGGGTGGGGGAGAGGTCGGCGCTGCGGTCCAGCAGGGGCGCACCGTCCGCCGTCAGCAGCACCCGGGCGGCGGGGAAGGGCTGGGTGGTATAAACGGTGACTCTGGCCCGGCCGTCCTGCACCTCCAGGTCGAGAACCGCCTCCTTGCTGGCGTTCTTGACCTGAGCCGCCGCCTTGTAGGGCATGAAGTACTGGGTGAACACCTTTTCCTCATAGGGGGCCAGCCAGGTGAAGTCGGGCTGATTGTCGCAGTACATGCCGGTCATCAGCTCCACATAGGGGCCGTCCGCGTCGGTCAGATTGCGGTCCCATGCCTGGCCGAAATCCCCACAGCCCCAGGTCCATTGCTTTTTGCCGGGGCTGACATGGTGGTCGGCCACATGCAGGATGCCCGCGCCCACGCCGTAGTCATAGCCGCCCACAAAGTCATAGTCCGAGTGGGCGCACATATAGCTGGTGGGGACCGGGATGTTCTTGTAGCGGGAAATGTCCACCCCGGCGCCGTAGTCATGCTTATAGTAGACGCCGGTGGCGATGGGGAAGTCGCTGACTGCCCGCTTGCCGTGGTCAAACACCGCGTTCACATCGGGCGGAAAGATGGACTGGGTGTTGTCGTTAACCGGCACGGCCGGGTTGGCCCACCACAAAAAGGTCTGGGGCAGCGGACTACGGTTGTACAGCTGGCCCTTGACCTCGATGTAGGCCTTGTCGGGGTAGAGGGTGAAGGATACCTTGCCCTTGGTGCCGTACATCTGGTCCACCTCGCTGCACTCCACCGTCTTGGAGCCATCGGCATTCTCCAGCATCTGCCAGTCGGTGGGGGCAAAGGTGGTGGGGCGATGGTGCTGGGGCCAGTTGAACTCGATGCCGCCGCTGATCCAGGGGCCCAGCAGGCCCACCAGCGCCGGTTTGATCACATGGTTGTAGTAGACAAAGTCGTAGCCATTGGTCTTGTCGGTGGCGCGTTGGATGCGGCCGCCCAGTTCGGGCAGGATCATGACCTTGAGGTAGTCGTTCTCCAAAAAGACAGCGGTGTACTCTTTGTCCTGTTTTTCGTCCAGGATCTTGTCAATGACCGGGTAGGGGTAGACCTTGCCGGAGGAACCCTGGTAGACACGCTTTTCCAGGAACATTGGGTTCTTGTCGGGCTGGCCCACACCGTAAGTGGGGATGGTGACGGTCTGGGACCAGACCTGGGCTTCATGGGGTCGATACTGCATGATAAAACCTCCCTGGTTTTTGCTTTTTCTGCATCATACACCCGGGAAAATCCGGCCGCACTAGCCAAAACTGCGGCAGAAGTTCGCCAAAATTGCGGTGTCTAGCCCGACCGGCGGAATGCCCGGATTTGTGCACGGTACAAGCCGGTTTTTTACCTTTCCGGCGGCGGCGGCCTCTGCTACAATCGAGAAAGAACCATCCCCCGCCGGGACCCCGACTCCAGCCAGCGCTGCACGCTGTTCGCCTGCCGGTTCGCCACCGGGGACGACATGGTGGCCATCAAGTCCGGCAAAAACCCCGAGGGCAACCGCATCGGCCGCCCATGCCGCGATGGCCCGGACCCTGACCGAAGCCCTGCGGCCCCTTCTTCCGCCGGACCCCGGGGAAGTCACCTGGGGTAACATCGCATAATTCTGGTGCGCGGCACGTCGGCCAGGGCATGTCAGATGCCAAGAGAAAAGCGCAGGGAATACTGGATGTATACCCGAGCACTTTCTCAACGCAGATGGCGTGCAATGGACGGTGTGACGTGTGCCAAACCGTCAGGTGTGAACGGTGCGGTGTTGCCTTAAATCACAAATACAAAGGAGTGTATTTATGGAATCAAAATTCATCCTCAATCTGATCCACCGCCCAGAGATGGTGCCGGAGTACGCCGAAAAGGTCACCGGCCAGGGCAAGGAGGAGAATCTGGGACGCAAGACCCTGCTGACCGAAAGCCTGGATATCTTCAAGACCCAGCAGGCCATCGCCCACAAGAACGGGCTGAAGACCACCATCCAGATGACCTACGCCAGCCTGTTCAACGACGAGGCGGTGGCCCTGGCCAAACACGACCATGAGGTGTATGGCGACGAGATCGGCTCCACGCTGCTGGGCCTTTCCTGCGAGGAGTTCCGCAAAAAGTACCGCACCAAGGATTTCTGCATCTGGATGTTCGATCTGGAGACCAAGAAGCAGATCGTAGACGATGTGTTCGGCAAATTCTATGACCGGTTCGGCTTCTACCCCGCCTCCACCGGCAGCTACTATATGGACGCCCCGCTGATCAACTACATCAAGGAAAAGTACCCCACGATTCAATGCGCCGTGGCCACCTGCTGGGAGGAAGGCCCCAAAGCCTACCACACCTGCAACAACAGCTGGTACACCCTGTTCGACGGCGGCCCCTGGGCCCCCTGGATCCCCTCCAGGGCCAACACCCACGCCCCTGCCGCCAACGAGGCGGAGGACAGCGGCATCGTGGCCATCCCCCATCTGTCCCGGGATCTGATCGCCTGCTATGACGGCAACGGTTCCAACTTCGGCACCCATCCCCAGAATGTGCTGCGGGGAATGATCTATGACACCAAGACCTGGGAGCTCCCCTACCTGTACAACCTGATCGACCAGTACCGCTACCAGGAGAAGTTCAACGACGGCTACGCCTACAACATGATGTTCGTAGGCCCGGGCTGGATGAACAAAATGGGCCGGTGGGAAGCCCCCTACGAGCTGCTGCTCCACTCCTACGAGGAGGGCTGCGCCTACTATGGCAAGCTGAAACAGGAGGGCAAGCTCACCGACATGACCATGAGCGAGTTTGCCGGGTTCTACCGTCAGACCCATGGCTACACCACCCCCGAGTGCGCGCTCTGGCGGGACATCCTCTACGGGTCGGACAAGCAGCTGTTCTGGTATTGCGACCCCTTTATGCGGGCCTGCGTCAACATGGACCAGGGCGGTGCCATCGTGGACCTGCGCCCCTACGCTGCCAAACTGGAATGGCCGGTGGGTATTGGCACGCCCCACGTGCAGGACTGCTCCTACCCCTTCCTGATTCAGGAAAAATACCGTGCCGGATACTTCACCCACTATGCGGGGGAGGGCACCGTCCGCTCGGCCAAGTTACGCCACAACGGTGAGGAGGTGGACCTCTGCCTCTGCCGCACCCACGCCCATTTCCGTGCGGAAACGCTGGAAAACGGCCGGACTGCCCGTAAACTGATTCTGGACCCGGTGGAGATCCGCTTTTCTGACTGCACCCTCACGCTGCAGACAGTACTCACTTTTGTGGAAGGGGAGAGCGACATCCGCATCGACCGCCGTATCCTGGAGATGAGCGACCCCGACGCGGAGATCGAGATCGACGAGTACATGGTGGCCTGCTACGGCACCACCGAATACCCCGAGGATATGACGGGCATCCGCCTGTACGCCGACAAGGACGGCGACAACCATGAGCTGGACTACGCCTACCTCTGCCGGGAGTGCGTGGTTCCCGGGGCTGAGCAGGTCCGGGCGGTGGTACCGCCCATCCGCACCGTCGTCTCGATGACGGCAAGCGGCCGCGATGCCGCCGGTTATTACAAGGAGGGCTACGCATTCAGCCCCATGTTCACCCTTGGGTACAAGGGCACCATCAAAGAGAAGGAGGCGTTCACCACATGGCTCAAGCTGGCAAGGGAAGACTGAACTACCGCTGCCCCTCCTGCTTTATGCGGGATCTGGACATCGACATGTTCTACGACGAGGACAAGAAGGAATACTACTGCATCCGCTGCCAATACACCGGCACCGAGGAGGATGTGCTGGCCAAAAACGAACTGGTACGGTTCCGCTACCGCTTTATGCACAAGCGGTTCCGCATGGATGAATTCGAAACCTTCAACGGGTGAAAAAACAGCCCAACAGAAAGAGAGAGCCGAGGAATGAAAAAAGCACTGAGCCTGCTGATGGCGGCGCTGTTCCTGGTCCTCTGCCTGCCGGTGACGGCATTGGCAGAGGGGAAAACCCCGCCAGGCGCGATTTACGGCAACTATGACAAGGAAGCGACGGCCTACATCTGGCAGTTTGGCGAGATGGCTGCGGGGGAAAGCCCCACCGCTGTCTCCTACAGCGATGCGTATGCTTCCATCCGGGCGGGGTTGGCTGCAGGGGACAGCATCTCCTCCGGCGGCATCGCCTTTATCGGTGCCGGCTGCCTGGAACCCAACGACGCCAAGGGCTTTGCCAGCGCCGCCGAAAGCGGACGCTATCTGCTGGTCCGCCCGGCGGTAAGCGGTACACTGGAGATCTGCGTCCGGTTTGACAAAGCTTCCAACACGCGCAAATGCCGGATCTATTACCAGGATCTTGGGGAATTGGATTCGGTGGAGGCTGCTGCCAACCTGAGTGGCCTGAACAAAAACGGGACCGAAATAGGCACCGCCACCACTTCGGATCCCGTTACCTGGCAGTTATCACTGACCGCCGGCCATGTATACGGCTTTGTCACATACAATGATTCCCCGGCGCAGATCACCGCCCTGCGGCTGCTCACCACCGAGGTGCCGGGTGGTCCCGGCGAAGGCGGAGAAGAAGGCGGTTCGGGCAGCGGTGAAATGCCGGCCCCTGCCGGCGATGCAGTGACCGGCGTCTGGGATGACAGCCATACCGCCTATCGCTGGACTTTTGGCAAGACTACTGCCGTGGAAACTTCGGCCATCTATGATGCCGCTCCCTCCGGGGAAAATGCCCCCGCCTTGCGTCTTGGCATGGCGGCCGGCGATCACACCGATGCCAGCGGGCTTCACCTTGCCGGCTACGGCGTCAGTGATGATGGCATAACAGCAGCTTCCACCGGACGGTATCTGCTGGTCAAGCCAGCGCAGAACGGCACCATCCAGATGTCGCTCTCCGCCACACTCAGTGGCGGAAAACCCAAAGCTCGCATCTACACGGCAGATCTGGGCGAAGTGGAACTGGCAGCCGCAGACCTGACCCAGTTGCAGAAAGCCGGCGACCCGCTGGCCGCTGTGGAAACGACTTCCGGCAGCGACAGTGGCACAATGTCCCTGCAAGCCGGTCATGTGTACGGTTTTGCGGTGTATGCCGTCAATGCTTCGGACATCCTGCTCTATGACCTGTCCTTCACTCCCGAATCAGACCAGCCCGAGCCTGAGCCGGAACCGGAGCCCGAGCCGGAACCGGAGCCCGAGCCGGAACCGGAAGATCCTTATAAACCATCCGGCACCAGCCAGACCGAATTTACCTTTGAAGAATCGGATACCGCCGCCTGGGCGCTATCCAACGCCGCTGTCACGGCAGATGCCCACAGCGGCTCCAGCGGGCTGACCGTCAACAAAGACGGCAGCGCCTCCATTACCGTCACCAATCTGCCGCAGGGCAGTTACACGGTCAGTCTGTGGGCCAAAGGCAGCGCCAGCGGTGCACGCATGTCGGTCAGTGGGACTGGCGGCCCGGACTCGGTGCTCAAACTGGACAACGCCCTTTCCGGCCAGGGCGGCTGGGTGCAGGCGGCCCACCGCAATGTCCTGGTCTACAACGGCCAGATGACGCTTACCTTTGTAAACTACACAGACGGCCTTTCCCTCGATGACATCCAGATCACGCTGGATGCCAACGACAACAACCCGGTCAGCAACTGGGACTTTGAATCAGGGTTGGACGGCTGGGAAACCTCTGGCACAGTCGCCCTGACCGACGCTGCCGATACCGGCAGCCAGGCCGTTCAGCTGGCCGACCAGAGTGAGGTGCACCAGACCATTTCGGTGCAGCCGGATACCGATTACATCGCCACCGTGCGCATGAAGGTGGATGTGGAGGACACCTTTACCTCCACCGAGCAGTACAGCCTGGACGGCAGCACCCTGATGGGGCTGCTGGTGGAACGCACTTCCACCGGCAACCGCGTCAATTTGGGCGTGCGGGGCGTGGACGGCACTGTGCTGCGGCAGGCACCTTCCGCCACCGCGGGTTATTCTCTGGTAACCATCGCCTTCCACACGGGCCCGAATCAGACCCAGGTGGAACTGTATGCCAACACGATTTTTGACGAGGCATACAAAGATTCTGTCACCGTGCACGAAAACACCTTCGGCAGCGAAAATCCCTACCCCAACGGCTGGCAGCGCCCGGATCCCGACCAGGTGGATGTTACCCACCTGGCTGACGGCTGGACCTCCAACGGTTCGCGCTTTGCCTATGTGGACAACTTTGATGTGTTCCAGGTGGACAACACCTACATCAAAGGGGCAGACATGTCCTTCCTGCAGGTGATCGAGGATTGCGGCGGCAAATACTTTGCCAACGGCGTACAGCAGGATGCCCTGCGCATCCTCTCCAATCATGGCGTCAACTCGGTGTTGGGCATGATCTTTGTCCATTCCGGCAACGAAGTATATACCTGGGATACGTTGACCCATCTGGGCACCAGCGTCACCGGCTTCGATGGTGAATATGTCACCGGGCGGCAGCAGGTCGTCGGCTATTTTGATGAGACCCATACCACCGCTCTGGCCCTGCGCTGCCAGGAGTTGGGCATGACTTTCACCCCCAGCTTCCATTACAGCGATACTTGGATCAGCGCCGCCAAGGCCCACATGCCCTATGAATGGCTGGAATCTGACTATGAGGGGAACCTTTCCAACCCGGATATTCAGATGCTGGAGACTGCTGTCTACAACTATGTGTATGATTTCCTCACCGATATGAAAACAGCCGGGGTGGATAACATCATCACCGTGAAAAACGGCAACGAACAGAACGGCGGACTGCTGTTCCCTGTGGCGAGCGGCATCTCGCAGAACCATGCGGCCATCATCACCGCCTCCAGCCGCGCCGTGCGCAAGGTATACCCCGGCGCCATCAATACCATCCACACGAACACAGGGTATGACCCCAAACAGTTGGATAGCTTCTTCGACCGCTTGCTGAGCTATGGTGCTGAATTCGATGGCATGGGCTTCTCCCTGTATGGCGGGCGGGATACTTCGGTCCAGCTGACAATGATGAAAGCCGCGCTTGTAGACGATACGCTGGCCGATTATGACTACATCAATGTGGAGACAGGATTCTCCTATTCTTCCAACAGAAGTCTTATCGGCTTCGATGGGGCCATGGGGCTTACCCAATATTTTGACATCAGCCCCAATGGACAATACAATTACCTGCTGAACTATATTCAGGCCCCTATGGACGTTCCCAATCCTACCGGCGTGACCCGCGGGTTCTACTATTGGAACAGCGAAGCCATCGGCGTGTACGGGGCCGGGCACAAGCTGGGGGAAGCCATCAGCGGAACACAACGCGCCCTGTTCAACGGCGGCGATGCGTCCGTTCAGGAGATGGGCTGCTCCCAGCCGGGAAAATCCGGCGATATGACCGAGGGAATGTACGCCTATCTGCACCGTGGGACTGCCAAGGCGGTGAGCGGTGAAGTCTACACTCCGCTGAGCACCACGGCTGATACCCACAACGTCGCCCCGGCCTCCTCCATCATCCTTTCCCCGGATACCATTACTCTGGCGGTGGGGGAACGGCAGCGGCTACATCAGACCATCGCACCGGAGAATGCACTTCTCAGCCAGTACCGCGTCGCATATACCTCCAGCGATCCTTCCATCGCCCGGGTGTATGAGAGCGGCGTGGTGGAAGGGTGCAAACCGGGCACTGCTACCATCACCGCCACCGTGGGCGGCGTCTCGGACACTGTACAGGTGACCGTAGGCGGACCTGTAGCAGCCAGCGGCATGACTGTGACCTACCGCCTATTGCACAACGGCCAGGAAGTCAAAACCGGCACTGTAACGGAGGGTATGACCCTGAACGCCGCCCCCTATGATGCCATCCAGTTCACCACAGCGCTGGATGGAGACCCTTCCGGCCGTGAGGTGTGCTGGACCATGAACAACGCAGATATCGCCCATTGGTACGGGGATACCTGGCAGACCAAGGATACGGTCATGCGCACGCTGGCCACAGAACTTTCCTCCTCCAAGACCATCCCTGTGGTACAGCTGGACACCCGTGCAGCCGGACAGGTGCAGGTAAAAGCGGCCGCGGCAGACGGTGGTCAAGAACTGCAATTCACCGTCAAGATCATCGAAACGCCCCTCACCGAGGTAAAGATCCAAGGGGATGCCACCGTGCGTTCCGGCCGTACACTGCAGCTGCAGGCAATACTGACCCCCGCCGATGCGACCTTCTACAAGATCAACTGGACCAGCAGCAACACCGCTGTGGCGACGGTGGACGCCAGCGGAAAAGTAACGGCCCTTACCCCCGGCACGGTGCAGATCACCGCAGCTTCCGACCAGTACCCTGCCATTTCCGATACCATCACCCTGGAGGTGACACCGATCCTGGTGGAACAGCTGATGCTCTCCCACACGACAATGGCTATCCAGACGGGTAGCAGCAAGACGCTGTCCGTGACGGTCACACCGGCAAACGCCCATGATCCATCCGTCACCTGGAGCGTGGAGTCTGGCGGCGAAGCCTACATCTCGGTGGATCAGAATGGTACCGTCACAGCGCTGGCGGAAGGTGCCGGCACCATAACGGCCACCGCAAACGATGGAAGCGGCGTTACTGCTTCCTGCACGGTCACCGTGCAGAGCGACCCCATCCCGGCCACCGGCATGGAATTGTCTGAGGAGGAAGTCTGGATCCGATCCAACTACTTCTCCCCCGATACGGCGGGCCGTGGTGACGCTGAGCCAGTCTATCAACTGACCGCTCACTTTACCCCCGATTTGGCGACCAACACCGATGTGACCTGGACCAGCGACAACGAGGCAGTGGCAACAGTGGACGCCAATGGCGTGGTCACCGCACACCAGGGCGGTATCGCCACCATCACCGCTGTGGCTGCCGATGGCGGTTTTACCGACTCCGCCGTTGTCCATGTGCCGGTGATCAGTGATGACTGGGAAAACCACATGCCTGATACCAGCGGTGGTTTCACCGATGGGAACACCTTCACCTTTGCAGTGGTGGAAAATGGGATCGAAGGACAGTCGCTGCAGGCAAAAGTCAGCAGCAGCACCGGCAGCGCCACCTCCCAGAACCGGCGCAAGTTTTCCGCCGTCAGCGGCGATACCGTTGTGGTAGATTTCGACTGGAACGTAGGCCATTTCACCCCGGACAAGCACTACCGCGGTGCCCACATCTCGCTGGAGGATGCCAACGGCAACTCCTGGCTGGCACTGGCAGCCTTCCCCAAACGGGACGGCAAGCAGGCCCCCATGGCCTACTACTATAAAGATGGTTCCACGGCCTTCCCCAGCAGCGGCAAGAACTTCAACTACATCCACGGAGGTCTGGGCCCCAAAGCAACCTTTGCCGACTGTAAGGTACTGGATGGCTTGTTGACCGGTGATGACCAGATCTATCACATCCGGGTCACACTGGATTTCACGACCCGGACGATCAGTTTCACCGTCACCGATGCAGCAGATCCTTCCAAGAGCCAGACAGTCTCTGACCTGGACATGGATACCTCAGTAGACTATGCGGACAATGTGGGGGCCCTCGTGTTTTCCCACTACTTCAGCTCGGCTGCCTCCTGGACCACATCCATCGACAACTTCTCGGTGTATGGCACTTCGGTGGCCCCGGCCAGTATCGAATATACGGTAGACTGCGTCAATCTGAACGCGGTGGACGGCATCAAACTGGTACCGGTGGAAGGGGCGCTGAGCGCCACCGCCAAACTTTCCCCCACCGTTTATCCTACTGCCGCTGACCAGACAGTGATCTACACTGTTTCGGATGAGTTGAAGGATTGGATCACGGTTGCCAGTGACGGTACCATCACCATCAAGCCGGACAAGAATGTACTGTATGATAAAGCAGCTACTGTAGATAAAGTCAGCGGCAGCATCCGCATTCAGTCAGCTGTGGATGAGATGATCTTCCAGGATGTAAAAGTCCTGGTCGGACCTCCCAACACCAATGAAAAACTGACTCTGACCGTGAACGGTACTGAATGTTCGGAGACTGCCATGCAGTTCCCGGTGGGTCAGGCTGTGGACTTAGGGTTTGCAGCTACGGGCGGTGACGGCAACAGTGACCTGTTCCGTTATAAATGGACAATCGCCGAAAACACCGCCGGTGCCATACTGGACGGTAACACGCTGACTGCCAAGCAGGAGGGTACTGTTACACTGAACTTTGTCATTGACTTTTTCCGGGGTGAAACCACCAAAACCATAGAACTGGTATTCGCGGACAAGGCGGAACCTCCCGTCGATCCAGACGAGCCTGACAGTCCAGAGGAAGGTGGTGACCCCTCCGACCCGGATCAGCCCGACACCCCACAGGGAGGCGGCGATTCCTCCAGCCCGGAGCAACCCACCCCTGCGGAACCTCAACAGCCCGATCAGGGAGACAGCGGGCAGACAACCTCCCGGCCCGACGACAAGAAAGCTGTCACCGCGCAGAATGTTTCCGAAATTTCTGAGCCGAACTCCATCACGCAGCCTTCTTCGATTCCTCAGACGGCGGATCCATTCCCACTGGGGCTCTGTCTTCTCATAACAGCAGCCAGTTTTGGTGCGCTCATTCTGCTGCTCCTGCTGAAATATGACCGCAGATCCACGCAAAATAAGTAAAGGATAATGAGGCCGCCTCCATCCAAGCCCACTGGGAAGCGGACGAACAAGCACAGGACGGCATGGTGAAATACCATGCCGTCCTTCAGGCTGTCAAAAAAAACTCTTGTAGGGGCGAGCATTGCTCGCCCGTGCCCGTTTGTCTGTGAAACAACTTCCCCGGGAAAAGCGTTGCTGCCATTGCACCCTACATCGCCGTTATGTACGAACTGGGCGGACGCTGGAGGGACGCGCCACAGGGACTTTTCTGCGCCCTGCGTCCACTGGGATTGCAAGCCGAACAAGCCATGCTGGCTGCCACCGACGGCGTGAACACTCATAAAGGTGCAATTTTCACATTTGCGATATTGGCCGCCGCCGGGCACTGTGCGGTGCAGGACGTGCGGCTTACGCCGCAGTTGATCGGTGCTTACGCCGCAAAGATGACCCGAGAACCACTCGAACGGGAATTCGCTGCCATACACGGCAGAATGCCCAAAACCCACGGAGAAGTGCTGTACTGCAAGTACGGCATCAAAGGAGTGCGCGGGCAGGCACAACAGGGGTTTCCGGTCATTACAAATCTGCTCTGCCCGCTGCTGCAGGGGCTGCGCCGCCAAGGCTGTGACCCGCAAAGAGTAAATTTGCAACTGCTTTTGGAGAGCATGGCTGTGCTGGAAGATACCTGTATTTTATCGCGCGGAACATCGGACGATTTAGCATGGATACAGCGGCAGGCCGCCGCACTGCTGGCACAGGGCGGCGCTTTTGCCCCGGATGCCGCACAAAAGCTGCTTGCTTTGAATACGTCCTGTGTACAGCGCAACATCAGCCCCGGCGGTTCGGCAGACTTTCTGGCAGCCGCCCTGTTTTTGGAAAAACTCATACGGAGGGAATACTATGAACGGAATGGAAGTTACGCTGACCGATATGCTGCGCTGCCGTGAGAAACGCGCTGCCATGCAGCAAGTCGCATTGGAGCGCTACCACAATACGCTGATCTCGTTCTGCCTGAATATCCCCGGCCCTATCAAGACGAATGAAGATTTGTATGCTCTCTACTCAGACGGTGTGCTGGAAATCAATAGTGCCTTGCAGCAGGCCGATATTGAAGTACTTTCCCGCAGTGAAACGCTGGCTGCGACCGGGGATGAAATGCTGCTCTGCGTGGATGCCGAAGCAACCTTTTGCAAGCAGCTGATGCAGCACATCGAGGAAGCACACCCACTTGGCCGTCTGTTTGACATCGACGTACTGGACAGTGAGGGGCACAAACTCTCCCGTCCGCAGTACCGCCCCTGCCTGATCTGCGGTAACCAAGCCCAACTCTGCGCCCGCACCCGCCGCCACACCGTAGCCGAGATGCAGGCGAAAATTGAGGAGATGCTGTCCACTTGGAAGAACAGCAACGTGTAATTCAGATACAAGAAAGACAGGCTGTACGATGGGAAACTGGCTGATTTGTCCCCTATGTAATAAGAAAACAAAAATACAGATACTTCCAGAAACGGTGCTGCTGCATTTTCCGTTGTATTGCAGCCGCTGCAAAAAAGAAGTTGTTATCAGTGTTGTTGACAATAAAATGATAATCGAAAAGACAGAATCATAGAGCCAAAAACGAAGCCCGCATTCTGAAGTCCTTTATGGACCGGAATGCGGGCTCTCTTTATTTTACGGCAATAAGTTTCTTATTGGCCTTTGTTGCCGGACCTTGGTCGTCTCTACGCATTACACCAAGCGCAGCCTTACATATGGCAAGCAACATTTCGGATTCATCCGGTGTGCAGGAAGCAGCCATATTCATCAAATCGCGCAGCGAGGAACTTTCGGCAGTATAATTTTCTGCCCAGCACAGGCCATCCAGCGAAATGCCAAGCACTCTGGCAATGGGAAACAGAGATGCCATCCCCGGATTGCCGTCACAGGCTTCATATGCAGAAACCGTGCGCAAGCTGATTCCAGCCTTTTCGGCTAGCTGTGCTTGTGTCCAATTCTTTTCTTCCCGCTTACGGCGAATAGCATTTGCAAGTTCAACGGAGTCACGATTCAACTGCCTCACCTCAACACCTATTTTACTGCGTATTTAGGCGTTGTTAAATGAAGCGAACTGCGCATATGAATGCAAAATAGCGCAAGATACTACACAAGCAGTCCGAGAAACGTGCAGCTTGATGCAGATGAAAAGCTGCGCAAAAAAGCGGAACGCAATATATTGCGCATTTTCGAAAAAATTATCGATTTTTTTATCTTTATCATGGTCGGATAAGGTTACCTGTTATCATTTATTTGAAGCGAACAGGAAGGGAGGTTTAGAGTTGGGATATGCCTCGGATGAGAGGCGAAGGCTGATTGTTGAATATTTGAGCCTCCATAAAACAACAACGATTGCTCAAATTGCAGACGAATTTCAGATTTCCTATTGCACAGCACAGCGAGACATTACATACTTGACCCGCTTTTATTCCATCTCTACAACCTTCGGACGCTATACCGGCGGCATTGAATTTCATGGTGAAAATGTCGAAATCGTTCATTTTACACCCAAGCAGGAAAAAGCGGTAAGACAAGCCATCCCCAAAGTCTCCGCCCAGGATGCAGTGGTGTTAAAAGAAATTCTCCAAACATTTTGTCTGTGATTGCCTTTGCCGGTAAATGCTTCAAGCACCTTGACAACCGAATACCCAGCATAACAGGTACGTTACTTTCCCGGCAAGCCCGGCGGGCGGTTTGGCAAACCAGAATTGCGGCGGGAAAGACCATAATGATACGCCAGCGGCCTCCAGCGTCAGAGGGGGT
>ONZX01000389.1_pt1 | contig 30003 bp, 42 predicted proteins | sample 1671831 | NCBI WGS metagenome assembly ONZX01 (sample SAMN06348197, study PRJEB24527) | human gut metagenome | reverse complement strand
CGGTTCGAGCGGCTGCGGCTGGACGAGCTGGCCACGCTGGAGGCCGAAGCCATGCACACGACCCAGCGCTATTCCGCCATGCCGGGCGGCGGCGGGGACGGTCAGGCACTGCCCCGCGCGGTGGAGCGCATCGAGGAAGCCCGGCAGGCTGCCGAAGCACAATCCGCCGTGTGCGACGCCATCCGCGCCGAGCTGATGGACGTGTTCAGCCAGTTGGACAACGAGGTGGATTTCATGATCCTGTTCCGCCGGTACGTCCTGCTGGAGGACTGGGACAAGATCGCCGTTTACGTCCGGTTGTCCCGCAGCCAGATGTTCCAGCATCACAGCGCCGCCGTCCGTCAGCTGGACATCAAAAGTCCGGAGCAAACCGGAGCAGACCGGACTTGATAATACGGTCAACCCCTGCTAAAATTTAAACTGCCGAAGCCCGCAGGAAAGGTTTACTCCCTTCAATCCTGCGGGCTTTGTGCTGCCCGGCTGCGACAGGGGAACACACATTTACCGACCAACAGCCTGAATGTACCAGCCGGGCCTTTTTTGATATTCCCGCCGTCCGCAGGGGCGGCTTTTTTCATACCCCCGGGGCCTGCAAAGACCCCCGGGGTCATTTTGTACCCCGGCCTTTCAAAACACCCCCTGCCTGCAAAAGGCCTCCTCCCCCTTGAGGAGACCGGCAGGCAGCACACCCCAAGGAGCTGCCCATGGCAAAGACTGTTGCACGCCCGGATCGGGACGGCACCCACCGGCTGGCGTTTGAACGCAACAAGAAAAAGATCTACGCCACCCAGACCGTGTGCGGCATCTGCGGCAAGCCTGTGGATTTCAGCTACAAGTTTCCGCATCCGCTTTCGCCGTGCATCGACCACATCATTCCGGTGGCCAAGGGCGGCCACCCCAGCGACCTCGCCAACCTGCAGCTGGCGCATTTCTGGTGCAACCGGCAGAAGAGCGACAAGCTGTTTACGCCTGTGGAGCAGCAGACGGAGCCGGATGCAGATGCCTCCATGGCCCTGCCGCTGAGCACCGACTGGACGGCGTACCGCAGCCGCTGAGACGGCCCGCAGCGCCGCCGGGACACGCACGCAGGGACGGGGGGCATCCCCCTCCCAGGGGGCCCTCTGACCTTCCCAGACCGTACTGTGAATATTTTCTCGTGAAAGGAGAATCCACCGCCCATGACCGACCTGAAAGGCATGGCCTATCTGCGCCGCCGCCTGAACCAGAAGCGCAGCCGAGTGCTGACCCGCTACAAGTATTACGAGATGAAGAACGCCGTAAAGGACTTTGGCAAGGTCACCCCGGATGAGTTCCGCTTTTTCAGCGAGACGCTGGGCTGGTGCGGAAAAGCTGTGGACGCTCTGGCCGACCGGCTGGTCTGGCGGGAGTTCCGGGATGATAACTTTGACCTGAACTCCATCTACCAGATGAACAACGCAGACACCCTGTTTGACAGTGCCGTGCTGTCGGCCCTCATTTCCAGCTGCTGCTTTCTGTACATCAGCCCGGACGGCAGCGGCTACCCCCGGCTGCAGGTCATCGACGGCGGCAACGCCACCGGCATCCTGGACGAGGTGACCGGCCTGCTCACGGAAGGATATGCCGTGCTGTCCCGTGACCCGGAGACGGACAAGCCCCTGCTGGAGGCCTACTTCACGGCGGACAGCACCTGGTATTACCCCGACGGCCAAAAGCCGTATCAGGTGCCAAACCTCGCACCGGCCCCGCTGCTGGTGCCCGTCGTATACCGCCCGGATGCCAAGCGGCCCTTTGGCCACAGCCGCATCTCCCGTGCCTGCATGGGCCTGCAGCAGGGTGCCCTGCGCACCCTCAAGCGCAGCGAAATCAGCGCCGAGTTCTATTCCTTCCCGCAGAAATATGTACTGGGCACCTCCAACGACGCCGAGCAGATGGACAAGTGGAAGGCCACCATCTCCAGTTTTCTGGAATTCACCAAGGACGAGGACGGCGACAAGCCGGTGGTGGGCCAGTTCACCCAGCAGAGCATGAGCCCCTACACCGAGCAGCTGCGCACATTTGCCGCCCTGTTTGCAGGCGAGACCGGCCTGACGCTGGATGATCTGGGCTTCGTCACCGACAACCCCTCCAGCGCCGAGGCCATCAAGTCCAGCCACGAGAGCCTGCGCCTGGCGGCCCGCAAGGCACAGCGCACCTTTGGCAGCGGCTTCCTGAACGCCGGGTATCTGGCCGCCTGCATGCGGGACGGCATCGCCTACCAGCGTCAGCAGCTCTACCTCACCCGCCCGGTGTGGGAGCCGGTGTTCGAGCCGGACGCCGCCACCCTGTCCGGCATCGGGGACGCCGTGGGCAAGATCAACACGGCCATCCCCGGTTATTTCGGTGCGGAGAACCTGCGGGACCTGACCGGCATCCGCTCCGAGAGCTGAGGAGGCACCCATGGCCGACAAGGACATTGCCCCGGAGCTGCTGGAGCGCATCCGGGCCGACTTCCGGGCGCTGCTGGGCGACGCAAAGCCCGCCGCCGACACCTACGCTGCCGCTGCGGATTACGCCGAGCTTGTGGGCAGCGCCCTGGCCGAGGCCTTCCGCCGCAACCTGACCGCCGACGCCCTGCCGGACGGCAGGCTGTACTGGAACATTGCCGACCGGGTGGTGCGCCCCCTGCTGGAAGATGAGCACCTGCTGGTGGCGGACGCTTCCGCTGCCGTGCAGCAGGCACTGAACCAGCAGGCAAATCTCGGCATTGCCCCGCAGCGGGCCGTGCTGCCCACCGACGCTGTGGACGACCTGCTGAACAAGGTGTCCACGGCGGAGCAGTTTGCGGATGTGGCGTGGGCACTGGACGAGCCGGTGCGTACCTTCTCCCGCATGGTGGTGGACGACACCCTGAAACGCAACGTGGATTTTCAGGGCAAGGCCGGGCTGCGGCCCCGTGTCATCCGCACCGCCGAGAGCCACTGCTGCAAATGGTGCAGTGCGCTGGCCGGCACTTACGATTATCCCCGTGTGCCCAAAGACGTTTACCGCCGCCACGAGCGCTGCCGCTGCCGGGTGGAATATGACCCCGGCGAGGGCAGGCGGCAGAACGTGTGGAACAAGACGTGGACGGAGGATGAGGACGCCCGGCAGGCACGCATTCAAAAGATTCAAAACCCATCGACAAACCGAGACGATTCTGCTAAGATAGAAGCACGAAAACAGATTGGGCTGCCGCCGGTCGATTCACCTGAGATCAAGGCCATCAAGGCCGCAATGTCCGAGCAGGTGCTTAGTCTGCCGGAAACCGCACAGGAGGCTCTCCGGCAGTATACCGGCTTTACGGCGACCCGTGTGAACTTTGCCATCCGGAACGGAAAAATCACACCGCAGATCCAGGAGACCATTTCCGCATTGGATAACGCGCTGGCTTCCGGCGTGATGCCGCAGAGCGTCACCCTGTACCGGAACACAGCGCTTTCTTTTCTAGGGTTCGGGCTTCCCAAAAATCCGACCCTGCAGGATCTGCAAGACCTTGTGGATCTCACACCGGAATTTCCGATATTTATATCAACCAGTTTTCAGGATCTGCATCTTCCGGGCCGTGACACGCTGATTCAGCTGCATGTTCCGGCAGGATATAAGGGCTGCCAGTTCCTTCAGCCTGTAGCGCTTCCCAAATTCAAAAGTCAGGACGAAGTCCTGTTTGCCCGTGGGATGCAGTATCGTGTGCTGGATGTTGGTAGAAAAGACGACCGATATTTTTTAGAGATCGAGGTGCTCCAAAATGTCTAAATTTTTGCGTGAAGAGGATATCAGCATGGGGTTCCGTGCTCCACTTTACAGCGTGCCGGTCTGTATCCCGGAATGCAATGTCTGTATTCACCGGGATGGACCGGGCAAATGCAAAAAGTTAGGAACTCCCTCCGATGATCTTCGTTTCGGAAAGCGCCACGATTGCCCGGACGCCGTCCTGAATACCAGCCATTTTTTATATCCCGAATACCAAAAATTGTACCCGGAAGAGTGCAAGGTCTCTGCCAAAAAGTAAACTTTCATCCACGGAATATCCTAGTTTAACCACTGTATGCCCTCAAAAAGGCACGACAGTGGTTTTTTCATGCCGTTTTAGCTCATGTTGGCAGGGCCGTGGTCTCCAAAACCACAGGTCACTGGTTCGATTCCAGTAAACGGTGCCATCATTTTCATGCAAAGGAGGAACCCAGCCCACCATGCCGCGGACGCGAAAACAGACAGCCCCGGCAAGGCTGGGGCGTCAGACGCCCACCGCTGCCGTGGTGCTGCCCTACACCAAAACCTTCGGCCAGGACGCCATCGACCTGTACAACTCCACCGGGCGCATCGCCCAGCAGTGGCAGGAGCTGCTGCTGTATGACATCCTTGCCCGCAACGAGGAGGATCTGTGGGTGCATACCAAGTTCGGCTATGCCGTGCCCCGCCGCAACGGCAAGAACGAGATCGCCGCCATCCGGGAGCTGTACGGCCTGCAGCAGGGCGAGAGCATCCTGCACACCGCCCACCGCACCACCACCTCCCGGGCCGCCTGGGAGCGGTTGTGCCACCTGCTGGACAAGGCCAAGATCCCCTATAAATCCATTCAGGCCGTGGGCCGGGAGCACATCCAGCTGGAAGAGGGCGAGGGCCGCATCGAGTTCCGCACCCGCTCCTCCAAGGGCGGCCTGGGCGAGGGCTTTGACCTGCTGGTCATCGACGAGGCCCAGGAGTACACCGACGATCAGGCCAGTGCCCTGAAGTATGTGGTCACTGACAGCGAGAACCCGCAGACCCTGTTCTGCGGCACCCCGCCCACGCCGGTGTCCTCCGGCACGGTGTTCCTCAAAATGCGCAACGCCGCCCTGCGGGGCGACACGCAGAACACCGGCTGGGCCGAGTGGAGCGTGGAGCAGCAGACCGACCCCCACGACGTGGAGGCCTGGTATCAGACGAACCCCAGCCTCGGCACCATCTTCACCGAGCGCAGTGTGGCGGATGAGATCGGCGATGACCCCATCGACTTCAACATCCAGCGTCTGGGGCTGTGGCTTCGGTACAACCTCAAATCGGCCATCAGCCGGGCAGAGTGGGACGAACTGAAAACCGACACCCTGCCCAAGCTCACCGGCAAGCTGTATGCCGGCATCAAGTTCAGCACCGACGGCACCAGCTGTGCGCTGGCCGTTGCGTGCCGCACCAAAGACAACGCTATCTTCGTGGAAGCCATCGGCTGCCATCCTACCCGGGACGGCAGCGGGTGGCTTCTTGATTTTCTATCCAAAGCCGACCTAGCCGCCGTGGCGGTGGACGGGGCCAGCGGGCAGCAGCTTCTGGCCGACGCCATGAAGGCCGCCCACCTCAGGTCCCCCGTGCTGCCCACGGTCAAGCAGGTCATCACCGCCAACGCCGCCTTCGAGCAGGCCCTTTTTGCGCAAGCCCTGTGCCATGCCGGCCAGCCCGGCCTTGCGCAGGCTGCTTCCAACTGCGAAAAGCGGGCCATCGGCTCCAACGGCGGCTTCGGTTACCGCTCTCTGACCGAGGGCGGCCACATCGAGCTGCTGGACAGCGTGATCCTGGCCCACTGGCAGTGCGCCGAGGGCAAGGGCAAGCGCCGGCAGCGCATCCGCTATTAACAGGCCACCCGGGCCTGTTTTTTTTGTTGCCATAAAGGAGGGTATTCCATGGCAGAAGCATTTGAACCCATTACCACGCAGGAGGCGTTTGAGGCCGCTGTCGCTGACAGGCTGGCCCCTTACGCCGACTACAACGACCTCAAGGCACAGAACGAGGCCCTCGCCGGGCAGGTGGCGGAGCTGAACACCCGCTGCCAGACCTACGAGACGGACGCGCTCAAGACCCGCGTTGCCCATGAGGTGGGCCTGCCGTTCGACCTGGCGGGCCGCCTGACCGGCTCCAAGGAGGAGGACATCCGCAAGGACGCCCAGAACCTGCTGCAGCTGATCAAGCCCAAGACCCCGCCCGCACCCCTGCGCGGCGACCCCGACCCCAGCGGCAGCGGCAAAAAGGCCGCCTGGCGCAGTTTCGCAAACCAGCTGATGAACAACGAGTAAAGGAGAACACATCATGGCAGATATTCTGAGCAAAGGTTCCCTGTTCCCGGAGGAGCTGATCCCCGGCTTTATCCAGAAAACTACCGGCGCGTCCGCGCTGGCCAAGCTCTGCGGCGCAACGCCCATCGCCTTCAACGGCCAGAAGGAATTCACCTTCACGCTGGACAAGGAAGTGGACATCGTGGCAGAAAACGGTGCCAAGGGCAAGGGCGGCATGACCGTGGAGCCCATCACCATCGTGCCCATCAAGATCGAGTATGGTGCACGCGTGTCCGACGAGTTCCTGTACGCTTCCGAGGACGCCCAGATGGACGTTCTGAGCGCCTTTGCGGACGGCTTTGCCAAGAAGGTGGCCAAGGGTCTGGACCTCATGGCCTTCCACGGCATCAACCCCCGCACCGGCTCTGCGTCCGGCGTCATCGGCACCAACCACTTTGACAGCAAGGTCACCCAGGCCGTGACCATTGCCGCCTCCGACAAGCCCGACACCAACGTGGAGGCCGCCATCGCCCTGGTGCAGGGCGCGGAGCGGGACGTTACCGGCATGGTGCTGGCCCCCAGCTTCAAGAGCGCTCTGGCGGCCCAGACCACTACCGACGGTGCCAAGCTGTACCCGCAGCTGGCCTGGGGCGCAAACCCCGGCGAGGTGAACGGCCTGCGGGTGGAATCCACCTCCAACCTGTCCGCCGGTTCCAGCCTGGACCGTGCGCTGGTGGGCGACTTCACCAACTGCTTCAAGTGGGGCTACGCCAAGGAGATGCCCATTGAGGTGATCCAGTACGGCAATCCCGACAACGATGCGGATCTGGGTGACCTGAAGGGCCACAACCAGGTATACCTGCGCGGCGAGGCCTACATCGGCTGGGGCATCCTGGATCCATCCGCATTCGCCCACATCAAGGCCAACGCCTAAGGAGGACACGCCATGCTGTACCGCAACAAGCGCACCGGCGCTGTGATCGAGACGCCCTGCCGCGTTTCCGGCGGGGACTGGGAGCCCGTCAAGGCAGAAAAGGCGGCCAAACCCAAGGCTGCCGCCAAGGAGAAACCGGAGGCTGCTGAATGAGCTACGCCACCGTGGAGGACATGACCGCTCTGTGGCGTCCCATGACCGCTGCCGAGCAGGCAAGGGCGTTCTCCTTGCTGGATGTCATTTCGGCCAGCCTGGACGTGGAGGCCCGCAAGGCAGGCAAAGACCTGCCCGCACTGGTGGCCGCTGACCCGGCGCTGGCCATGGTGGCCAAGAGCGTGGCCGTGGATGTGGCCGCCCGCACCCTGATGACCAGCACGAACCAGGAGCCTATGACCCAGATCACCCAGGCAGCCGGCGGCTACTCGGCGTCCGGGTCCTTTCTGGTGCCCGGCGGCGGCCTGTTCATCAAAAAATCGGAGCTGGCCCGGCTGGGCCTGCGCCGTCAGCGGATGGGAGTGATCGAACCCTATGGCTCTGATTAAGGGCATCCCCGTCATCCTCTATGAGCGCACCCAGACCGGCGAGGATGCTTTTCACGCTCCGGTTTACACCGAAACACCGGTCACGGTGGAAAATGTGCTCATCACGCCGGTGGACAATGCCGCCGTGGTCACCGACCTGCAGCTTACGGGCCGCCGGGTGGCCTACGAGCTGTGCATCCCGAAAGGCGACGCTCACCGCTGGGAGGGCTGCACCGTGGAATTTTTTGGCCAGAAATGGCGAGTGTATGGCGGTGTCTCCCAGTACATCGAGGCGCTTGTGCCTCTGGCCTGGAACAAGAAAGTGCAGGTGGAACGGATTGAGTAAGCTGCGCGTGGAACTGAACAGCGCTGGGGTGCGTGCCCTCATGCGCTCCCCGGAGATGCAGGCCGTGCTGAAAGCGCGGGCCGACACCGTGAAAGACCGCTGTGGCGACGGGTACGAGGCCTATGTGGCCGCCACCCGCGCCGTGGCCGTGGTGGAGACCGCCACCCCGCAGGCCGTTGACGACAACTCGGCCAACAACACCCTGCTCAAAGCCACATCAGCCAGCCGGAAGGGCGCGACCGTGCACGAGCACAAACGCCACTTGAAGGACGGCAGGGTCATCACCGTAAGGAGCTACCAGAGGAAGAAATGATCGAAGAAACCATCCGCAGCTTTCTGGCCGAGCGGCTGGACGTGCCGGTCCGGCTGAGCGTGCCAACCCCGGCCCCCGCCCGCTTTGTGGTGGTGGAAAAGACCGGCTCCGGCTATGAGGACGGCATCTATAGCGCCACCATCGCGGTGCAGTCCTACGGGCCCGCCGCCACCAGCCACGACGGCACCCTGGACGCGGCAAGGCTCAACGAGCTTGTCAAGGCCGCCATGCAGGACGCCGACAGCCTGCCGCAGCTTGTGCGCTGCGACCTTTATTCCGACTACAATTTCCCCGACACCACCCGAAAACGACCCCGCTATCAGGCCGTTTTCGGCGTGGTGCATTACTGATTGAAAGGAGCCTTTTTTATGGCAGATGCAAAGAATGTGACCGCTGCAAAGCCCAAGGTGGGCGGTGCCGTCTGGCGTGCCCCGCTGGGCACCACTTTGCCTACCGACGCCAAGACCGCGCTGGACAAGGCATTCAAGAGCCTGGGCTATATCTCCAGCGACGGTCTGACCAACGCAAACTCCCCCTCCAGCGAGAACACCACCGCCTGGGGCGGTGACACCGTGCTGACCCAGCAGACCGAGAAGCCGGACACCTTCGCTTTCACCCTGCTGGAATCCCTGAACCCTGACGTGCTGAAGGCCGTGTACGGTGACGACAACGTCACCGGCGACCTGACCACCGGCATCACGGTCAAGGCCAACTCCAAAGAACAGAAGGACTGCTGCTGGGTGGTGGAGATGATCATGAAGGACGATGTGAACAAGCGCATCGTCATCCCGGACGCCGCCGTCACCTCGGTGGGCGACATCACCTATTCCAACGGCGCGGTGGGTTACAACACCACCCTGACCGCCGTGCCGGACACGACCGGCAACACCCACTACGAGTACATCACCGCCAAGGGCGTGTAAGGAGGACAAAACGCATGATCACTGCAAAAACCAACGACGGCTTTGAGATCGAGCTGAGCGAGGACGCACTGGACGACGCCGAGCTGCTGGACGCCTTGGGCGGCATGCAGGACGGCAACGTCTTTGATATGAGCCACCTGACCCTGCGCCTGCTGGGCAAGGAGGGCCGGAAGAAGCTGTATGACCACCTGCGCACCCCGGATGGCCGTGTGCCGGTGGCTAAGGTGGCGGACGCTCTGGGCGAGCTGATGAACAGCTTCACGGCCGGAAAAAACTCTGCATCCTCGCCGAACTGATCGCATCGGACGAGGACGCCCTGATCTGCGATTTTGCCCAGTATTACCATGTACTGGACTGGCGCGCCCTGCCGCTGCGTCTGGCCGCCACCCTGGCCGCAGGCCTGCCGGAAACAAGCCGCAGCCTGCGCAAGGCGGCAGGCCGCACGGTGGACTTTGAGACGGAACTGCTGGCCTATGCCGCCGACCGCCTGACCCAGGTGCTCTGGTGGCTGCACAACGACACGTCCAAGCCGCCCTCCGTGCTGGCCGACCTGTGCGGCGAGGCGGACACCAGCAACGTGCAGTGCTACGCCAGCGCAGAAGAATTTGATGCCGCCCTTGCGGCGCTGAAAGGAGGTTGACGCCATGGCGGACGGAATCGAACTGGGCAAGGCATATGTCCAGATCGTGCCCTCGGCGCAGGGCATCAAAAGCGCCCTGACTGAGATGTTTGACGAGGAGACCGACGGCCTTGGCGAGCAGACCGGACAAAGCATCGGCCAGAAACTGGTCGGCACCCTGAAGAACGTCATCGTGGCGGCCGGCATCGGCAAGATCATCTCGGATTCCATCAACATGGGCGGTGCCTTGCAGCAAAGCCTTGGCGGCGTGGAAACGCTGTTCAAGGACAGTGCCGACACGGTCAAGGAGTACGCCGCGCAGGCATACCGGACCGTGGGCCTTTCCGCCAACGACTACATGGAGCAGACCACCAGCTTTGCGGCCAGCCTGCTGTCCAGCGTCAGCCAGGACACCGATGCTGCCGCCCAGCTGGCCAACATGGCCATGGTGGATATGGCCGACAACGCCAACAAGATGGGCACGGATATGCAGGATATCCAGAACGCCTATCAGGGCTTTGCCAAGCAGAATTACACCATGCTGGACAACCTCAAGCTCGGCTACGGCGGCACACAGGCCGAGATGCAGAGGCTGTTGAATGACGCCACCAAGATCTCCGGCGTGAAGTACGACCTGGGCAATCTGGCCGACATGTACAGCGCCATCCATATCATCCAGCAGGAAATGGACATCACCGGCACCACCGCCAAGGAAGCAGCCACCACCCTGACCGGCAGCTTTGCCGCCATGAAGGCGGCTGCGGAAAACGTGATGGGCAACTGGTCCACCGGTGCCGATCTGACGGAGCCGCTGCAGGCGCTGGCCGACACGGCACAGACCTTCCTTGTGGACAACCTGCTGCCCATGATCGGCAATGTACTGGCAGGCATTCCGGAAATCGTTTACAGCCTTGTGCCGGAGCTCCTGCAGACCGGCACCGAGCTGCTCAGCTCCCTGGCACAGGGCTTCACCGAGGGCATCCCGGAGTTCTTCTCCACCGCTCTGCCGCAGCTGCTGGCATTTACAGACCAGCTGCGGGACAACGCGGCCAGCTTTGTGGACGCCGGTCTGAACCTCATCACCCAGCTGCTCAACGGTCTGATCGCCGGTCTGCCGGATCTGATCGCCTATGTGCCGGATATCATCATCAACATCTGCGGCATCATCAACGACAACATGCCCAAGATCCTCGCTGAAGGTGTTTCCATCATCGTGCAGCTGGTCGTGGGCATCGTCAAGGCGGTGCCGGATCTGCTGGCCAACTGGAAGAAGATCCTGCAGGCCGTGTTGTCGGTAATCTCGGCCATCAACTGGCTGAACATCGGCAAAAACATCCTCACCGGTGTGGCAAACGGCGTCAAGAGCATGGGTTCCAGCATGCTGAATGCCTTCAAGGGCGGATTTTCCAGTGCTCTTGCCTGGATCAAGAGCCTGCCCTCGCAGGCTGTGCAGTGGGGCAAGAACCTGATCCAGAGCTTCATCAACGGCCTTACCGGCAAAGGCGGTGCGGTTGGTGCAGGAGCCATCGCAGCCACCGCCGGTGCCACCATTGCTAAAACCGCCAGCGGGAACGACTGGTCCTCCGTCTGGGCGGACGCCAACGCCGACGTGGCCGACAGCGCCCAGTCCATGGCGGAGGTGGTCGTCCCGGCCTATACCAAGTCCGGGGACGCCGCCACCAAGGCGGCCAAAAAGACCAAGGCCGCCGCACAGGCCGCCGAGACCCTGCTGTGGTCCCTGCAGGACGCAGGCCACACCGACACCACCAACGCCCTGGGCAAGGTGACCATCCAGACCACCGAACTCACCGAGCACCTGAAAAAGGGCTCTGAAGAGTACGACCGCCTGACCAAGACCGTGACCGAATCCGGTAAGGAAATGGTCAACGGTGTGGCCAAGAACTACAAGACCGTCACCAAGTATGTGACCGAAAACGGCAAGACCATCGCCCAGACCCAGAAGGTCTACGAGGAAATTGCCGCCACTGTGGCCAAGACCGTTACGTCTACAACGGATTCCGTGGTCAATGGCATTGCCACCAGCACCAAGACCATCACCGAGACCCTGACCGACAAAACCACGACCCAGAAACAGGTCATCACCGAGACCTACAACGACATCGTGGACGGGGCGCTGGTCACGGTGGAGCGGGTCAAGACCATTGCCGCCGACGGTGTCCCGCAGACCACCGAGGAGATCAAGAAAGCCTCTGCCAATAGCTTTGACGGCCTTGTCAAGGGCTGGCAGGACGAGGCCGACAAGGGCGTGGTGGGTACCTTCAACACGCTGGTGAACGCGGTCAAGAAACAGGACTGGCAGTCTGTCGGCGAATGGGTGCTGTCCACCCTGTACAACGGCCTTGCCCCGCAGGCCAAGCAGCTCATTGACGACTTCGGCAAGAACCTGATCCAGCAGGTCAACAACGCGCTGGGCAAGGGTGTCAGCGCCGTTTCCAACGGCCTGTGGGATATGGGCGGCGACCTCGCCAAGGGACTGACCAGCGGCTTTGCAGACGTGCTCACGCAGGCGCAGGGCCTTGGCTCCACCCTCACCGGCATCTTTCAGGGGCTGAAAGGCCCGCTCACTGCGGCGGCAACCGCCATCAGCACCGGCCTGAAGGGCGGGCTGATCTCCAGCTTCCCGGAAATTCTGGCCTCCATGGGCACCCTGATTGGCTCCATCGGCAGTGCCTTTGTGGGCATGCTGGAAGCCGTCGCGGCGGCACTGTTTCCCACCGGATTCGGTGCCCCGCAGGCCCTGCTCATGATCGCGGCAGGTGTGGCCCTGACCGCCGCCATTGCGGCCATCGTGGCCGGCGTCGGCGGCGCGTTCAAGCGCAAGACCACCCCCGGCATCTCCGGCGGCACTTCCGGCAGCAGCACGACCTCCACGGCATCCGGCTCCCTGTGGGATTACGAGAAGCGTGCTCCGCTGCCGCAGCGCACCCAGCGGCCCAACATCGAGGTCAACCAGTACATTTACAGCAAAGCGCAGACGGCTGCCGACCTGATGCGCGAGGCACAGTACGAGCAGGAAAGGGCGGTGCTGCAGGGTGTTTGACGCGATCTTCAAGGCCAGCAACGGCCTGACCTTTTCCTTTGGCTACAAAGCGGGCGTGCTGTGGAGCATCACCCCGCTGGGTGGCCTGCCCGTGGATCTGGAGACCAGTCAGGGCTACCAGCAAGTGGGTGCCACCGTGGAGAGCCGGAGCATTTCCGGCGTGACCCGCACGGTCACCGGGCGCATCCTGCGCAATCAGGACTACTGCAAGCGCCAGCTGCGGGATGTGTTCGCGCCCTACGTCACCGGTCGGCTGACCGTGGCCGGGGCCTACTGGTGCGACGCTGAGGTGCAGCGCACCCCGGACATCAGCGTGTCCGGCCGGTGGCCCACCTTCTCGTTTCAGCTCTACTGCCCGGACCCCTACTGGCACAGCGTGAAGGAGCTCACCGTCTCGACCTTGAGCGTAACACCCACCTTCCGCCTGCCGGTGTGTTACGATGTGCACAGCTACGGCGTGCGGGAGCAGGCCAACTATTTGCGCATCGCCAACACCGGGCTGGCCACCCAGGACTGGCAGCTGACATTGGAAGCCCGCGGCCCGGTGGTCAACCCCGGCGTCAAGGACCCGGAGACCGGCGAATTCCTGCGCTTTGTCACCACCCTGCAGGACGGCGACAAGCTCCGGCTGTACCGCGAGAGCGGCCAGCTGAAACTGGAACAGATCATCGACGGCACCGGCTACAACATCATGTCCACGCTGGACGGGAGCAGCACCCTGTGGACTTTGCGCCACGGGACGCAGGCATGGCAGCGCACAGCGGATTCCGGCACGGAATGGCTGTTCCTGACCCTGACCTGCAGCACAGCGTTCTCCACCGTGGTCCTGGAGGTGGGCGGCAATGGCTGAGCGGACAAGTGCCCTGACGGCAGGCGGCCACAAGAGCATCTGCGTCTACGACGGCCAGCTGAACCTGCTGGGCCGGCTGGCAAGCTGGGTGTCGCTGGTCTGGCCGGAGCGCTACAACGTGTACAGCGGGGTGCAGGGTGCGCAGCTGGAACTGCACGCCTCCACCGACCTGCAGGCCCTGTGCCGCCCGGACCGGTACCTCTGGCTCACCGGCTCCGACCGCATCATGCGCATCTGCTCGGCGCAGACCGACCGCTCCGAACACAAGCTCGTGATCTCGGCCAGGGACGCCGCCTGCATCCTGGACGAGCGGATCAGCACCCGGACCCTGAGCGGCTTTGCGGTGGAAAGCACCCTGCGCAGCCTTGTGTCCGGTGCGGCTGCATGGCCGGGGCTGGAGCTGGGCGTGCTTGCAGATCTTGCCGACACCTACACCGGCGAGGTCAAGCCCGGCAGCCTGCTCAACATCGCCGAGCAGGTGTGCCAGGAGCTGGACATCGGGTTCCGGGTGCGGTTCGACCAGCAGGCCAAGAAGTTGCTGTTTGAGCTGTACCGGCCCAAGCTGGACCCCAACGCCCGGTATGCGCCCCAGTACGGCAACCTGACCGGCCTGACCTACACTGAGAGCATCACCGACTACAAGAACATCGTGACCGTGGCGGGCGCGGACGGCACCGTTACCGTGGGTGCCACCGGCAACACCGGCTCTGCCCGGCGGGAACTGTATCTGGACGCCACCTCTAAAAAGAAGGAGGACAACCAGAGCCAGGAGGATTATCTGGCCGCGCTGCGGGCGCTGGGTGAGCAGGAACTGGTCAAGCACACCCGCATTGAGAACTTCCGCTTTACCCCGACCGGAACGGTCACGGTAGGCAAGGTGGTGGCCGCCAGCCTGCCCGGCACCGACATCCAGGCAGCGGCCCGCATTACCAGCGTGACCCTGAGTTCCCAGAAGGGCGAAAACACGGTCACTACCGAGATCGGCACACCCATTCTCAGGAGGAAACCATGAGCATCATCACTTACCCGCTGAACGGCGTCACCTACGACGCGGAGGACGTGAGCACCTATCTGTGCACCCGCACCTCCGGCGTCTACGCCAAAGATTCCAACTACGCGGTCAGCGTCACCGGCCCGCGGCAGATCACCGTAGCTCCCGGCCTTGCGTGGATCAACTACGACGACTTCAAGGGCGTCTCGGCCTGCAGCCGGGAGGCGGTCAACCTGACCGTCCCGGACGCCGACAGCACCCTGCCCCGCATCGACCGGGTGGTGCTGCAGTTCGACACGGCGGCCAACCTGACCGCCGTCAAGCTCAAGCCTGGCACGCCTGCCGCCGCCCCGGAGCCGCCCGCCATCCTGCAGAACCACAACCAGTACGAGCTGGGCCTGTGCACGGTGAGCGTGCCTGCAGGCTCCTCGGTGATCACCGCCGCCGACATCACCGACACCCGCGCGGACGAGGACGTGTGCGGCGTCATGCGGGACGGGGTCAAGGGCATCCCCACGGCCCAGCTGCAGGCGCAGGCGCTGGCCATGCTGACCCAGCTGTCCACTGAGCTGCACACCAAACTCGACGCCCTGGACGCCGCCATCGCGGCGGTGGAGAGCGGGAGCTTTTACACCAAGAGCGAGGCGGACAAAAAGTTCGGCACGCCGTACACCCTGCCGCCCGCTACGGCGGACCAGCTGGGCGGCGTGAAGGTGGGCGACTACCTGGACATCGCTGCGGACGGCACCCTCAGCGGCAAGACGCTGTATGACACCATCGCGGCCAGTGTGGCGGTCAAGTCGGAGGCGCGACTGGTGTGGAACACCCATGTGACGTCTCCTAACAAATTCACAACTTGGGATGTTCAGATTCCAGGCAATGTTGATAAGATATGCATTACCAAAGGCAAGTACAACAGCTACGGTAATAACACTGAAAAAAGCATTGCACGCGGTGGCACGACAACTTATGACTGTGACATCAATTTTACAATCACATTCCAAACAAACGGCATCCTTCATGTTGTTTCTCCATACAAAACATTGTTCCCTCTGGAACTCTTCATTGACGGCTACCACTACCCCACCCTTGCCGACCTTCTGACGCAGGTGACCGCCGTGGAGAGCAGTGTCACCGATCTTCAGGTGGCCCTGTGCGAGCTGTACGAAGAAAAGGAGGAAAATTGATGGCGAAAATTTATGCAGCCCTGATCCGCAAGGGTATCAAGACGCTGGACGAGGTGCCCGCCCGTCTGCGCAGCACCGTGAAAGCCCTGCTGGCCGAAAAGGAGTGACTGCCATGATCGACTACACTGTGACCCTGACGCCCAGCGGCGGCGTGGTGCTGCCGGGGTACGCCTCGGCGCTGGCGCTGGGCTACACCAAGAACCGGGGCGTGTACCGCCTTGCAGTCACCGCTTCCGGCGAGTGGGAAGGGCTGGCTATCCGCTGCTTCTGGCACGTCCCGGACGACAAAGACCCGGCGTCCTCGCTGGTGGTGGACGGCTATGTGTCCGTGCCCGCCAGCGTGACCGCACAGCCCGGCAGCGGGTGCGTCACCTTTGAGGGCAGCGACGGCACCAAGACCGTGACCAGCGCAGACCTGCGGTACCGTGTGGCGGCCAACTCCGGCACGGAGGACGGCACAGAGCCGGAGCCTGGCACACCTGCCTGGCAGGAGCTGGTGGGGGCCGTGCACACCGATGCCATCGCCGCAGAGCAGGCCAAGACCGATGCCCAGACCGCAGCGCAGCAGGCAGGAGCAGCCGCACAAAAGGCCGCTGCCAGCGAGAAAGCTGCCGGTGACGCACAGAAAAAAGCCGCCGAGAGCTTGCAGGAGCTCAAGGACGGCATTGCGTCCGGAGACTTTAAGGGCGAGCCGGGAGCTACCGGCCCGGTCGGCCCCGAAGGGCCACAGGGCGCACAAGGTTTGCCCGGCCCTCAAGGCCCCAAAGGTGACCCCGGAGAGACCGGCCCGCAGGGGCCGCAGGGCGAGAAGGGCGAGACCGGTGAGGCAGGCCCTGCTGGTGCCGACGGCAAGGACGGCGCACCCGGCAAAGACGCCACCGTGGATGCCACCCTGACCCAGAGCGGGAAGGCAGCAGACGCAAAAGTGACCGGCGATGCGCTGGCGACCAAAGCAGTCATCGACGACACCACAGTCGGCACCGACGCATGGAGCAGCAAGCACATCGTGGACCTGCTCTGCCCGCCCATTGAGGAGACCGGCAACCCGTTGCAGTGCCATCCTGTGGCAGCCTATCCGCTGGGGGTGACTGCCAGCTGGGAGCCGACGCAGGATGGCAGCGGTGAGCCGTCCCCTGACAATATCCGGCCTATTTCCGGGCGGGAGACGGTGAGCGTGGAGCGGTGCGGGGGGAATGTTATTGAGTTTTTAAGAACAAATGATTCCCATGAAAGCGTTAAAATAGCAGTAGACGCAGAAAAAAATATTACGCTTAACGGAGCATTAACTCGCGGAGCCAATATCATAATTGGAATGTGTCGGCTGCATTGGGTTGCGGGAAAAACCTACACCATGTACGTCAAGAAGGTGGGCGGCAGTGCCTCTCTTGGAAGCGGTGACGGCATTACTTTTGCCTATTCGCTGTTCACGCAGGATTATAATCGTTACTTCCGTGGTGATACACGCAGCACAAACCTTAATGCGTATATTGCAAGCGATGCTGCGCTGGCAGAAACCGAGCTTGTTTTTATGCTGCAATGCTGGCGAGCAAATACAGTATTCAACAACTTCAAATTCCAAATCGAAGTTATTCCTGGCACCACCGCCCCCACCACCTACACCCCTTACACCGGCCAAACCGCCGCCCTGACTCTGCCGAGCACTGTCTACGGCGGCACGGTGGATGCAGTGACGGGAGAGGGGCAGGAAACGTGGAAAATAGCAACCATTGATGCTAAAAAAATCAAATTCTCATCTGATGGTAATGATAGATTTTGGAATTTGCCGTACCACACAGCAGATGGTGCAACTGGCGCATCTAAAATTATATGCAGCCATTTCATTTCCTCTACATTTTCAGTAAATGAACCATATGCGTTCTTTTTTACGCAGCCAAACCGTTTGCAGAACTTGTTCTCAAGTTTAGATGAGCTGAATGATTATTGTGCTGCACAATATGCCGCAGGAACGCCTGTGCAGATTGTGTATCAGTCGCTGAAAGAGCCTGTGCCTTTTACAGCCACCGGAGCGCAGCCTATCCCCGCCCTCCCCGGCGTGAACACCCTGATGACCGACGCGAACAGTGTAACCGTTACCGGCAGAGCAGACCCCATCAAACGAATTACGGACCTTGAGGATGCTGTGGCATCAATGACCAACACATAAGGAGGTACATATGGCAATTAAAAGTAAAGCCAGGCACGACCTGACCCTGCGCTCCATCAAGCGTGAAATCGCCGCAGGACGCGATGTTGCGTTCTGGCTGGATAAAGCATATATGCACTACGACAACGGATTGCTGACCGCAGATGACGTCGCAAAGGTGGAGCGGCTGGCACAGGCGTACTATGACGCGCTGGACGCAGAAGACAAGGCGGACGCTGAGGACAAGGCGAACGCTGAGGAAATCACACTGTAAGGAGGATATCATGGCAAGCACTACATACGAGCATTTTGTTGACACCAACAAAATGTACGCCGCACAAGAGCAATTTCGTGACATCACGAAAATGGTGACAAAACGTCACCGTTTCACCGCGCTTGGCAATATGGTGCGCAACGCCGGACAGCTCCCGCAGCCCTTCTGGCTCGGTGCTGTCTGTGGCGGCGGCTCGTGTAGTGCTGCCAGCTGCGCTGCAAGGACTTGACCGACAGCAGATGACCGCCGCCATCAAAAACGCACCGCTTGGGAGGGTAGACCGTAAGATAGCCTTACTGCGGTACGTTGAGCGGCTCCCACTGCCGGACATTGCAGCACAGACGCATTACAGCCGGACGGCGGTAGGCTACCGGCTGAAAGGCATTGAAAAAATGCTTGGATAAAGCTTGGATAAGGCTTGGATAAGCAAATCCCCCGGTGTTCCGCTTGGAGCATCGGGGGATTTTTGTTTATGCGGTTTGTTCAGCGGGGGAGGGGAGCACCTTGCGCTCCTTGGCTTTTTCTTCCTGCTGCTCCTTCACGGTCAAATAGCCATGGTCGTGCATCTGCTTGTAGATAAATGCCTGTCCGGTGCGGTTCCACCGGGTGTTTTCTTTGGTCTCGCCGTTTCCGACCTCTACAGGTATACTCAGCGTATAGCCCTTGTCGATATACTTGCGCTTGGGTATCCACTGCTTGTTTACCTTGCGCTGGATGCCCCACTCATTAAGCAACTTGTTCAGCTTGTTGGCGGTCATGCCAAAGTTGAGCGCAATCTGCGTCACAGTGAGCGTTTCATCACTCAAAAGCATATTATGGGCGTACTCGGCAGCGGGCTTGAGCTTGGTGTTTTCCTTTTCGAGCTGCTTAGAGCGCTCCTGTTCCCTCGCAATGATGCCTTGCGCCATAACCAGCGCTTTGGAAAGTGCCAGCTCCGGCGGTTCAGGTTCGGGCGTGGTCAGCTTCTTCTCCATCTCGTTAAAGGCTTGGATGTACTTTAACTTCCACTCATCAGCCTTTTTGCCAGTGAAACCCATCACAAGGAAAGAAAATCCGTCACGGTTCATCAGGTACATGGGAAGCTTCTTGTTCTGGCTGGTGGTGTACTCGGTCAAATGGAACATTTCGAGGAGAGCGGAATTTTCCGCCGTCCTCGCACGGATGGATTCCAACAGGTCTTTGTGATTTTTCCCAAAGCGCTCTGCAATTTCCAGCGTAGACACAACGGCCTGCCCGTTCTGGGTGGAAAGAACAATGTCACTCATGCCGCACTCTCCTTATTGATCTCCGCTTCAAGCACCGCGTCTACTTCCTTCTCCAACCCGGTAAGGGATGCGAACAAGGCTGTCAGCATAGAGCTGTACATCGGGGCTTCGTTCCAAATCTGGCTCACAAGCTCGCTGGTGCGCTCCCGCTTGATCATATCGGTCTTGTGCGTTTCCTCAAACCAGTTGGCAAAGATGTTCAACAGGTCGTGCATTACTCGGAGTTCGCCAGAAACAGCATCCAGTTCAAGTTCCGCTTTCGTGATTTTTGGTGTGTTCATTGCTAAAACCTCAAAAATGTTTGTAAAGCACTAGAGGTCGTGGTATAATAAACTTACCAGACCTCTGTGTTTGGGAAGGAATCTCTGTGCTGTGGGTCGCCAAACTTTCCAGCACAGGGATTTTTTATTTGATGGACTGTTCAACAAGGTCGATTCCCTTACGCACGATTTCGCTTTTGCTCATATTCAAGGATTCGGCGCACTTGTCCAACTTCCTGCAATATTCTTCGTCCAGTCTGACGCGGAGCATGGTGTCTTTCGGGTTTTCTGCCTTTGGTCTACCAGTCTTAGGCGACATCTAAATCACCTCGCTTTTTATGTCGCTACAATTATTATATATTTGTTGCTACAAAATGTCAAGGGCTTTTCCAGAATATTTATAATTCACAAAAATTAAGCGCTCATGCGGATTTTTCCGTGTGGGCGCTTTTCTTTTTTGTCCTTCGTTTGGCGTTCGTTGTCTCTCCCGGCGGTTTAAAAAAGTACACTGGGCGCAAAGGGAGGGGATGAGCGCCCATGTGGCACAAGTTCAACCCGAATCCTCACGGCAGCAGCGTTGGAGACTGCACAGTACGTGCCGTTGCAGCTGCCACCGGTCAGAGCTGGGAGCAGGCGTATATTGCGCTGGCGCTCACTGGTTACGCCCTCGGCGATATGCCCAGCGCCAACCGTACATGGGGCGCGTACCTCCAAAAGCAGGGTTACAAGCGCCGCATGGTGGAAGCGGACTGCACCACCTGTTACACCGTGGCAGATTTTGCCCGGGAGTACCCGCGTGGCGTGTATGTGCTGGGCTGCTCCGGGCACGTTCTGGCTGTGGTCAACGGCGAGTGGTGGGACAGCTGGGACAGCGGCAGGGAGTGCCCGATCTACTACTGGTATAAGGAGGAGTAAACGATGCCTTACAATCCGTATGCGTATCAGATGCCGACATACTACGGCCAGCCAATGCCGGACAACCTCACTCAACTCAGGCAGGGAGTGGGCTATCAGTCTCCCATGATGCAGCAGCCGACAGCCCAGACAGCACAGGCTACGCCCTCCATCATCTGGGTGCAGGGCGAGGAGGGCGCAAAAGCATACATGGTTGCCGCAGGAAACAGCGTGCTCCTGATGGACAGCGAAAACAGCGCGTTTTACATCAAAAGCACCGATGCAAGCGGTATGCCGCTTCCCCTCCGGGTGTTTGACTACAAGGAGCGCACCACAGCCGCAAAAACGCCGCCACAAACGGCGCAGCAGTCTGGCGTGGAGTTTGTCACCCGGGCAGAGTTTAACGCGCTGGCAGCCCGCTGTGCGGCGCTGGAAAAGCAAGAGCCCACAAAGCCTGAAACGGAGGCCAAGTAATTATGTCAAACCCTCTTTTTAACGTTCTGAGCGGCGGTATGCCCGCCATGTCCGGCCCTATGGGTCAGTTTGGTCAGCTGATGCAGCAGTTCCAGCAGTTCCGTGCAAACTTTCAAGGCGACCCAAAAGCAGAAGTGCAAAAGCTGCTGCAATCCGGCAAAATGTCACAAAACCAGCTGAACCAATTACAGGCGATGGCGAAACAGTTTCAGCAGTTTCTTCATTAAGTCGTAACCGTGGCCACGGTTCAAGCATAAAAATCATTCAAAACACACGAAAGGAGTACAAAAATGTCTCTTTCTTCCGATTCTGCGGTTCTGACCATGCCTGTTCAGCCCGCAAACACCAATGGCGGCAACGGCTTTGGCTTTGGCAATGATGGCGCATGGTGGATCATCATCCTGTTCCTGTTCGCCTTCTGCGGCGGCTGGGGAGGCAACTGGGGAGGCAATGGCAACACCGGTGCCGGTGTCGTTGACGGCTACGTCCTGACCTCCGATTTTGCCAACATCGAGCGCAAGATGGATGGTATCAACAACGGCATGTGTGATGGCTTCTACCAGCAGGCGCAGCTTGTCAACGGCGTGCAGCAGACCGTGAACAACGGCTTTATGTCCGCAGAGATCAGCCGCGCAAACCAGCAGGCGGCGTTCATGCAGCAGCTGTTTGCCATGCAGATGCAGCAGCAGGAGTGCTGCTGCGAGAACCGCTCTGCCATTCAGGGCGTCAACTACAATTTGGCCACCCAGTCCTGCGAGACCCGGAACACGGTGCAGAACACCACCCGGGACATCATCGACAACCAGAACCAGAACGCCCGCGCCATCCTTGACGCCCTGACCGCACAGCGCATCGAGGCAAAGGACGCAAAGATCGCTGAGCAGGGTCAGCAGCTGTTCGCAGCACAGCTTGCAGCTTCCCAGGCGGCGCAGAATGAGACCCTCAAGGCATACATGAGCGGTCAGCTGGCCTACTACAACCCGCGTCCCGTTCCTGCCTTCCCGGTTCCTGCGCCGTACCAGTACGGTAACTGTGGCACCGGATGCGGCTGTAACGGCTGCGCATAACCGAATCACGGCAACTGACTGCAAATTGTATGTAGTCTGTTCAGCCCCTGAGCTGATTTTGCAAACCAGAGCGCCGGGGCAAAAGTCCCGGCGTTTTTCTATGAAAGGAGCCGATAAAATGGCTGAATTTAGCAACTCTAACACCGTCAGCGTGGCGGCAGGTGAAAACCTTCCCCTGACCGAGACCGCGGTGAAAGCCCCTGCCTGCATCATGCACCGTGAGGGCAGCGGCCTCGTGACCCTGCGCGGTCTGACCAATCAATGCAAAGCCCGCTTCAAGGTGAGCTTTGGCGGAAATATCGCCATTCCCACCGGCGGCACCGTGGGGCCCGTTTCCGTGGCGCTGTCTGTCGGCGGTGAGGCACTCAATAGCGCGACCGCCATTGTCACACCTGCTGCAGTCGAAAACTACTTCAACGTTTTCGTGGCCGCGTTCATCGAGGTGCCGCGCGGCTGCTGCGTGACCGTGGCGGTTAAAAATACCAGTACGCAGGCAGTCAGCATTGCAAACAGCAATCTGATCGTTGAGCGGGTAGCATAAGAAAGGAGATAAAGCCATGCTGGATAAACTGAATCACCTGAAGGATGAGATGTGCGACGAGCTCATGGAACTGACCGACAAAAAGAACCGTTCCCCGGGTGATGTTGAGATGATCGGCGAGATTGTGGATATCATTTTGGACATCCACCGCATCGAGGATTACTGTGAGGGCGGCGAGTACAGTCGTGCGGGCGAGTGGGCTGCTGACATGCGTGGGACTTTCGGCCACGATGCCGGAAACGGTTACAACCGGGGCAGCAGCTATGCCAACCGAGGCCGTCACTATGTTCGTGGGCATTACTCCCGCACGGATGGCCGTGAGCGCATGATCTCTGACATCGAGGACATGATGCAGGAGGCCACCGGCGCAGAGCGCGATGCATACAAGCGGGCCGCTGACATCTTGCGCAACGCATAAGAAAGGGGGCGGCAGGCATGGACATTGACGAGATCAACACCCACATTCACAAACTGAAATGTGGTTCAACGGACTGGCAGAGCGTGGAAAAGCTTGCCGCCCTCTGCACTGTGCGGGACGAGTTGGAAGAAGCACACGCACCTGAAATGCAGACTCAAGCGCCGCCTCCCACGTCGTACCCGGCGGCATACTCCACAAAAGCAAATCCGCAAAGCGAGTTCGTGGAAGCGGCCAGCGCCGCGCCCTTTGGAGGCTTGATGGAAGTGCTTGATGAGCACATGAAGGCCATAAAGCTTGCGTACCCGAAAGAGTATGAGCTAGTCATGCGGAAGATAAGCGACTTGTAAAAAGGCATAGAATATGCTATTTTTACATAAGCTTCAACGTTGGGACATGTAATATATAATCTAACGGAAAGCCAACAAATAAATAATTGCTTACGTTAAAACGTCAAATAAATTTGATTTGTAATCAGTGGGTTGCAGGTTCAACTCCTGTCACCAGCTCCAAGAAAAACCGCTCGGGAACATTGATTTCCGGGCGGTTTTTCCATGGGGCGAGTTTGTTGGAGAGATTGGTGCAGAAATTGCGATAAAATCTGTTGCAGATGGTTGACAAACTGCTTTGCGCGTGGTAATATATACAGGCAGTCCGCGCGGCGGACACAAAAGAATATGGGCGTGTTCCCGAGTGGCCAATGGGGACAGACTGTAAATCTGCTGCTTTCAGCTTCGGTGGTTCGAATCCACCCGCGCCCACCAAGAAATAGCACCTAGAAACGTAAGTTTCCGGGTGCTTTTCTTTTGTGCAAACCCACTTCGCAACCCACTTTTTGGGCTAAGGCGATTTACACCCCTCTCACCATCCCATTATACAACAGCTCCAGAAACTGCACGGCACTGGGGCAGCCGGTCAGCGGGTAGCCAGCCAGATGCTGCACCTGCGCAGGGTTGGTGGCCCATGCGGTCTGCGCGGCACGGCGGATCATGCTCTGAATGGCGGTCCAGTCGCAGCAATGGCGGTCTGCAATGGGCTCGTAAATTTCTTTCTGGACGGCTTCCAGCCGGTCCTCCTGCTCGCAGATCAGCCGGAGCGCCTCGCTCAGAGTGTGGTAAGCCCGCATATTGCGGGTGATGCCCAGCGGGCGCAGCACCCCGTCCACCTGTGCGGCAAAATCGGTCATATCATAAGTGGTCATTTTTTACACTTCCTTCCGGTACAACTCTAGCTGGAAAATGCCGGAAATGTGCCGAAAGTGTTAAAATGTGTCGCAACATGTCGGAATGCGCTGCAAACAAAAATAGCCCCGTGGAACCGTCAGGCTCCCCGGGGCTGTTGCGATACTATTATTTTGTTGGCACTACAGAAACATCACATATAGGTCTTCTGGCTGCGCACCTGCGCTTCGATCATCGGCTTCAGGTAGCTGTCGAGGTCGCCAAAGGTCTCCTTGATGAACGTGATGGTCTCCTGCGTCAGGGCTTTCTTCGCTGCGGTCAGTGCGCGGTTGTAGGCAATGCGCTGCGCGTCCTCGTCGAACTTGTCCTGTTCCTTCAGGGCATCAACGTAGGTCTGGTTGACATACTGGACAGCATTGAACACCGCGTTGGCGGCATTCTGGAGACAGGTCTGCGCAAACTTGTTGTTGATGTAGCCGTTTGCAATGCTGACACCCTTGTTCAGGCCCCAGCCAAAGATAACTGTCATTGCGGGGATGCAGGCAGTAAGAGCGACTTTCAGAAATTCATTCATAAGAGCTTATCCTTTCTGCTCGGTTTCCGAGCGCTGCTTTAAAATGTCCACAGCCTTGGTGAGCGCTGCCGGGATCGGCAGTCCCATCAAGCCCGCGTTTTCAATGATGGAAATGGTCTCGTTACAGATAAAGCCGATCACAACGGCATCCCGCACAAAGGTGGAACCCATCACGGCATCCAGCCTGCAGGCCACCAGCACGATTAGGAGCGTTTCGCCCTTGCGGATCAGGCCCTTCCAGCCTGCCCGGCTTTCCAGTGTCCCGGTCTTGGTTTTGGGCGATGCGTGAAACACACCGGCCACAATTAGACCGGTGATGTAGTCGACGGCCATAAAGATCACCAGCGTTTGCATGGCGGCATCCCAGCCGCCAAAAAGACCGGCGATCACGCCGCCGATCGCGCCGATCGCCATGCAAAAATAATCTTTCATGCGCCACCTCCTCACTGCGTCCATCTGCTTTTGTTAGGCCGGGTGTCCACATGCACCCAGCCCTTGGTGCGGCCGGCCTTGACCGGGTAGCGGCCCACGCCGCCCCAGCCGGGCAGCAGGCTCTCGGCGTAGGCGGCCACGTCCTCGACGGACACACCCGCCACCTGGATGTCTGCCGCCCGGCCCAGCAGGTGCTGGCTGCTCTTGGCCCCACCCACGGCGGTGTTGTGGGCCGCCGTGCGGTACCCGCTGGTGATGGTCACGGGCTTGCCAAAGTGCTCCCGGATGCACTGCAAAAGCACCACGAGGGTCTGGTCGATCATCACGACGTCGCTGCCGTCGCGGCAGCGGAACTCGCGTACCTTAAAGCCCGGTGCCAGCAGTTTGGCACCGTCCTTGGCAAGACTGTATTGCTTGATTGCCATAGGCTCACTCCTCGCTCTTATTGCCGGTCTTTTCGGCCAGCAGCTCGGTCAGTTCTTTGTACTCGGCCTCGGTGATGCGGCCGAGGGCGTAAAAAACATCAATTTTTTCCGCAAGGCCAGCGGTCTGGCCGCGCTCGATCAGGCGTTTACAGATACGATACAACATAGGTTTACCTCCTTATGCGGTGGTGTCAGTGGTAGTGTCGTCGGTCAGCCCCAGTTCCAGCATGGCGACGCGGTATTCCTGATCTACCGCCAGGGCGTCCGTGTCCGCCTGCGCGGACTGCGTCTCGGTCAGCAGCTCTGCCAAGGTGGGGTAGTGGTAGCCGGTGAATACAACCGATACAGTATTCAGCGTATTGGTAAGGGTACATTCAAGACGTTTTTTGTCGGCCGAAAATAATACTGTGACCGTGAGACTTCCCGCGCCAAAACTGCCAGTTTCATATGTCATACCAGGGGTAAGATTAAAATCAGCTTCGTTTATGCGGAGGTTAACGTAATCTACACCGTCCTGAACGTTAATTGTCTGAGTTTTTTCCCTCCCAATCGTTGTTTTTCCGCTCCACACCAGTCTCGCCTCCGACTTGACCGCAACAGCTGCGGCAATCTTGTCATTGAGCGTCTTTGCGCTCAGGGTGCCGTCCGGGGCAATGTCCAGATAGTCGCCCACCTTCACGCCGCCCAGCTGGTCTGCCGTAGCGGGCGGCAGGGTGTACGGCGTGCCGAACTTGGCGTCGGCCTGGGCCTTGGTGTACCTCTGATCCAGGGCGTCGCCGGTCGCTTTTGCATCAGCCGGTGCGCCCGATACGGTCAGGGTCGTGTCAGTGGACACGATAGCCTTTGCGTCGGCGGCACTCTTTGCAGCTGCTTCCTCGCTGGCCTTTGCGGCAGATGCACTAGACGCGGCAGCAGTTTGACTGGCCGCTGCTTCTTCGGCGCTGGAAGCAGATTCCTCGGCTTTTGATGCCGAAATATCTGCCTGCTCTTGCGCTGCGCTTATGGCTTTTGCAGTGGCGTCCTTGACTGTCTGGGCTGCTGCTGCGGCCTGTGCTGTGGCAGTTGCCGCCGCGTTTGTGGCTGTTTCCGCACTCTGAACAGCTTCTTCCTGCCGCGCGATAACAGCTTCGCCATACTGCTTCACATACTCAAAGCCCTGTGCAAGGGCTTCCCGTACTTCCACACCGCGTTCTGCATTGCGGACTTCGGAAATTGCTTCGTCAAATGTCTTATCCAATTTATCACCCCTTTGCGGATGCATAGCCCTTCAGCGAGCGGCTCAGGTCATAGGCGTCACTGGCTTTTCGTGCGCTCAGGGCCTGCAAGTCGCTGACGCTGGAGAAATCAATGCCCAGCGTGAATTCTTTTTTGTCCGGCGCGTCCAAAGGCTCCACAAGCTTAGAGCACAAAAGCCAGGTGTTCACCCCGTGCGGGTTGGAGTAGATGTGTGTCATCTTGCCAAAGCCAAGGCGGGCGATATCCACACCGGCATCCTTGAGGTCCACAGCCTTTACCGTGATTCCGTCGAGATAACGCAAGTTTTTGGACAGCTCCGCGTTGGCGGCATCCAGAAGCGACTGCGTTGTGTTTTCGGTTCCGTCCTGCACAATGACCCGCGCGATGATGCCAAACAGCTTTTGCGCGGTGGCGTCGTTAGCGGTTGCCGTGATGGTGTTGGTTTTCTCCCACAAAAACCAACCGGATTTCTTTTTTCCGACGGCAATGACGCGGGTGACAATATCCTCTGCTTTGACGTAGCTGCTCAGGTCGAGCAAGTTTGTGCCGAATGCGATGGGCTGTCCGTTTTTCTCCTGCACTTCCCGGACGTAGTCCAGATACCGGGCCCCGTTTTCGTGCCGGACGATCAGATAACCGCCGTATACGTCCACAAGCTCATTTTGGATGACATCCCATGTAACGCCAAAATTTCGTCCATCGCCAAAGGTGTACCGTGGCGCAGAATCGTAACGGACAACGAAAGAATCCGGCAAAGCTGCACCGTTGAACAAGACGGCATAGCCGTCTCCCTGCTTTTCAATTTTCCATTTATTTGAGACCGTGTCTTTGAGACTGTATTCCGTCTCAGGCGGAAAGGATTTTGAGTGCGTGGCGCATGTGATATCCGGCGTAACCGTTCTTTGCGTGGCTTCGTGCGTCTGGCCATCTCCGTCCAAGGGCAGGGCCACATTTACGCTCACGGAAAACAGGCCGTTTCCTGTGCGCCAGATATACCCGTTTATGGAAGAATCTGCATGCTTTTCATTCAGCGTCCAGCTGTACGCGGATGGATCCGGGGCCGTGTCATCATCCGAGTAGCCGACTTCATATTGGCTTACAAGCTGTACGCCGGACGAGGTATAAAGTCCATATTCATACCTGTAATCGCCGTCACTATCCGGAGTACCCGCCATGTATTCCAGTTTCATCACGCAGTTATGCAGCTCTGGCACCACCACGCTGGTGCTCGGAAAGCCAACATTTCCGCAGACAAACGACTTGTATGCGTCCACCATGCCGGTATGATTTTCCAGCAGAAACGCAAGAAATTGCTTGATCGTCACGTCTTTGGCTGTATATGGCGCAACAGAGCTGTCGTTGAGGTAGGCCAGCTCTCCCTCGCAAAAGACTTTTTGACGCAGCATAAAATCCTGCTCATGGCTCATGGGCCTGCCCTCCCAGATGCGCACACCGTCTTGTTCTACGGACACGGTCGTGCGCATTTTTTGCAAAGCTGAGTGGGCCACATTGCCAAGCGGCAGGGTGAATTCCAAGCTACCGGCCTTGCTCACCTCCCGTGTCAGAGTTGGACTGATGAGCTTTTTTGTGTCCGTGTAGTCCGTTGGGTCGTAAATGCAGGTCTTTGTCTTCCACACGTCAACGCCGGTCTGGACGCCCGCATAAACTTTATAGCTCATAAGCTGCCCCCCAGATATCGGATGCTGATGCTGCAATCCGCAGACGCCACAAAGATGAGAGTACCTACAACGCCATCCGGCATATGCAAGCCCTCAATGTACTGCCACTCTGTAGACTTTGCAAGGATGCCAACCTCAAGGCCATTGAGGGACACCGCAATGTCGGCAGCGTCCTCACTGCGCTTGAAGTAGATGCCAGCCGCTCTTGGTGCACCGGTGACGGTTACGGTGATGTCCTCGTTGGCTTTGAGCTGGATATCCGTATAATTGCGGATAATCGCCGTATCAAATACAAGGTCATCCCACAGCCAGTCATCAGAGCCGTCGTATACACTTCGTTTGAAGGGGTCGCAAGTGCCTGTAATCGTAAACACACAGTATAATGCGTCCTTGATGACGGACACCTCCCACAGGCCCTCCCAGTAAAAACTGGGGTCATTGTCGAATTTACACTGGAGCCATTTCCCGTGGATGGCGTTTGCGATAGTGCTGTAGAGGTTCTCCCACTGATTTTTCGGTGCGGTGCACTTGAGCTCCATGGTAATGGTGCGCTTTTTGTAGTGTGGCCTGCCGTCCAAAGAACTGGTCAGGTTGAGCAGGGTATCAGACCCCGGCACCTGCACAAGGTAGTCATCTACCTCAGCAGGGCCGATTTTGGGGCTTCCGACCTTGAGATACAGCTTCCAGTCTTTCAGGGTGTGGAAGTTGCCAATTTGTGCGCCCAAAAGTTTGCCCATTACACACCCCTCGCTTTCCGCGTCACGGTCACACCGATGCGCGCGTCAACATTTTGTGCCATCCTGGGCGAAATAACGCCCACCAGCTCGCCGGAATCCATGACCACCTGACCGGTGCCAATGGCAGGCAGATGCTCGTCCAGAAGCTCCTCGATGCGCTCCAGAATGCTGGTCTGCTTGTCTGCGGGGCTGCTCTGTCCGATCACGCGGTACTGAATCGCAGACCGCGTAGAAAACTCGCTCAGGCTGTCGTACACGCCCACATCGTCAAACGGGCTCTTGTAATTATTGACCGGGTCTTTGCTCTTTTTGTTTTTGGCCCACAGCGCAAGCCCGATGCCGCCAGCTGCAGCGCCCGCAGCGCCAACGCCCAGGATCAGGGCAAGGACGGGGTTCGCTGCCACAAAGGACACGATGCCGCCCAGTGCAGAGGTGATGCCGCCTGCCATGCCGGAAAAGCTCTGGACGATGCCGCCTAGTGCTCCTCCAACGCCGCCAGAGCTCGCAAGGCCCTGCACGATCTCAGAAAACGCCTTTACAGACGTAGTGGCGCCATCCACTCCGGAAGTAATGCCGTTTGTGAAAATGCTCTGGATAGACCCCAGCGCCTTGCCGATGCCACCGCTGAAGTAGCCCTC
>ONZX01000385.1_pt1 | contig 30097 bp, 9 predicted proteins | sample 1671831 | NCBI WGS metagenome assembly ONZX01 (sample SAMN06348197, study PRJEB24527) | human gut metagenome | reverse complement strand
CTCTGTCATTCCGACAGCCAGACCAACAACCTCGGATCGTCCCGGCATCTGCGCTATTCTTTCTCTTGACGGAGGGCTTCCGCCCTCTTCCTTCGTCTTGTCTCTTTATCGCATCATTTCAATGTTCTCTGCGCCGCTTCCTTTTCGGAAAGCGGTTACAAAGGTACTGCCTTTATTTTTAACCGCCAAATTTTTCGCGAACTTTTTTTCAAGTTTCTTTTTCAAGAACCCCGCGTCCGCGCCGGTCCGACGCCCTCCGGCATCACGCCAAAGCTTCACGACCACCGGTCTGTTTCGCTTTTGCGGTTGCAAAGGTACTGCCTTTTCCCTTTCCCGCCAAACTTTTAAGCATCTTTTTTTACCCCTTTTTTCAACTTTTTTTACAACACATTGATTCTCCGTCACTTATTTCGGAAACTTTTTTCACCCCGTTTTCCTTCTTTTGCGACAGAAACAAGCCCCAATTATTTACACACATTATTATATATTTAAGAGCAGACATATTTTTATAAACATTCATGGCAAAATATTCTTATAATACGTCAGATTTCCGTAAATTTGTACAAGAATAGAAAAACGAGAACGAATGAACGAGGCTAAACTTAGTCAACTCTACTTGCGCGACACTGCTTTTCAAGATTTGATGCAGCGCCGCATCTACAACGTGCTTCTCATCGCCTCGCCCTATGACGCCTTCATGATGGAGGAAGACGGACGCATCGAAGAGCAGCTGTATTTTGAGTACACATCGCTCAATCTGAGTTCTCCCCCTCGCGTGGCACAGGCAAGCAGCTACGAGGACGCCCACGATCTTTTAAGAAGCAAGTCGTTCGATTTAATCATCGCGATGCCTGGCAACGATATCGGACTCACATTCCGCGAAGCCAAAAACATCAAGACAAGCTATCCCGACATTCCGTTTATCGTATTGACTCCATTCTCACGCGAAGTGTCGCGGCGTCTTGCCAACGAAGACTTCTCCGGCGTCGACTATGTGTTCAGCTGGCTCGGCAACGTCGACCTGCTTCTTGCTATCATCAAATTGATGGAAGACAAGATGAACAGCGACAACGACATTCTTGAAGTTGGCATCCAAACCATACTGCTTGTGGAAGACTCCGTGCGCTTCTACTCATCAGTGTTGCCCCACCTGTACAAGTTTCTGCTGAAGCAATCGCTAATTTTCTCAACCGAAGCGCTCAATGAGCACGAGCAGATGCTCCGTATGCGCGGACGCCCAAAAGTTATTTTGGCACGCACATACGAGGAGGCGATGACTTTGTACAACCAGTACAAGAACGAGATTCTCGGCGTAATCACCGACGTGTCGTTCAGCAGAGGCGGAGAGAAGGACAAGCACGCCGGCATCCGCCTTGCCAAAGAGATAAAGGAAATCGACCCCTATGTCCCCATCATTATGGAATCGTCAGAGACCGAGAATGCAGTCTACGCCAAAGAAATGGGCATCTCGTTTCTCGACAAGAATTCCAAGAAGTTTCCTGTCGACCTTGGGCGCATCATCACCGACAATTTCGGTTTCGGTGATTTCGTGATACGCAACCCCGAGACCGGAGAGGAAGTGATGCGCATAACCGACCTGAAAGAGTTTCAGGACAACCTATTCAAGATTCCAGACGAGTCGCTGCTGTACCACGCCTCACGCAACGACATCTCGCGGTGGCTGTATTCGCGCGCGATGTTTCCCATCGCCGAAATCATTCAAGCCCATCGTTTCCGCGAAATCAGCGAGGCGGCAGAGGTAAAGAAATTCTTCTTCAACCTGATTGTGAAATACCGCAGGATGAAGAACAAAGGAGTCGTTGCCATTTTCAAGAAAAACCGCTTCGACTACTACTCCAATTTCGCCCGCATCGGACAAGGCTCACTTGGCGGCAAGGGACGCGGCCTGGCTTTCATCGACTCTATAATAAAGAAATATCCGATATGCGACAATTTTGACGGTGTCACAGTGTCAATTCCGCGAACGGTGGTGCTCTGCACCGACATTTTCGACCAATTCATGGAAGAAAACAACCTATATCCCATCGCCCTGTCTGACGCCCCCGACGAGGAGATTCTGCGTTGTTTCATAAACGCAAAACTGCCGTCGCAGCTTAAAGACGACTTTCTTGCCTTGTTTGAGGTTATCGACAAGCCGTTGGCGATACGCAGCTCAAGCCTTCTCGAAGACTCGCATTATCAGCCCTTCGCCGGCATATACTCCACATATATGGTGCCGCGTCTCGACAACAAGGAGGAGATGCTGCATCTGCTCGGCGACGCCATAAAAAGCGTCTATGCGTCAGTGTTCTATGCCGACAGCAAAGCATACATGACCGCCACAAGCAATCTTATCGACCAAGAAAAGATGGCTATAATCATACAAGAGGTGGCTGGCGCGGAGCACGACGGATACTACTACCCATCGTTTGCAGGAGTGGGCCGCTCGCTCAACTATTACCCCATCAACGACGAGATGCCCGAGGACGGAGTGGCAGAAATTGCCGTAGGACTCGGAAAATACATCGTTGACGGAGGTCTGGCACTGCGTTTTTCGCCAAGACATCCCGACAAAGTGCTGCAAACAAGCACTCTCGACCTTGCCCTGCGCGACACACAGACACAACTCTACGCCCTTGACCTTAAAGACGTTGAAGGCGGATTCAAGGTCGACAACGGGTTCAACATAAAGAAAATACGTGTGCAGGACGCTGCAAAAAATGGCTCATTGCGCTATATGGTGTCGACTTTCGACCCCTACGACCAAGTGATTCGCGACAGCGAATACGGCAACGGACGCCGTGTGGTTACATTCGCCAACGTACTGCAACACAAAGCATTCCCGCTTGCTGAGATTGTAGACTTCATGCTTTCCGAAGGAGAAAAAGAGATGCGTCGTCCGGTGGAAATCGAATTTGCCGGATGCATCGACAAGCACGGAGAGACAAAAGGCAACGTATATTGGTTGCAGATACGTCCAATTGTCGACCGCAAAGAAATGCTCGATGAGAAAATCATGCAGACATCCGACAGCCAGCTGATCATGAAGACGTCCAGCGCTCTCGGACACGGCATGATGGACGGCGTCACCGATGTGGTGTATGTCAAGACGCAGAACTTCTCCTCGTTCAACAACCCTATGGTGGCACGCGAGATAGAGAAGCTCAACAAGTCATACGTAGAAGCCGACACGGGATATATTCTGATAGGCCCCGGACGATGGGGCTCAAGCGACCCCGCACTGGGCATCCCCGTGAAATGGGCGCACATCTCAGCCGCACGCGTGATTGCAGAAACGGCACTGCCGGGATACCGCATAGAGCCAAGCCAGGGCACGCATTTCTTTCAGAACCTCACATCGTTCGGCGTCGGGTATTTCACCATAAACGACAAGAACGGCGACATCTGCGACATTGAATATCTCGACAGCATGCCTGCCGTCTACGAGTCCGACCATTTGCGTTCCGTGCGTTTCAGCCGACCGCTGCAAATCGGAATAAACGGCAAGACGGGATTAGGAATCATTGTAAAACCAACAACAGAAGATAACTGAACATATGTCAATCATAAACAACCTAAAAGCAATGTTGGGTTTTCCCGACAAAGAAGATATGGGCAACGAGAACTCATCGCAGACAAACTCGCCGTCTTACATCAACCCGTTCAAAAAAGAAAACGAGAAGCCATTGCCACCGCCTGTTCCGGAAGTGGCTAAAATCTCACAGAAGGATGTTGAAGACGCCATAAGCGATGAAGTGGTCGACAAGGTAACCTCTGTGCTCAACACGTCATTGCCGGAATACGTGCGCGAATGCATCGACAAAGACGCGCAAGCCAACTACGTGAGAAGCCTCATCGGATCAACGCTCACCGACTTCCTGCAGCAAATCAAGCAGGAGGCGGAGGAAGCCGCTCGCCAGCAATGGCAAAAAGACCGTATGGACCTTGCCAACAAATCGTCGGAGGCTTCAAAGCAGATGAACGAATACAAGACGAAAAACGAAGAGCTGCGAAACCGCATTCTAAGCCTTGACAGGCAGAAAACCACGCTCAACGACCGCATATCGACATTGGAAAACCGCGCTGCCTCAGCGGAGGCTGAACGCGAGCAGTATCAGCTGGAATGCAAAAGTCTGATGAACAAAATCAAAGTGGCGGCTGTCAACGATGAGGCGCTGCAGGCATTGCGACAGGACAACGATGACTTGCGCGCGGCAAACGAGAATCTGCAAAACGAAATTGCCGAAATCAAAGCCGACGCCGAACGCAAGGCCACCGACTCGGCGGCTCAAATCCTTGCCGCCAAAGCAGACGTGGCGAAGAAGGAGGCGCGCATTGCCGAATTGTCATCACAACCCGACGACACAAACGAGAAGGAGGCGGAAATCGAGCGTCTAAACGCCGAACTCGAGACCACAAAAAACAACGCCAAAACCGAAGCAGAAGCGCTGACGGCACGCATTACGGCTCTCTCGCAGGCCACCTTAGAGCTGGAAGAGACAAAACGCAAACTCGCCGAAGCCGAAGATGAAAAGTTAGCGCTGAAAAATGCCCCAGCGACAAGCAGCGAGGAACTGGAAAAGCTCCAAAACGAACTTGCCGTGCGCAACAATGAGTTGGCAAGCATGCGGTCCACAATCCAAAGCCAGAACGACGAGCTCTATGCCTTGCACGAGAAACTTAACGAGACCGGCGACACCGCAAAGATGGCTGAAATCGAAGTCACTCGCGCCAAGCTCGAAGACACCGTGGAGAAACTCAACAATGAGCTGTCGCAAAAACAATTGCAAATCGACGACCTCAACAGCACGAAAGACGAGATTTCTTCTGTCTACGAGCAGTTGAAAAAGGAATTGGAACGCAACAAAAAGCACTATGCCGACAAGGAGCAGGAGTTCCGCCAACAGATTGTGGCGCTGAAAGACGAGCTGGAATCAGCAAAAAACGAGATTTCAATCCAAAAGGCAGAAAAGAAAGCCAAGAAAAAGGCTCAACACCATGCGGCTCCGCTGTCGGGAATATCTGCCATCGACTACACAACCGAATATTCCGACTGGCTGATGCCCACACCGCCGACAAACGCAATTCCAATCGTTGCCGAAGAGCCTGAAGAACCCGAAATAGAGAATCATAAAGAACCGGAAAAGAGTCACGCGAACCCCAATATTCCAGAGCAAATGGAATTGTTTTCATAACTATGGACTATACTACCTTATCACCGGAACTTGAAGAGCGCGTGCAGCGCGCTGTCGACAATTTTATGCAAGGCTATGGCTGCTGCCAATCAGTGGTGGCGGCTTTCGCCGACATCTACGGACTCAGCGACGACCTCGCAAAACGCATTGCCGCAGGTTTCGGCGGCGGCGTTGGGAGGCTGCGGATGATGTGCGGCGCCGTGTCGGGCATCGTGTCGCTTGCGGGACTCGACTGCGGTCAGACCGACGGTGCCGACCGCGAAGGCAAATCGGCTTGCTACAAGGTTGTACAACAGCTTCTTGAGAAATCGCGCGAGCAAAACGGCTCGCTCATCTGCGCCGAAATTCTCGGGCTGAAAGGCCACGACAAAGCAGTGTCGACCTACGAGGCATCGCCTCGCACAGCCGAATACTACAGGTCGCGTCCTTGCGCTGCCAAGGTGGAGAGCGCAGCCCGCATCTTCGCCGAATATCTCCAAGCCAAAGCTTCGTTAACATAAAATAACAGCATCAACAACAAAAAAATATTTAGATTTTTCCCCCCCCCATATTTGTATTCTTTGTAAATTTGCATCCGCTATTAAAAGCAGGTTATATTTTAATCAACACATTAACAATTAATATAGGTACGTCACAGCACCATACTTCCCAACTTTAATCAGTGTTTGTGGCATAAAAAGGTTTAAAAGAACAGGTAAAAAAGAGTGAGATATACCAAACTGATAATTACACTAATTATTGGTTTCGCAATGGATATGGCTGCTGAAGGAATAACCTCCGACAGCATCTTTATCCAAAATTCGCGTCCAATAAAATTTGTTGTAAATAGAATCAACATCAGCGACCAAGATAGGGAATGGATTACTGATGTGCTTATCCCAGAGCTTCAAAGGCTGGGAGATAGGGGTATTGTTTTCGGACGTGCCGCCGCTTCTCCAGAAGGCCCATACGACAACAACCGTCGTCTGGCAAACCAACGTCGCGCATCGGTCGACGCTCTGCTTCGAAGCTACGGCATCGGCACCGACCACATCCAATACGACGTTGTGGCTGAGGACTACGACCTGCTCTACACCATGATGATGCTGAAACACGACGCCAAATTCCATGATGTCGACTCCTTAATCACTCTCTACGCCGACGACACCCAACGTCTTAAGGCGGCTATGAAGCAGCACGACGGCGGCAAGCTATGGCGCTACCTGCTGAAAGAATATTTCCCGAAACTGCGCGCAGTGAGAATAATTGTCGTTGACAAAAGGCTTGCCAACATCGACAGCAACGACCTGGCTCCACGACCTATAGCAGCAACCATTCCGGCAACTGTCGCCGACTGCCATCTGCGCATCCAAAATGCCGACATCACACCGGCATACATCATCCCAGCGACAACACCCGCCTCGACTTTGCCGCGTCGCGAGGTGCTGAGCGTGAAGACAAACGTGCTGTTTGACTTTGCCTACATGCCGGGCTACGACCGCTTCTGCCCTATTCCAAACGTTGCGTTGGAATATTATCCGCTTCATGGTCATTTCACCTACGGTGCAAGTTTCGACTGCCCGTGGTGGCAGCACTATGATGAGCATAAATATTTTCAGGTTAGGAACTATCAGCTGCACACCCGCTACTATCTGCGCAGCGGCGACATCCGCAAACGCAAACCGGGAGAAGGCGCGGCTTTCAGAGGTTTATACCTCAGTCTATACGCGCACGCGTACCTATACAACATCTGCTTCGATGAGAAACGCGGATGGGAAGGCGAAGGCTGGGGCGCTGGTTTGGGTATAGGCTATGTCGTCCCGTTAGGTCGCTCCGGACATTGGAAGCTGGAGTTCGGGCTGCAGGCAGGATATCTCAGCACCAACTACGACCCCTATCAGTGGAAATGCCCTGTAGACCCCGACACCGACAAAGAGCAATATTACTACAAGTGGTACGGCGATGCCAAGGATTTCCAAAAGAGGCAGCACCGCTTCTCGTGGCTTGGCCCTACCAGAGTGGAGATAACGCTCAGCTACGACCTGCTCTACAGACGCAACAACAAGAAAGGCGTAAGTTTCAGAAACCGAGAAACGACAATCAACTATTAGACAAAGCATAGCAACAATGCGCAATATAACAAAACTCATATCACGAATCATCCTTGATGCAAGCCGCAAAGCCTGCAACAAGGCTGTCGTCATGTGTTTTGCATTGTTATGCCTTGTCGCAACGGGATGCGTGCGCGAGCCTAAGCTCCATCTCCACCAGGGCGGCGCCGACATCGACATGGAAATCCCGACAGTCGACCTCGACCTGAAAGTGATATGGAACTACCTTTTCAAGTACGACACCGAATACGACTGGCAAGCGGAGTGGATTTACGGATGGGACAACACCGACGAGGAAATGTTCGGCACTATCGGCTACACAGAGCCCGACGCCTTCGAGGTGCGCCGCTACTTCACAGGCAACGTCCAGTTCGGTGCCCACAATGCCCCTTACAGGCACTCAATCGTCGGCAACCACGTCCAAGCCAAATACGATTTCGGTTTTTGGGACATCCTTGCATGGAACAACATCAACACTCCCGACGGGGTACAGAGTGTGCGTATCGACGAAAACACCACCTACGACCACGTCACAGCTTACACCGGACAGACAATATACCCGGCGCTCTACAACTCGCCGCAGTTCACGCGCTCCTTCTATCAGCCGGAGGAGCTGTTTGCCGGATACCATAGAGGAATTGAGATAAACAAGAATCTGGACGGATTCACGTTCGACGAGAACCGCAACTGCTGGGTGCGGCAGCTCGAGATGGAGCTGCAGCCAGTGACCTACATCTATTTGGTACAAGTGATTCTGCGCAACAACGACCACAACGGCAGAAAGGTGACAGCCGTAGAGGGGAACGCCAATCTAAGCGGCATGGCTCGCTCCGTAAACCTCAACACAGGCGTGACGGGGGCTGACGCCATCACCGTGAACTTCTTCATGCGGATGAAGCAGGACGTTGCCGACAAGAACGGCGACAAGGTCGACGTGATAGGCGGAAAGGTGCTGACTTTCGGCATCCCGAAACTAAACCCGAGCAAACTTGACGCGCGAGCATATCTGGAATCGCTGCAGAAAGTGAGGGACGCCGACCTTAACAACCGCCACTATATTGACGTGAAAATGCAGTTCTACAACGGCAAAGACTCCACGTTCGTGTTCGACGTCACCGACCAAGCGCGACGGCTGTTCCGGGGAGGGGTCATAACGGTGGAGCTCGACATGGACAAGGTGCCGGTACCCAACCGCTCCGGCGGCTCTGGCTTCGATGCCGTGGTGGAGGACTACGAAGAGAAAGAATGGATATTCGACATGTAATCAATACGTAATTCAAATATAATAAACAATACAAACTATTTTAATTTTTTTATTTTATGAACAAGTATTTTATCGCAGCCGCTTCGGCATTGGCTCTCGCCAGCTGCTCAAGCGACGATTTCTTGGGAGAAATTCAGGGAAATGAGCAAAATGGAGCCACCACCACAATCAACTTCGGTGGTGACACCGGCAAAATCACACGTGCCTCATCAACCGGCAAAACTGCAGCAGACCTCCTCGAAAACAACTTTGTCGTTGTCGGTTTCAAAGGCAACAAGACAGACGCTGCCAACAATGAAAATTATGCTTTCGACCACTACAACGTGAACTTCAATGAGAGTTCAGCAAACTCTACCTTGTCAAACCTTAAAGGATGGGAGTATGTAAATCAAGACATGACAGTAAATGGTGCTGGCAAATCTCTTGCTCAGAGCGGAGCAACGCAGCAGACCATCAAATATTGGGACCACTCTTGCGCCTCTTACGACTTCCTCGCTTTCTCAATGGGTAAAAAAGGTTCGGCGCCAAAAGAATACGCCACTCCGTCATCCGTTGACAAAGCCAATCTTGCCACTGCCGCCTACACACTCACCGGCGACGTAAACACTCTCAGCGAGTGCTACATTTCCGATATGAAGACCGCTGTGGAGAAAGAGAATGACTACGGCAAACCGGTAGAGTTGAGTTTCCGTCACCTTGCCAGCAAGGTGCGCATGGCGCTCTTCGAGACTATCCCAGGCTATGTGGTCAGCGACGTTAAATTCTATGCAGACGCCACCGGCACCACAAACTCTGAAGAAGGAACGCTCATCGGAAAATTCAACAATTCCGGAACATTGACAGTGTACTTTCCTACAACAGGTATCGTCAACAAGGATAATAAAGACTACAACAAGGCTCACGTAAGCTTCACTGCATCAACAGATGCAAGTGAGGTTGGCGTATTGAATTTTAAAAAATTCGGCACTGTCATCTACAACAACCAGACCGAAGGCTCGATTTCTGAAGGCTCAACTTACCTCAGCCAGAATGCAGCGACACCTTCTTACTGCGGCGCCAAAGACAAAGACTACTATCAGAACGTGCTTCCGTCGGAAGGTAAGCCAAGCGCCATCACTCTGCGCATCGACTACAAGCTCACTTCTGTCGACGGTTCTAAAGAGACAATCAACGTGAAGGGTGCCACTGCAACCGTTCCTGCCGAATACACTGAATGGAAGTCTGGATATGCCTACACTTACATCTTCAAGATTTCTCAGGACACCAACGGTTCTACCGGCGGCACAAGCACAGGTTTGACAGCCATTTCATTCGACGCCGTTGTTGTTGACGACGAGGCAAACGGATTCCAGGAAACAATCACCACTGCTTCTGACAACAGCATCACTACATACGGCTACAAGGACAACAAAGTTACTACCAACGGCAATGAATATGTCAACGGCACCGAAATCTATGCAACTGTATATTCTGCCGGCGCTACTGTAGCTCCTCAGAAATTGTACACCGTAACTCTCGAAGCCGGTGCCACTCAGACAATCAACGAGGCAAGCGTTGCCAACGCTCTCGTGAAAGGAACCAACGACGCTACTGCCAAGACTTGGACTGTCACCGACTACGCAGGCAAGAAGATGGTTGTGACAGAGACTGCTGATGGTTTTGCCACTACCGTAACAGAAGTTCCGGCAGGTCCAGGCTACACTCTCAAAGTAAAAGCTCTCAAGTGGACAGGTGTTGCAACCGACCCGGCTACAGAAACATACTACGCTGTTGAATACGACAATGGAACCAAAAAGTCATACAAGATTGTCAAAGTTGTCAATAACTAATTATTTCTCCATGGCTCACGCCTTGGATTCTGACTAAAAACATTGTGTCTGAGGTGTGTTTTCACACGCCTCGGACACATTTATATGTCGGACGGGGGTTTCTCCCCCGCCCGTCTTTAAAAAAAACAAGAAGACATGCAGAAACATCGCATCCTAATATTTCCTCTGTTGGGACTTTCCCTATTCTCCTGCTCTCAATCAGCGCCGGACGAACCAATAGTGCCCGAACCGGACAATACACAGACAAGCATCGCCTTCAGCAGCACTAACAACAACTGGCAGGATGCAAAAACAAAAGCAGCGGGCAACGGTCTCGAGACTATCTTCCAGACGTTCCGCACATGGGGATATAAAACCACAACAAACTCCCCGAACCCGTCATCGCCGCAAATTGTGATGGACGGATATAAAATGTCATACAATCAGGGCTCTGCCGGCAGCTCTACGACAAACACTGCCGACTGGGAATATGCTGGCATTGAAAATCCTATAACTGCCACCCTGCAAACAATAAAATATTGGGACTACTCGGCAACGAGCTACCGCTTTTTCGCATACAGTCCCTTCAATCCAGATGTAAAGACTTCGGTCAGCTCGGGCGACAACGCTACCGCTACCTTGTCTTTTAAATTTGAATATTCTGAAGCAGCAACCGCTACTTCAACACCATACGCAAGCCGCCTTTGGCTTGCCTCCCCTTCGTCGACGTCGCCGGCATACGGATCGTGCGTCACTCTGACTTTCGCGCCGATAATCGCAAAGGTGCGCTTCCGCTTCACCTATCCTGACGGAACGACCAACGTTGCGATAAGCAACATCAAGTTCCGCGACAGCCGTTTCGTCGACACCCCGGCAAAAGCCGACACCCCTCTCCGCGGCACCATCGACGCCGCCTATCCGCTCACCGGAATTCCGACAGGCACATATCCTACTCTCACGATGTCGAAGTCGGAAGCGGCTGATGCGTCCGGACTCCTGGTTCTCACCACTCCCTACGAGGAGGCTGGCGACCAGATACACATCCTCAAAGACCCTACTCTCTACAATAAATGGTACTACGTGCCACCGCTCGCCAACATCCCCTACGAACAGGGGGCATACACCATAACCATCAACATTGGCGGAAAAACGGTGTCGGCTACAGTGCCGGCGCAATACATGCAGTGGAAGGCTGGTTGCCAATACACATACATTTTCAAATTGTCAGACACTGGCGACAGCATCTCTTTCAACGATTTGATGGTGGAGCAATGGCTTCCCGGCGCCGACATTAAAAACAACGGCTCAGGCACTGAAGACTGGTAAAAAGAATTGACTACAAGAATGAAGCATATCTCAAAAATAACCGCTATCGCGCTTCTCGCAACGCTTTCTGCCTGCGAGGGTTCCGACATGCCCATACAGCAAGCCGACAACCACGGATACATCTCATTCTCGGCGCAACCGCAAAAAACAGCGACACGCGCCAACCCCTACGAGGCTTACGACCCTACGCGCCATCCCGCAACGATGGGCACGTTCGGATACTACGACATGCCGAAACGCTATGCGTCGGCTGCAAACACCATATTCAACAATGAAACTGCCACCTACAACGTGGCGACATACGGCTGGGACACTGCGACAAAGAAGCGCTGGACTGAATACACCAAGGCTTCGTCGTTCGACTTCTTCGCATATATGCCATACAACGACAGAGCAACGCTTCTGCGCACCGCCAACAATACATATACCCTCTCGTTTCCGTTCGCTATGAGCGACGGCGGCGACCCTGTGCCGATAATCTACGACACAAAGGCAGCGCCGATCATCTGCGCCGTCCCGAGCAGCAAAGGGGCAATCTCCGATAGCAACGGAGGCGGAACAGTCAGTCTGAAATTCGACCAGACTCTCACCGGCTACAGGCTGCTCTTCATGCTCGGCACCAAGATGAACGCCATCCGCCACTTCCGCATCAAGAGCGTTACGCTTTCAGGCAGCTTCTCCACATCGTGCACAATATCGCGTTCCTACATCTGGAATACAACATCAAAAAGTTGGTCTGCCTCTGCAATAACATGGAGCGACATCAAACGTCAGTCGTTTGTAGAGACGCCATTCCCTATTGTCTACAAAGGCTACGGCTCGGCGGACTACGACGACAACACCCAGACCGTCATTGTCACATCTGCCGGCTACACGCAATGGGGTGCCGACATCTACACCATACCCGATGCCAAATTCCTGCCTGTCATCAACGTCAAATACGACGTGGAATTCATAGCGGAGGACGGTTCCACCATCGTCACCCGAAAGAACGTAACATCCGGAATAACCATCAACAAGGATAATTTCAGCAGCCTCACAACAGGCAAGACTGCGATGATAAACCCAATACGCATCCTCATACAGCCACGCTACCTGTATGTGCTTGCCGACGAGGATGCCTATACGGGTCAATTATTGATAGACTAACAATAGATAACGACAATAAAGTGTTTGAAAAATGAGAAAACATTCAACACATAGCATATCACGAGTTTTTTCCTCTCTGCTCATGCTTATGATTGCCGGAGTCAATCTGACCATGGCTCAAGGATTAAGCAGCAACGACATCAAAGCTTCATGGGATTTCAAAAACGGCACGGTGGCTTATTCCATCGTTTCCGCCGACATCCCTGCCGGAAGCACGTTTGCATGGAACGTGGACTCAAAGAGTGTCACCGACGGCATTTCCGACAGCGGACAGACCATCACACTGCCGCTGACCAACAAAACCAAGAGCGGAGAGGTGACAATCACGTCTGCCGGCAATGCCCAGCAGACCATCGCTTTCAGCATCGAGCCGAAAGCCTATGGCGTGGACTACGACGGCAACCATTTCTATGCCGACAGCTACCAGCTCTATCCCGACGGCTCCGAGGGCGACGGCTCCAAGGAAAAGCCTTTCCTCATCAGCAACGATATGGAATTGGCAAGACTGGCGCATGAAGTCAACAATGGCGCAGCTCAACAAATGTTTTCTCAGAAGTATTTCAAACTCACCAAGGACATCGACCTCAGCAAGGGATTGTGGACTCCTATCGGCACGGCTCAAGGCATCGCGAAGGCTACCGACGGACATTTCTTCGCCGGAAAGTTTGACGGCGACGGACGCTCCATTAGCAACATGCTCATCTGCTGGACTTTCAGCGACCTAAAAGAAGCCTCGTGGGGTCTGTTCTCCCGACTCAACGGCAAGGGCAACAACGAAAATGAGTATGCGTCTGTCTCCAACCTTATCATCGACAATGCCAGAATAGAGAAGAAGGCGGCACACACGCCTCTCAACAACGCCAACTACACGGTAAAGATGGGTATTGTGGTTGCCGACATGACCCAAAACGCAGAACTCAGCAACATCATCATCCGCAATTCCAAAATATCCGACAACAACGAAAGCTACACGACAAAGACAAAATTCAGAATTGGAGGCATAGCCGGATATCTCAACAACTTCGTGAGTCTGAGAATATTCAACATCTCAGCAGACACGGAGATTGACATGTTCCAAAACGCCGCTCTCAACGGGGTGGAAGGACAAGTGACGATTTCATGCGGTTTCGGTGCGGCAAGCAAACTTGCCAACCAAACAGGCTATGCCGTATGGCCGAGAAACATCTATGTGCACGGCGCCGGCTTGAAGACAAGCGCCAACACCACCCAGTGCAAAAAAGCCAGCGTGATGGCGTTTATAGCCGCCGACAACTTTGCAAGCAAGGTGAAGGACACATGGTACTACACTCCTGCCAACAAAGCTGCCGACACCTACGCCTATAACCAATACGGTGTTGAAAAAGACATTTCGGCAACCGACGCAACCACAGGAGAGCCGTTCGGAAAGGCGTTTGCCGGGCTCAACAACCTGTACATCAACCAAAACAACCTCGACAAGAGGCCGTGGTCATATTCAAACTCTTCCAAACGGTTTTCTTTCAGCTCGATTGTCCTGAAGGCTGAGCGCGGCACAAGCGATGTGCTGACCGTTACAACCGAAGACGGAGAAACCACTTCCGATGTCTACAACTGGTATGCATCGACCAACAACACTGAGGGTGAAAAGGTCAACAGCTCCGCCTGCAACCCGTTCATCCTGCCACGACAGATATACTCCCAGTATGTCTATGCTATGACCGTCGACGGCAGCCAGCGCACCAACACCGTACTCGTCGAGGCTATCGGCATCACTGCCGAACTCGATTACGAAACCAAGCCCGGCACATACATCATAAATGTGACGAACAACACGAAAGAGAATTTCACAAACGACGAACTTGGTCTCGACATCACATACGAATGGTACAACAAAGCAACCTTGCTGTCGGAAACGTCCAACGAGTTTGTACGCCCGGAAACTGCCACCAACAAGGACCAATACAACTGTACGGTTACCGTAAAGAGCGGTGGCAACATCATTTTCCACAAAAACATCAAAGTGACTATTGTGGTGTACCTATGTCCTGAGGCGGTGAGCATCAACGGCACAACCTACGCACAAGGCGAAGACAACGACGACGAGGAGTGGGGCTACTCCCCGACACAGGCAATGAAGACGTGGAAAGGCGCCTACAGCAAGCTCGCCAAGACGGGTACTTGGGATGAAAACATCATCGTGCTGATGGGCACAAGCCATGCCGACGTGACCAACAGTCAATACACGGGTTTCAACATAACCAGCAACAACAGAGGCAAAAGCATGCTGAAGTTTGACGATTGGGCTAAAGCAAAGGGAGAGTCCCCTCTTTTCCGCAACGCCACCATCACGGGCGACTGGGACGGCACCGACTACAAGGGCACTATCGAGATTTATGGTGCCGAAAAGGGTCTGCCGATCTGGGGCGACACCCGATTTGAATACATCACATTCAACAACGACCCTGTGACAAACAACGGCGGCGATTTCTACAAGATTATCTACTGCCAGTACAACAACCTTGAGATGGGCGAAGGCATACAGATGACCGGTTTCGGGCAGAACTCGCCTGACTACGGCACCATCGACGGCGCTGTGACCACTGCATTCCACATCTTCGGCGGTTTCAACAACGACGGCCGTTTCTATCCGCTGGACAGAAAAGAGAGAATCGAGGCTTTCGAGCAATCGATGCCTCACGGCAAGGAGGGTTTCAAAATATCCATCAAGTCCGGGTTATACTCCGCAATCAGCGCGGGCGGACGTCAGACATCCTCCGAGAAGGACTACAATGGAGTGATGGGAACTCCCAATCAGCCCATAAAGTGCACAATCGAGATGGACATCGACCGCAAATGGAACGACGCCCACAACCCGGAAAGGGAAATCAAGGGAGAAACAAGCAAACGCAAGAGCGACTACGATGCCGGTATCATTCTCGCCGGAAGCCACGAGGGTGCCATGTATGCGGATGTCGACATAATAATCAGAAGCGGAAAGGTGGCACGTGTCGTAAACGGTTCGCTGGGTGCGCAGCGCGACTTCATCCTCCCCTACAACGGCACTGACTACTACGTGCCAAACAACACCTATATGGGACGTGCAAACATCTTGCTCGACCCGGCGTCTTCAAAACACAACAACGACGAATGGATTGACAACCGTGTTATTGTCACCGAGCTGTATGGCGGCAGCACCGGTCGTGGACACACCGGCAACGTGATTGTCAACAACCCGTTCTATGGCTACAGCACAATCACCATCAACGGCGGCTTATTCGAGATTCTGCCTGCCGGCAACACGAAGACTGACAACATCTTCTGCGGAATCTACGGTGCTGGCGCAGGCGGTATGAACGGCATCGGCGAAGGCGACGACAATGCCGACAGCCACACTCCCGACAAAAGCATTGCCTACTGGAATGCTTCGGGCGACGTTATGCTCTATGGTCCGTATGCCGTTGCAAAGGATCGTCTGGTGACGTATCGATGCTACAACAACGATTTCGAGTCGTTCACCTATGTCGACCCAACCAACACAAGCACCAAGATTGTGATCAACGGTGGAGAGTTCGGCTCAACGACAGAGCCTATCGACGGCATTTATGGCGGAGGAAGCGGATTCATGAGCAAAGGCTTGTGGTCGAGCACGGCTGCCACGCCAAACAGTTGCGGTGGCAACGTGTACGGAAAAACCGGAGCGACTGTGGCGTCGCTCACCATCAACGGTGGAGAGTTTCACTGCAAGAACGGCGTATTCGCCGGCGGACGAGGCACTGACTTTTTCTATTCGCAGAACCCCTACGGCGGCAATTCCGGCGACTACAAAGCTCTTGGCAAGACCTATGGCAACGTGGAGCTCAACATCTATGGCGGCATTTTCCACTGTCCGGTATTCGGAGGCGGATACGGTGTGGCCGACGCCAAGGAGATGGGCACATCCAACGTAGAGACGCTTTCCGACATGGCACGCATATACGGACAGTCGAGCGTGAACATTATGGGCGGCACTTTCTACAAAAACATCTATGGCGGAGGCGACATGGCGATTGTTGAGTTTGACGGCAACGCCACAAACGTTGTCATCGGCGACAGCGCCGACATCCGCGGCTCTGTGTTTGCCGGCGGCAACGGACGCCGTCTGCGCCCTGCCTCGCAAGCGTTTGCCGACGGCGACGGCTTCACGCAGCATCCTGAGCTGGTAGGACTGGTTGTCGGCAACGCCAACGTGTCGTTCGCGGGCAGCACACAGCAGGCTCCTTTCATTTACGGCGACATTTTCGGTGGAGGCAATCTTGCACAGGTTGCCAACGACACGTATGTCAACATTTATGCCGGAAACATCGCCGGAGAGGTGTTCGGAGGCGGAAACGGCGACATCACCGACGGCACGGTCACTTCAGCCGACGTGCTCGGCAACACCAACGTGACCCTGGCGCAGGACGAGGGCGGCACACAAAGCGCAGGCCACGGTCCGATTGACGACAGCTTCTCGATTAATGTGATATGGTTCAAGATGTGGGATCCGGTTGAAAACATATTCTACATCTGGGACCCCGACATCGACAACGCCGGCGACGAGCCTGCCACGGAGGACACTGTATACGAAAAATCAAAATTCTATGCCGACGGCAAGTTCCTGAATCCCCACAACATCTATGGCGGCGGCAATCTTGCCTGCAACGTGGGCACATACAAAGACGCCGACGGCAATGTGACAACAACCCCTGCCGACGGCACCGGCCTTGCCACCGTGATGATGCAGAAAGGCATGACGCCTTACGAACTGCTGATAACCGACGAATGGAAACAGTCGTACACCGACAACGAGAATCCTCACTTCAGTGTCTTCGGCGGCGGATACGGACGGCTGACGACCGTCGGCAGCACCGATGTAACCGTCAACGTTGACGGCGACTATGGAAAATACGGCCCCAACGCTCCTTCTCTCGACCTTTCGATGGGAGTGCCCAACTTCACCGTGTGGGCTGTGTTGGGCGGCGGATATGCCGGCACTGTGGCTGGCAACACCAAAGTCACGGTCGACGGAAAAACGTTTATCCGCCGTGTGTTTGGCGGCGGCTTCGGCGACATTGCGTCAACCGAGGACAACACCACAGGTCAGATTGGCGGCAACACGGAGGTATATATGTGCGGAGCATTCACCCATGGCGACGTGTTTGGAGGAAGTGCCGGACTGGAGCCCGAGACAGCCTCTTCAACCCACTTCATAACCGTGGCGCGTGTCATCGGCACAACCATGGTGGAGGTTGCCGACGACGCCAACATCTACGGCAACGTGTACGGCGGCGGCGACAATGCCAATGTGGGCATTTTCCAAGAGATGAAACCTTCCGACTACTACTCGCCCGACTTGCTGACAAGCGCTTCGACGCTCAACCAGACCGACGGCTCGTTTATCAGCTACAGTGCCGGTGGCTACCGGTCGTTTGTCAACATCCGCGGCGGCAACATTTTTGGAAACGTGTATGGCGGAGGTGTGGGCTGCAGAAAGGCTGAAGCAAACCAATACTACAACATCGGCCGCATCAACGGCAACACTCTTGTGCATATAGTCAACAGCAATCCGGGCGTTGACAGCGGCACCGACAATGTGGTGCCATGCGTTTGGGGCGACATCTACGGCGGTTGCGAATACGGAACGGTCGACGGCAACACTTTTGTGCACATCGAGGGCGGAATGATGGGCGGCAATGTATATGGCGGAGGATACGGCGACATTGACATCGACAACGAGCTGACTGCAGTCGACGAGGTGCTTGGCAAGAAGGACGTAGCCGACACCGGCACTTATGCCAATATTCTTGGCAACACGAAAGTGCAATTTGACGGAGGCTCTTGGATGTGGAACCGCAAAGCCGACATCAACGGCAACATTACCACATGGCTGGACGCCGAGTCTGACAGCAGCCCTATCTGCAACGACAATAACGAATTCCGACGGATTGCCTATGCTATCAACGAAGCACCGTCGCTCGACAACATCGGCGACCCGCTTGCGCAGGAGGCCATCAATCGAATCAGAAACAATGAGAATACCAAGAAATTCTTCGATCTGGACAGATTCACCTTCTCCACCACCTACAACATCTTCGGCGGAGGAAACCGGGCTTGCCATGTCGGCTCAGCCTCTGTTGCCAACACCGGCAAGACTGTCGTTATAATCAACCACTCCCCCCTCGACGACATAAAGGACTCAAAGGGGAAAACCATAAGTATGTTTGAAAACACCACTGTACAGGGGCTCTGCTGGTTCCTGAACAGCATTCACGTTGAACACCCCTCGTTCTCGTTGTTCGGCGCGGGGTATGGTGTCAACACATCCGTTGGAAAAACCGAAGTCTATGCGCAGCCTGGAGCAAAACTTGACGACGACGGCATAAAATACCGCTATCTCTATCAAAACAAGGACTATAAAACATATCTCGACCTTGAAAAAGATATCTACGACGACTATCTCAAGTTGTCGAAAGAAGACAAGAAACTCTATTTCGGCAGCTATGATGGCGGCGAGAACGATCCAGGCGTATTCCGCCGCTATCATATCAGCCGCTTTGCATGGAAAATCGGTGTGCCCGGACTCGTGCTGCTTCAGATTCATGGCGGCGGCTATGCCGGATATGTAACGGGCGACACTTATGTGGAAACCGACTGTCAACTTGGCTGCCACGACATCTTTGGTGCTGGTTTGGGAGCGCTGCCCTATGGCGACTTCTCCAGCGGAAGCGGCTATGACTTCGGTTCGGTAAAAGGCAAATCAATGGTTTTCATCAAGGGAGGCGATGTCAATCATAGTGTCTACGGAGGAGGCTCCGGTGTGGAATCGGTAAAAAGAAACGGCGTTTTCATCGATTTCCCGGACATGGCGCATGTAGAGAAAACCGAAGTGCACATCTATGGCAAAATGTACAAATTCCGTAATGGACTCGGACTGATTGAACGCACATTGATATTCGGCAGAGTCTACGGCGGCGGCGATTTGGCGAATGTAGGCAGCAAAAAAGCCGACGCTGCGGTGTTCACCCGCGACAACTATCTATCCCCGACAAACCGCACCACTCTCGTAAACATCCGTGGAGGATCATTGATGTCGCAGGTGTTTGCTGGCGGCAGGGGGCGTGTTGTCACTGAGTGTGCCGACAGCAAGAGTCTCGGAGGTGTTTACGGCAACTCGTGTCTCATCCTCGACCGCCCGGTGATGCACTACCCCTATTGGGACGACACAACGAAAGAATCTCTCTCTCCAAGCGATGACGCCAACATGGTGCATCCCGATGTTGACAACGATACCTACCCCACTCTCATGGAAGACTTCTTTGGCGGCTGCCAGAACGGCACTGTGTATGGCAACACCCTGCTGACAATCTACGACGGATGGTTAGGAAAAAGCGCTCACGGAGGTGGTCTGGGAAGCGTCGAAACCGTTACTGAGAATGGCAGCGAAAGCGTGGCGGTGACATCTGCCGACGTAACCGGCAACACCAACCTGCTGATTCTTGGAGGCAAAGTGCAGGCACATGCATTATGGAACGTGCAGGCACGCACATGGAGTCCTGCCAGCATCGTAGACGGAACGATTTACTCTCCGCAGTACGACCCTAAAGCACGTAAGTTCAAAGTGAACCACAATATCTACGGAGGCGGAAAAATAGCATCCGTTGTGGGCAACAACTCCTATATCACCATGACAAAGGGACTCCTTTACAACAGCACAGAAATGGTGGCTGGACGTGACACCGGCAAGAATTTCTTTGAAAGCATTGAGTGGAAAGAAATCTACGAAAAAATCGGCACACCGCAATTCAGCGTGTTCGGCGGAGGATTCGGTGAGAATGCCATCGTGATGGGCGACACGTATGTGAACGTGGAAATGGAAGGACGAGGAAGCATCCTCGAAGGCATCGACATCGTGAAAGGCGAGGAATACAAGCACTTTTTCAACGGCTACTCGGTGATGGACATCATCGGTGGCGGATATTCAGGCAAAGTGGTCGGCGACACGCACATCGTGGGCTCCGGTGGCGTGTTCTGCCGTCGTGTGTTCGGAGGAGGCACCTACAGTTCAGTCAACTCAACCGACGTGGAGCTGAAGGCCATCGACTGCCACGACATTTTCGGAGGCGGATTTATGGGCGATGTGCTTAAGAGCACGACTGTGAGAATTGGCGACAACAAGCCGGCTACAAGTCCCCATACCTACAGCAATGCCGACATTTTCATTCATGGCAACGTGTATGGCGGCAACGACGTGTCGGGATATGTCAACGTGGGACTGAACAAGAATGGCTACTTCATGGACAACGGCGGCACAGGAACCACCATCAACATCTACGGCGGCCATCTGTTTGGCAACGTGTATGGCGCAGGCAACGGAAACTACCTGTATGCCACCGACCGAAACGGAAACAAAAATGTGACGGTCAACGAGTATTATCCCATCAATCCCAACGACCCCGACTCCGAGACGGTGCCGTTGGTCTACACCGTGCCTATGCGCGAGAACATGACGCAGTTAAAAGCCACAAGCGACGCGGTGAAGATGGTGAACATCAACTCATGGCGTCCGCTGACCAACAAAGTGAGCATCAACATCCATGGTGTGTCTACATCCGACACGGTACGCATCGACGGAAACGTGTATGGCGGCGGCAACTCCGCAACCGTGCTGAAGATGCTTGCCTACGGGGCTTCGGAAGATGCCGACAAGTCTGTCGGCGACATCAGCGTCAACATAGGAAGCCACGTACGTATCGGCGGCGTGTTCATGGGATGCAACGGCGAGGAGCTGTTTGTGACGTCGGAGGACAACGACTTCATGAATGTGTTCCAGAAGCTGAACGGCGACATCTACGACTACACCCAGGAGCTGGATCTTGCTGAGCCTATCGACTGGATCAACGACTCCGAAAACGCAAACATCAACACAGTGTATCTACCAACGGAAAAAAGCAAACGTCCGATTGTGTATCCGCACCTACTCGACCTCTACTTCCAACCGGTGGAGACCGACATACAAGGCTCGCTCAAATGGAACGGCAGCGAGACTGGAGAAGGACTGACAAACTGCATCATCGGCACGTTCTGTTGCGGAGGAAACCGCGGTAATATGAACGTTATGCCGAAGACAAGCGGCAAAATAGGAAATGTGCTTGAATACACATTTCCGGAAGGGCTGACCATAACCGACAAGATTGTGGGCGGATGCAACAATACCAACTACGACTACAAAGGCAAGGCCAAGCACAGGGGCGGATATCTGCTCGGCGATGCCGACTCTGAATATCCGTTCATCAAACTCAACATCCGCAACAAATTTATGCCTAAAGAGAAAAACGGCGCATACGTCGGCGGAAATGTGTATGGCGGATGCTTCAAGAGCGGAACAATCGTCGGCGACGTCTGCATAAACCTGCAGAGCGATATGCTGGCGGGAAAGGACAGAGACAAGCTGGAGAAGTCGAACGAGCTGCTGGTCAAGGCTGCCGAATATTCCGCACTCAACGTTTACGGTGCCGGATACGGTATGGAAAGCTTCGTATACGGAATCGCAAACGTGACAATCGGCGAATCGGTGAAATGCTCCGAGCCAAAAATGGACGGCAACAAGTTTCTGCCTTGCGGCGTGGTCGACCCCGACACCAATCCGGAAGGTCTGGGCGTCTCTGCCAACTTCATCTACGGCGGAGGCCAGCAGGGCAACGTGGTGGGCTACTCGACTATCAAGATGCTCAACGGCCACATATTCCGCGCCGTCACGGGCGGCTCGTATTCGGGCTATGTGTATGGCTCCACTCAGGTGATTGTGGGATATCCAACCTACTACTCGACCAACCGCCAAAACCATGTCCGAGGCAGATATGAGCTTAAACGCGCCGACCGGAAGAATCTTGGAGTTGAGAACGACAACGGAAAGGAAAAGACACCTGCCATCAAGCAGCACATATATCTGCTTAATGACGAGTGGATATCGCAGGGCGTCTACGAAGACATCGTGGCTATCGACAACGGCAACGGCATGCGCGACACGATTACCGACGCAAACCGCGCCCACTACTTCAAGAAGATAGTTTCCGCCGCGCCGTCGGTGGGCTGGGAAAACGTCAACATCACCATTGACGAGGCTGTCTATGGCGGCGGATATTCGGTGGCTCAAGGCTCGGTATTAGCCAACAACACAACCGTGCTGAAACTAACCGACAAATACAATCTCGACTATGCCATAATCGCCAACGGCAACGGCGATGATCTTAACTTGTTGCCCGGCGGCTCTACGGCTGGATTCTGCGGCAACACGCTTGTGCTTGTCGGCGACAACAAGGACAGTGAACATATCACCATCTCCCACCAAGACATCAGACCGGTGCAACTGCCCGACGGCACCGACCTATACGGCTATTACTACAAGCACTATGCCAGCGACGCCGATGCCGCCAACGGCATATACTCATACCGCTACATTTCGCTGCAGGACAAATATTTCTTCAAATCGGGCGCAACTCCGCCGTCGGGACTTGAGGGAATCAGAGAAAATGAGTTCTACGAATACGACAGCGAGGGCGGCATCTTCGGCGACGGACACCTGTCGTATGCCCAGGGTTTCCGCAGCGCCGACCTGACAGGATATGGATTTGCCGGACACACCATCGACAATCCAAAGATTCTGAACACATTCCAGCGGCTCGACATCATCCGTCTGGAGGACAACTGCTTCTCTCTGCTCGGCGCCCGCGACTATACGGTGAACGATGTCAACAAGACGCCCTACTCCATCGCCCGTGTCGGAGAAATCAAGATGGTGGCAAACGACATCCGATTTGACAGCAATGGAAATCTGGAAGCGAAGCCCGACAACAACACGGACTTCAGATACAGCACGAAAGCCCGCAATTACATGGGATTCTCAAACAATATCCTCTATGTAAGCGCAATAAAGTCGAATGTGGATTTCAACACCGGGATGTGGCGCAACCGCAACGGTCAGCTTGCCGCCGCCTCTACCGACGACACTGCCTTTGCCGGCATGTCGTACCAGGGCGTCAAGCAGCACTACATCGACGACTATAACGCCAACAAGGACAAGGAAGACGCCGAGGATCCGTTCGGAGAGTTCCAGAAACGAAACGACGGAACGGCGATGAACATGATCGGCATCGCTTCGGGATATGCAATGAAGATTCAACTTTGTCATGAAACTTACGACTCCGACCGTAAAAAAGTGGTGGAAAACAAACTGTACGGCCCAATCTACGGCGTTGTGGAAATGAACCTTATCAACGTACGCGAGGATGAGGGCGGAGGCTATGTGTATGCCGACAACAATCACAAGCGGCATGACGGCGACTCCCACGAGGAGGACTTCCTCGAGACCACCGGCAACTTTGTGTTCCCATACCACAAGGGCCGATACATCGTCGACGACTGTTTCCCGACAGGATACTATGCCATCACCGCGCCCGGATCGGACAAGACGGTCGACGACGTGAAGGTTCACTATTGGTATGTCACAGGATTCCATTATTACTACAATGTCAACATCTCCGGATACACGTTCAAGTCGTCGAAAGAGAATCCGATCGAATTCGACAGCGACAACAAGGACGGACTCACCGTTCTCGCCGGATTGAAGAGCACCCAGCCTATAAGCATCTTCAACTGGAAGATGCGCAGCGGACATCCCGACGACAAGAGCCAATACTCAAGCGACCTGGAATATCGAAACTATCTCACAGGAACCGAGACCAACGAAACCGACAAGACATACTATTCCGACGCAGTTGCCGGAGGCTACAAACTATATGTCGGCGGCGCGGAGAGCAACAACTTCTCAGGCGCAACCTCCATCGACGATCCCGACAAGGCGTCGAAAGGCTTTGCCGCGCTGCTGTCGATGAGAGAAAAGGGCGACGACGAAGCCACCCTTTTCAACAACTCGCTGCCTGCGGGGCTGAAGGAGGATGCCAAGATTTCGTTCCGTCTGGTGGACATGGTCGACAACACAAACTACGTTGAGCCCGACTACTTCGACAAGCACCTCGGCAGAAAGAGTATGGCAACGCTCGTGCTGAAGGCGCCAGCCTACGAGGAATATGTCAGTGAGACCTACAACAAGCCGATATACACCAACACAGGTAAATTCTACAAGAAGACCGAGTCTGGCTACGAGCTGGTGGAATCGGGCAACCTCGATGCCAACAACACCTACTACCAACCTCAGACCGAAGAGTTTGTGAAGATCGAGAGCCTGTTCACCTACGACACTGCCAACAAAACGTATGAAAAGGTGGACAACATCTCCGACGTCACAATCGACGAGAGCAACCCTACGATATACTACGTTCAGCGCGAATACACCTACACAATATATCTGACAATCGAATATGTGCAGGGGCCAACCGTCAGCGGACAAATCACTATCGGAAACTGCGCGCTGCCGGGCGAGATGGTGCGCGTAACCAAAGACAACATCGTGGTCAGCGCAGACCAGTCGTTTGCGGTCAACGGCTACTACTGGCGCATCGGAAAGCGGCAAATGGGAGCCGACGGCAAGTGGGAGTTTAAAGACACCACGCCGTGGACCAAAGAAAATATCAGCAACAACGTGGCAACAGGCTACGACACTTTCAACCAAGCCGATGAAAATGGCAAAGGTCTGTTTGCGGGCTGTCACTACGACAAGACCGACGACCTTCTCGACGTCCCTGCTTATTACTATATGAACGGCTACGGAATACAACTCGGCGTCTCGATAACGGGACTCAACGACATCCTGGAGGTGGACATGCACGACGCCGACAAGTTTGTCGTGCACAACTACCACCGCATGGATCCCCACAAGGCTGGTATAAACCTGCACCTTGCCGAGGCGATAACCCGCGTCAATGAGGAAAGCCTTGACACTACGGAATCAGACCCGTTGCCGGAACCGCGAATCTACATTTCCGACAAGAGCGACCTCTCTGCATTTGTCGCTTTCGTCGACTCTATCGGAACTGACAGCAACGCTCCGCGCTATGGCGCAAAAGCTCAGTTCTTCCTGCAGAACGACATTGCTCTGGAAGCAACCGACAAGGGCGGATACTACATTTCCGACTTCGCGGGAATCCTGCATGGCGACGGTCACGTGATCAGCGGCATCCCTTCGGGAAAATCTCTTTTCAACAGCATCGAAAGTTCTGGCAACATATATAACCTCGGACTTGCTTCCGGAAAAATATCCAACTTGACTGCCGACGGCAAAATCGGAAACTACCACTGCTGCTTCGAGTATGCGCCGGCATCGGGCAAAAGCGAATCGACGCCTATTGTCTATCGCTGGGATGGCTCTCCATACGAGGGATACACCACGGAGGATTTCCGTAGTGGACGGGTGGCATACGACCTCAACGAGTACTATCTACGCGCTCGCCACCGCGCCGAGCCGACAACATCAAGCACTGAGGCTGACGCCGACAATGAGATTCTGAAATACGTGTCAGCCTACTATGCCAACGGCGACTATCAGTATGCGTGCCGCACGGATGCCATCACCGGCAACAACACCGGCATCACATATCTGCGTATCGGCAAGGGTGGCGACATCCCCAACTACGAACAGGTGGAGACCCGTCACGACAAGACGCACCCGCTCGACGCGCCGCGCGTAAAATACAACGCCGACGGCAGCATCCCGACACCTGTTGTCTACACACCTCTGTTCAACGCCAACAACAGCGGCACCGAGCCGATGAACGACTTCCTCTTCTGGGGACAGTCGCTTCAGCACGACCCCGACAACTACCCTCGCGATATCGCTTCGCACCAGAACAGCTATATGAGCAACCGCGTGTACCGCACCGCTGCCTACTACGGCGACACGACGCTCGACGCGTTCCACTACAACGCCTACAACAATGGCTCAATCACGATGAGCACCTACGTGCACGATTCTGCTACCACGGCTGTCGACTTCACTTGCCTGCACGACCTTCCTGCAGCGACGGAAACAGTCGGTGGCATCTTCTACCCTCCTATGGACGACAACGCCAGCCGTTTCAACGACTTCGTTGTGAAAGAGGACGCCGGCATCACGCAGAATCTCCTTGTCTACACCGCCGATAATGACGAGGCAACAGGCAACGAGGCTTACGACGTGGTGGAAAAAGCTCTCAACTACAACGAGACTACAAGAGAGGCTTTGATAAGCGGACACCATATAACAAAAGGCATCGACGGCTACAGCACCTCTCTGTTACACCTCGTGGAGCGCACTCCCGACAACGAGAACGGAGATGGAGAGACTTGCAACAACAACAATCTCTGCGTGCCCATCGCCTTCAACGTCAACGACCGCGCATGGTATGTGCGCAGACCAATGTACTATGCCGAGGACAGCAAAGGCGCATGGGAAGGCATCTGCCTGCCGTTCACCGTCGACAAGGTCGCCGCATCGCTCAACGGAGAGATAACGCATTTCTACGGCTCGCCGTCGGACACGGAAACCGACAACCCAAGTCAGAACATCCACTCGCTACACCATGAATATTGGCTACGCGGACTGACATCGATTGCCTCAGAGGGCAACGTTCCGTCGGCAGTGTTCCAACGTCCTGGTGCAGCCTTGTTCTCCCCTACCGACGCTTCGGGCAATGCCTTGACAAATGGTGTTTCCTATACTTTCGCGAATACGTTCTTCGTCGACAACTACGCCGACAAACTCTACAACCAGTATGCCAACCCATACTATGCGACGTCACACAATTACCCCGACTACCTGCGTCTTGCAGGCGAAGTGCCCTACATCGTGCGCTTCCCTGGTGCGCGCTACTATGAGTTCGACCTCTCAAGTGCGTTCTACAACGATATTTTCGGGGCTTGGGAAGACGCACAGACCGTGACATTCAACGCCTACGGCGACAACCACACCGGCGACACGTCGTACGGCGCAATAACAATCCCAATCACAAAAGGTATGGCAACTATGGTAGGCGGAAAATACTCTCACCTCGGCACTTTCTCCGCCATCAATGTGAGCAACGGCAATGTGTATGGAATGAACGACAGCGGTACGGCTTTCGACGATGCTTCATCGCTGTCGACAGTGACGCCGTTCCGTACATATATGTCGCCGACGGCAACGAGGTCAAACGCCCGTTACGACTACACTTCGGTGATCAACATCGCCGAACAGAATGCCGACAACATTATGCCCGACATGGAAGAGAACGAGGATGACACACAGACAGAAGACCATATAACCGTCCGCGCAATCGGCAACCAGCGCGTGCGCATCGAGAGCACGATGGCAACAAGACTGAATGTGGTAACGGTAGCGGGTCAACTCTACCGCATCCTTGACGTGCAGCCCGGCATTGCCACATACAGCGACTTCCAGCCCGGGCTATACATCTTCGGCACCACCAAAGTCATCGTCAGATAACCCCGTGCGCCCAGGAGATAGCACTGCCTCACTCCACCACCGACGTTCGCTCGCCGTCGGCAAAGCGGGTGACGAGACTGTCGCCGGCACGGAGCGACGAGGCAGAGGTGACCACATGTCCGTCGCGAAGCGTCAGCGAATAGCCACGGCGCAACACGCGGTCGGGCGACAGCAGCTCGACCTGCTTCTCAAGCCCCGTCACGCGCTGCCGCTCGTTAGCCACACACTGCCGTGCCGCCATTGCCACCCGTTGTGAGGCAAACGCCAAATCCTTGCCGGCTCCGTCAAAGCGCCGGGCAGCGACAACAGGTATCGCCGCGGCAATCTGCTGAAGACAGGCGCGGTGGCGCACCACGATGTTGTCGGCCATCAACGGAATGCCGCTTGTGAAATATGCCAGCTGCTGACGCGCGCCCGAAAGCATCTGCGTGGCAGAGTCGACCACCATGTCTGTGAGTGCGTTGACATGGTCGAGAGCCGACTGCGCGCGGTCGAGCAGCCATTCTGCGGCAGCCGTGGGCGTCTTCACCCTCACCGACGCCACCGAGTCGACCACAGTATTGTCGCGGTCGTGCCCGATGCCGCATATCACCGGCAACGGAAACTGCGCTACGTTGGCAGCAAGGTCATAGTTGTCGAACGAATTCAAATCGCTCGTCGAGCCGCCACCACGGATTATCACCACACAGTCGAAAAGATCGGCATAGTCGTTGATGCGCTCCAAAGCGGCGATGACCGACGTCACCGTGCTCTGCCCCTGCATCACCGCCGGGAAAAGACACGTGTAGAACTTGATGCCCGACGGGTTGTTGTGAAGCTGATTCATAAAATCGCCATATCCGGCAGCGCCAGCGGCAGAAATCACAGCGACACGCTGAGCAACGTCGGGCCACGGCAACTGCTTGTTCATATCAATTATGCCCTCGCTCCTCAGCCGGTTGAGTATCTCCAGTCGCTGACGGGCCATGTCGCCGAGCGTATAAGTGGGATTGATGCCGGTTATCACAACCGACAGCCCGTACTGCTCATGGAAATTGGCACTGACCTCAACCATCACATTCATTCCCGACGCAAACGGCTGCCCCGTGGCTCTCTCAAACTCACAACGCAGACGGGCATACACACTCGCCCAGACAATGCCACGCATACGGGCAAGCGTCTGCCCCGTCTGTGCATCCTTCTGCACCAACTCAAGATAGCAGTGACCGCCGCTCTGACGCACGTCGCTTGTCTCTGCCACAACCCAGCACCGCTGCACCGACGCATCATGCAGCAAGCTGCCGATGCGCCGATTGAACTCCACCAATGATATCGCAGTTTCTCCCATATCCTTATTTTTCACCATAAGACAGTGCAAATCGAGCGCAAAGCATCCATACTTGATTGGGCCTGCTCTGCCGAGATGCATATGCAAACATACTTAAAATTTGCCGCATTGCAAAACTCCGCAACCACAACGTTCCGCAACCACCGCTGACAGACAACGACTTGCATATATTGTGAAAAATAACTGCAAAAAAACATCCCAAAAAATTTGGAAGACTGAAATATCTGATATATCTTTGCACTCGCAAAAGCGAACCACTGGAGAGGTGGGTGAGTGGCTGAAACCAACAGTTTGCTAAACTGTCGTAGGGGTTATTCTCTACCACGAGTTCGAATCTCGTCCTCTCCGCGGAAGAAATACAGAAAATCGTCCGACTAAAGCCGGACGGATTTTCGGAGAGATGGCAGAGTGGTCGATTGCGGCGGTCTTGAAAACCGTTGAGGGTCAAACCTCCGGGGGTTCGAATCCCTCTCTCTCCGCTGAACGTGCTGGACAGAAATGGTCAGCAAACGGACAAAAAGCTACA